>Ga0163155_10005190_pt1 | contig 13078 bp, 11 predicted proteins | sample OliLakLV19SP4G1_FD_148611 | JGI IMG/M metagenome (GOLD analysis project Ga0163155, IMG submission 148611) | Freshwater microbial mat bacterial communities from Lake Vanda, McMurdo Dry Valleys, Antarctica - Oligotrophic Lake LV.19.SP4.G1 | ecosystem: Environmental > Aquatic > Freshwater > Lake >...
TATGAACAAACTCTTTCCCTCTTACCGACCCAGAAAATTCAGCGTGGTTTAGAACTTGCTTGTGCTGAAGGGCATTTCACGGCACAACTTGCGCCTTATATAGGATCTCTCATAGCAACGGATATTTCTCAAATTGCGGTTGAGCGTGCGGCTCAACGATGTGCGCAATTTTCGCATATCCAATTCAAGCAACTGGATATGGCTGCTGATCCACTGCCAGAGTGGCTCCAACTTATTGTCTGTAGTGAAGTGCTTTATTACGTCGGTGGATGGCAAGCCTTACATAATTTTGTTCAAAAAGTGGTTCATGCGCTTGAACCCGGAGGCTACTTTCTCACGGCGCACGCCCATCTAGTTGTGGATGAACCTGATCACCCTGGTTATAACTGGGATCATCCCTTTGGGGCTAAAGGTATCAGTGACGCATTTATGAACGCTGCCGAAATGCATCTGGTCAAAGAAATCCGAACTCCGCTGTATCGCATTCAACTATTTCAAAAAGAGCAGCCAACCGGGATAGCTGCACAACAACAAGCGCTAATCCTGGTACAGTTACCCCAACCCACACCTCCTCCAGAACGAGCGGGAGATACGATTTTGTGGTGCGGGGGGCGGCCTCAACTTTCAGATGCAGCGCCGATTTGCACAGATCGCTTGCCCATCTTGATGTACCACCGGGTTGCGCCTGAAGGGTGTAAGGCCATGAGTCAGTGGCGCGTCACGCCAGAGGCATTTGCGGAACATTTGCACTATCTCCGTGACGCTGGCTATTACACGATTGGCCTAGAAACTTGGCAGCAGGCGATCGCCACCAAAACTCCCTTACCCGGTCGCGCCATCCTGTTGACGTTTGACGATGGCTATCTTGATTTCTTCACCTATGCCCATCCGCTGTTGCAAGCCTACGGATTTTCTGCCACTGTGTTTTTGGTAGCCGAACGGGTTGGAAAGTCCAATCAATGGGATGAAATTTATGGCGAATCTGTGCCCTTGATGGATTGGGTTCAGATTCGTCAATTGCAAGCGCAAGGCATTGAATTTGGTTCTCATAGCACAACCCATCGTCCCCTAACTGCCCTCTCAGTGCCAGAGATTGTAGAGGAAGGGGTGCGATCGCGTACTATCTTGACCAGCAAATTGGGTAGACCCGTTTGTGCTTTTGCCTATCCCTATGGTGATTTTGATCCGGTTGTGGAGCATCTGATTGGAGCCTGTGGTTACACGATGGGTGTATCTTGTCGGCCAGGACGCAGTAAGTTTGAAAATAGCCTGCTGGCACTGCCTCGGATTGAAGTGAGTGGTTCTGACCGTTTGCAGGATTTTATCGCAAAACTAAACGATTCTGGAAAGGCGGGTTTTGTCGCTCAGTTACCGCTAGAACGTGACAGAGCAACATGGCAGGAGTAGGGGTAGATCGCCCAGTTTGCTAAACAGATCAAAGGGCGATCGCTTACCTTGCTATCTGCTCCTCAAATCATCTGCCCTTTGGAGTAAGAAAACTCTGATTGACCTGATGAATCGACAACAGTTCTAAAGCCCATACTGTTCACACAGCGATCGCAGTTTTGTGATCAATCGGTTTTGTAGGCTCTCCGGCGCAACAATCTTGCAGTCTTCACCGTAGGGCAGAATTTCCCGAAAGAACCAGAAGGTATTGGAAAGCGATCGCACCACTCGGCGGGTGTTAGGTGGCTCTGTGATCCATTCATTCAAAATATCTTCCGGTCGAGATTGATAGGCAAAGGCTAAGCTACCCATAATCTGCATTTCTACATTGATCGTATCTAAGCCAGATCGCCATTTTCCAGGAACCGATGAAAGGGCTGCTTCGGGAATGCGATCGAGCCGTAACGTCCAATTGTGCTGCAATTCTGGTAAATCCTGGTTGCCCTCGGTTTCTTCACACCAGCATTCCAGATATTGTCGCTTTTCTCGAAAAGTAATTCTGGCATAGTGAATGGTAAATATCCACGGGCGATCGGCAGCATCTCGATAGGTCAACCGGAACGGCTCATTACGGCGGATATACTGGTCGATTTCTGTTCGCCAGGGAAGGCTAGGTGTTGCCAGTAAGTGCTCGATCTCGCTGCGTAAGGGCGGCGTTAATTCACTGCGCTCCAGCAACAGCTGAGCAATCAGCCGAGCTTCGTCGAGTTGCCCATTGTCGGTGAGCGATCGCATAGCCTGCTGGAGTGCCAAAATGCGACTGTTTGACCAATCGTTGTTGCGTCCAATTAGCAGTTCTCGTTGAGCGATCGCCTCCACTAACCGCGAAATGTTGGGGCGATCGCCCCACAGCATCCCTTGCTCAGTGGCGATTTGTTCTAACTGCGCTTTGTCTGCATCCGAAATCGACAGCGTAACTGAATGACCACGACGTCCCATGAGAATCCTGGAAAGTGTACGTTCACTTTGTACTGGACAATCTCTATTGTGCCTGCCAAGATAGAGTTAACGCAACCAGTCACGTACATCTGGGTCGAGAGTCAACCTGTAATCAGTAGAAGCATTCCCAAATGTCATTACTCAATCGCGTTCCTGAAACACTCGAAGATCGTTATTTTCAGACAATTCGTCCCAAGCTTTACGAACTACATGGCACACACCCACAGCATGGTGTGCGAGAAAGCAGGACGTTGGCTGAACACTTAGATTCAGCGTGCCAATTCAGTTTAACGGTGAGCCGCTTAGCAGGTGTACCAGAGCTGCAGAGGGCTGTGCTACTAGCGGCGACTGCTGTTCATGACCTCAATAAGCTGGATGGAGCAAAAGGTCGTAATGTCAAAAACTTGGCGAGAAATCAGACCTTTCTCAAAGAGCAGCTAGAGCAAGCCGGAGTCAGCGTTCTAATTCAATCGGATGCAGACTTAGAATTAGCCCGAAAATTAATCGAGCGGCACTCCGGGCACAACGTGAGCGACGGTGCCAGATTTTTGCCAGAAGATCCGCAGATTGAACGCTGGGCTTCGATCCTCCGGGCAGCCGATTTATTTGATTTGGAGCTTGCAGAAGAAAAGCTAGCTCAAAAAATTCGGACAGAGTTAATTCATGCGTTAGGTCGTCCCTGTGAAATTTATCGAGTCAGGATTACAGAAGACCGAGGCTATATCACAGCACTGCTGTTGAGTGCGTGTGAAGAAGTACTGTATCAGCATCAGTACAATGTGCTAGCGCTGTTCCCAGATGGGATTCTAATCGAAGGAGCTGCGCATGTAGAATTAGATTTAACGGTGGAAATTGCTGCTGCGTGGCAAGCCAAAATTGATCAGGTGTTTGGCAGCAATATTGAGCAGTTGGTCAGAGCGACTAAAGATGGAATTAAAGTTTCTCATCAAGCCGTGCAACACGATCGCGATGAAGTGTTGAATGTAGTTCTGGCACTCCTGGAAAAGAAGAAAGCGGGATTCAAATTGGAGAAAGTTCAAGGAGATGTTGAGAAATGGGGCAATCAAAAAGTTGAGCCTGCTGAGTTGAAAACAGCACTAGAAGTTGGATTAATCCCGGCTATAGATTCAGAAGACTTTAGTATTTCTGAAGGGATGAAAGCTGCCTATCTCAGCTATCGAGAAGTTGAGCCAGAATTATCGCCCAAGCTTGTTTGGGATCGAATCGCAACTCATGCTGGATTATCGGAACCACAGCGACAGGCACTAGAGCCGTTTGATGCGCTGTATGGGCGATCGCTCTTTGCTGCAAAATCATCACCCAATGGAATGCAGGGAGTCATTGTTGCTTTACAGGAATCACTAGAGTTGCGAAATGGCGAGACTCAAGCCAGTCATGCGGATGTGTCAGAAGATATGATTACATCTGTGCAGCGATCGCTCAGTTGTCCCTTTGTTAGGAGTGCCTATGGAAACAGTGAATTGGTGGCTTATATAGAAGCAAATCCTCGTCAGCGCTGCTCTCTAGGCGCGACTGTCAGCGAAACCAGTACGCTGAGTTCTGACAAGATGCCGATTGGAACAAAGGTGCAAATGTTTTCCAATCGTCTGCCAGGTGGTATGACCAGCGATCCAGTCCGGCAGGCTGAGCCAATGGCATCGCTTGCTTATCAACTAATGACAGTTGGCGCTCATTTTCCAGCAGCCAAAAAAGAACCACCCTACTATTTGCACTTCTCCTTACCACAGGGATCTTGTCCAGAGCTGCTGCGAATCTGGCGAGACTGGTTAGACGATATGAAAGCAACGAATGGGGAAGGCGGCCCTGTCACCCTTGATGAGTTGAAGTTGTACCGAGATAGAGCGATCGTCTTCAAAGCCAATAAAGTCGTCGGATTTGCCTTGCCCAAGCGTCGTGATTTTGTGCATTCCACTGTCACCATTCCCATTACTTGGGGCGATACTACAGCATCGCTGTCGCTATTGAAGTCACTGAGATTAGCATTAGAGCTGTCCTTAGCGCCTGAGTTTGGGTTTCCGTTTGTGCTCAGTGCAGGACTACAAGTAGATGTGGTAACTCATGTTTTTGGTCGTGTCGAAGGCATTCCTTCAGCGCTGCAATCTCTCTTGAATATTGGCAATTCTCAAGTGGGGATGTATGAACGCACTGAGGCAAAGGAGCTTCTGACACGATTGAGGTGCTTGTCAGATTTAGCGATCGCGATCGTTAGCCTATCTAAGGTTGATGACTGTATCTACGACCTTGCCCGTGCCTGTAATCAGCCGTTTAGCCTCTATTTTGTCTTGCTGCGTTGGATTTTGCGAGAGCAGGATGACCCAAATCTTGGCTTCAACTGGCATCGCATTCGAGAACCCTTACAAACACTATTAAGGAGCCTTATGCCCAACGATAATTCTTTGTTGACCAAGTATTTGAAGGAAGCCGCTCAGATTGCTGCCGAAGCAAAACTGTGGGGGAGTTCGGCGGAGAAACGTACCTCACTCGCTGAACCCTTTGTAGAATTCACCACCGCTGCCCGTTCTCAGAAAACCTACATGGATTTGGATTTTATGTTTGCGGCACTAGTGCAGAAATATCACACGCGTTTGGATCGAATTCGAGAACATGGCGTGGGTTTGACCAAGTTGGAACAAATCAAAAGCTACTACACCGTGATTCGTCAGCTTTATGAGGAGGTGTATCAAGGTCGTCCAGATAAACTACTGAGTGATCAGAAAAACCTGGAGGCAGCTTATCTCTTTTTTCTGGAAGAAGCACGGCGAGATGTGAGAGCAAAGGTAGAAGCCGACAAGAAGGCTCAAGAAACGGCTGCATAGCCTGATTTGTATTAATTCATCGCTCATTAATTCATTACCAAGGAACTGTCATGTCGATCGAAAAACTGAATCCCTTCTTTGCGCCTGCATACGAAAACTTTCCTAAAGGCCGAACCATTGGTTTGGTGGTCTTGAGAACGTCTCTGTCTGAGTTGATTCTGCGAACTGAAGGTACGGGCGAACCTATGTGTCGTGAATTTATTCAGGCAGGACAAACTGATAAGCAAGTGGTGCAACGGCTGGTCATGACTAAACGCAAACAGGTTGCACCAGAGCGGCGCAAAGGCCGGGAATTTCTCCGCGCTCAAGACTTACTGCGCCTCAATAAAGACGGTGTACCTTGTGCGCTCAATACTAATGCACCTTGTGAGATGTGTGTAGATTGCTTCCTGTATGGCTTTGCCGCAGGGGGCGGTGGTGCTCAAAAGAGCCGGATTTGGACAGAGGATGCTTTTAGCATTTTGACTGCAACTGATACGTTGAGCGATCGCACGATCAACGCCATCTTTGAAACAGGAACAATGCGTGATGAAAAAGGTAATGCTTCAACTGCATTAAATACCAGTGAATATATCAAACCGGGTGTGCATTTTCTGGATGTTGTCACCTTGAAGGATGTAACAGCGGATGAGTTTCGCTACATTGTTGGCAATATCCTCCTCACCAGTCGCTATGGTGCCGTATCGAGCCGAGTCGGACGCATGGAAAACCAAATTCTCGGCATCTTTGGCGGCATTGCAGAATTGCCAAGTTCGCTGGAGTTAGTACAAGCCATTTATGACGAGTTCACCGCCAATAGCAAACCGTTAGAGCATCCACTCGATAATGGTGAGTTGATCGATGCAGCTCAAACTGTAATCGCCAGTTGGACTCATCGCAGAGGTGTTTCATTGCAGCTTACAAATGAAGAACTGGCAGCGGCGATCGCTGATGTTGATCGCCATTGGTCAGACGCAGAGCGAGAAGCTTTCCTCAAGCGATTGGATGCATCCTATGAACCATTCCGCCAAGTCGGTGAAAAGAAAGGTAAAGGGAAGAAGAAAGAAACCGCCGAAGCAGGGAATTAGTCCATGACTGAGCAATTGAGCCTGCTAGATGATGTAAAACCTGCTGTCAGGTTGCCATTCAAAACAGCAAAGCTGATCGAACTGTGGTGTGCAGAACCTGTGTTCTTTGCTTCCAGAGAATTATCAGATACCTATTATACAGAGGGGGCGATCGGCAATTATGCTTTAGCGTATGCTTTGGGCTGGGCGCGATCGCCCTACCGACTTACCGGACGCGATACTGGAAGACCTCGCTATATCGAAGACCTAACGCCACTCAATCAACAGTGCTACGTCCTGCCAGCTTGGTCAGCTACGGGCAGTCCAACCTATCGGTTTGAGCGGTTCAATGCGCTTTCAGATTCTTACTGGTATGCAATGACCAACAACCGCGTTGCTACAGCCCGTCAAGATATGCTCAAGGTTCGTCAAGGCGAAAAACCCAGCTCATTCCGCCCCAGCAATTATCCTCAAACAGGGCGATTGCGGATGATTGAGCGGGGCAATCGGTTTCGTACCTTGGTGTTTGGCGACCGCGAGCTACCCGAATATATCCGCTTGGGCAAATTCATGAGCAAAGTCCGCGTTTCCATTTTGGCTGAAATACCTCTGGAACATTTGCCCGTTGCCGATTACACCAGCACAGCCTACTTCAGCACAGCAGATTTGCCGACTGGGATACACCTCTTGTCTTTTGATCTGATTTCCATGCCGCCGACATCGTTGGTGAGAAACCTGCGCTTTCGGTCTGAAGCATGGCAAATTGGCGACTACGTCGTTCCAGCCAACATGCAGTTTTGTGGCGGGGCTAGCAGTAATGGTATATGAACCAATCTCAATTCAATTAGAGCCTAGAAGTATCGCAGCCTGTCCAACAGCAGCATTGCCAGTAGAGCTACAGTTCATGCAACGCGCTTTGCAGCATCAGGTTGACGTATTTGAACAGTCTCGTAACCACGACATCATCTTAGATCTAGCCCCAACGGGTACAGGAAAAACGATCGCAGGCTTAACGACTCTGCTGCATCAACCCAATCGTAGTGCCATTTACATTGCACCTACCAATGCTTTGATTGAGCAACAAGCTGAGGCGGCAAAACAGTTTATTCAATCTACGCAGGGGAAATTGAATCACCACGTGCAGCCCGTCTCAGCGAAAGAAATTCGCCAATGGTCAAACGATCGCGTGGGTGTTCGCGGTGGTGAAAAACTCTACAACCTAATTCGCAATCCTGCTTCTGTCTTTCCAGAAGTTGGGGCAAATCGTCCGCTGCTGCTAGTGACAAATCCTGACATTTTTTACTACGCCACATTTTTCCAATACAACAAACTCGATCAAGGCAACCTTGCCTATAGCTTTCTCACGCAATTTGGCACGATCATCTTTGATGAGTTTCACCTCTATAACGCAAAACAATTAGTTGGCTTGCTATTTTACCTGGTGTATTTGCATGAGTTTGGCTTTTTCAAACAAAATGTCAAAGTCATTTTGCTTACGGCAACCCCTGAACCTGCCTGTAAACGGGTCTTTGAAACCCTGAAGACACAGGGAGTTCGTGTCAAGGAGATTGATGGTGAATCAGGTGAATATCGTCTGCCATCACAGACATCTGTAAATCTGACAATTCGTCCGCAGCGATCGCGTGATGAATTGCTTGCCGAAATCGCAGATGAAGTTGTGCAGCGCTTTCATCATCACGATGGGCAAAGTGGAGCCGTTATTCTTGATTCCCTTGATTTAATTAATCGCCTACATAGTATCCTAAAAGCTAAAGGACTAGAATCGCACATTGGCAGAATCACAGGTCCTGCTCCTAAATTGGATCGTCAACGAGCGATGCAATGCTCTATTATTCTGGCAACTAGCACGGTTGATGTAGGGTTCAACTTTGAACGCAATCCAGCCCCAGAACGTCAAAATCTCGATTGGTTGATTTTTTCTGCCCGCGATCGCGCGGCCTTCTGGCAACGGCTTGGACGCGTGGGTCGAGTTCTGGGTAAACGAGAAACTGATGTGCCATCGGAGGCGATCGCGTACTTAAAAGAAAAAGCCTGGGAACAAGATATTACCTCATTGGATATCACGGGTGGACGCACAGCACTTCAGCAAAAGTTGGAAGAGTTAAAATGCCTTGAACGCCCATTCCTTCAAATTTATTGGCAATCTGAAGCCTTGCTTGAAACAGCCCGTCCGCTGGTTATTCTCGAAGATGCCCTTAAAGCATTATCGCAGGAGAGCCTGATTTCCCACCTGTTTGAAACGCTGAAATCTGTTTTTGGCGGTAGGCGTGATTGGAAACATTATCGCGCTCGGATGCAAGCGTTGTTGCTGGCAGAAACGCTGCAAAAAGTTCCTGTCGTGGCCAAGAATGAAAAGCAATGGAACTTCGCTAAGGTTTGGGGCAGAAGTGCATACAGTGCAAAGTACCAGTTCTTAAAAACCTTCCTAGAAGCTAAACACATTGATGATGCAGAAGACTTTAAGGCAAAACGCACAACCTTACAAACGTGGGATGACGCGATCGCTAAACGCAACGACATTGCTGAAGAAATGAAAAGTTTTGCTGAAGAATGGCGAAACAGTTATGCGCCCATCTTTCAGTTTCGCTCCAGCCTGTTTGAAAATGTCCACATTCGTGATCCTCACAACTGGCTGTTGGATATTTCAGAAGATACTGACATTGATCCGATTCATCTGCTGCGAAACTATGAGTTCAATCAACGTGGTGATTTTATTGAAATTATGAGTCGGGCTGAAATACCTTATGAACTTAGCTTTCACCTGAACTACAATGGGTCAGAAGATGAGTTCAAATATATGAAACTAAATCGTCTAACAGCTTTCCAGAACTGTAATGTGCGCCGTAGTCAGCAAGGTGTAGCTATCCCAACCCCGCTTCTTGCCGCTCTCAAAAAAGAATGGTTGGCAGGTGTAATCGTTCCGACCACGGTGAATCAAGGCATTGTCTTTTATCTTCGCAAACAAGGCATCGAGTCATATTCCATCCAAGTCACGGGTGATGGGTTTTCAAAAAATTACACTTTCTTCACCGGCATTGATGCCATTATGACTGCCGCTATGAATGGCATTAAAATTCACTTAATGGATGAAGAAGAATTTTGGATTGCCTAACTATGACTGCTAAGGAACTTATTGAAATACTCTCTCAGTTTGAGTCGGATACTCCCGTAGTCGTTAGAGGCTATGAAGGTGGTTACAACGATGTCAGTATGGTAACTCCAAAGACGATGCAACTCAATGTCAATGATCAATATTACTACGGCGCTCATGACTGCGTTAAAGGGTTAGTCGTACCAGAGAAGCCTATGACTCAAGTGATTTGTCTCAGTGGCTTTAATCCCAACTGTGATCAACCAGAACTTTCTTACCGATAATTTTTTAAAACACTATGCTCCACAGTCTCATTCTCAACCTGCAACCCCGATCGCCCATTCCACCGGGCTACCTGACGGGTAAACATTTCTATGCCTTGTTCCTAACCCTGGTGAGTTCAGTCGATCGCACACTGGGCGATCGTGCTGACTCCTTGAAAGTAAAGGCATTGCTAAATCCTGAGATAATGGTCTAGGACGTAATACCTGCCTAAGTGTCTTAGTCTCTGATGATCCCAAGTAGACTCATGCAATGCACCCTGAACAGACAAGCATTTCTTCATTCATACCACCAGCATAAGAGGTGACTCATGAACGAAAACGAACTTTTGCAACGCATCACCACAAACCGCAGCACCTTCAACGGCAAACCGATCGTTCGGGGGCATCGGATTGCGGTTGAGCATATTCTAGGAATGCTGGCGGCAGGAGATACCTTTGAAACCCTGCTAAAAAGCTATCCCTCCTTAGCGAAAGAAGACCTCCAGGCTTGTTTACTTTATGCTCAATACCTTGTCAGACAAGAAATCCCAAAACTGTCGATTGATGATTTGCCTGGACTAATTCCTAACATCCTAGAGCAAGCTCCCTACATCAAGCTACTAGTCTTATTTGGCTCTAGAGCCAGAGGTGATGCCATACCAAACAGTGATTGGGACTTTGCCTTTCTCTGTGATGAAGACATCCGTAAGCAATATGAGAAAGGTGGTTGGGATTCCTATCGAGTATGGGGTATTTTACAGAAAGCTTTTCAGTTGTTAGACGACCAGATTGATGTTGTTGACATGGGGGACTGTTCGGATCTTTTGGCACACGACATTGCACAAGACGGGCAGATTTTATATGAACGCAATTCAGGAGAATTCACTGCTTTTAAGCAAGCAAAATTGATGACACCTGAAGCTATAAAGCAGCTACAACGAGAACTCCGGGATGAAATTAACCAGAAACTTCAGGAGTTGCAGCAATGACACTAAGCCACGCTTCAATTCAAGATACCCTACAGCAGTACGCCCGATCGCGTCCAGAAGTGAGTTACCACCTACTTACCAAAGCCATCCCTGCCCGAGCGCTTTTGCTGCGTCGATCGCTCCATCTGCATTAACTCTGCCATGACACTTTTACGAGCTTGTAATTTTAAGCCGTGGATGCGCCGACTTTGGTATGCCTCAACCGCTTCCGCCAGAGGATGGGTTGGATCAAACTTAAGGTGTGTCAGGGAACTGACATAGACCTGCTTCCCCGTCTCGTTGTCTCCCAGAGCGCACATAATGCCACCTTCATCGCCCGAATAGTCCACCCAGGTTACTTCAAACTCTTGCTCTGGTGAAGCCTTCTCTCCCTGCTCTCGCATTGTTTTGAGCAGTTGCTTACCCGGACGCACCTTAAAAGGTGTACTCTGCTTCAGCTTTTGAGTTAATTCTTTTGCACGGTTGAAGTCATCAATCTGCATGATCCGTTCCCTCTCCAATTAACGTTCCGCCCAATCAAAGACCATGCCCCATAGTTTAGTCCTAAACCTGCAACCGCGATCGCCCATTCCACCGGGCTACCTCACGGGTAAGCATTTGCATGCATTGTTCCTGACGCTGGTCAGTTCTGTCGATCAAGCGTTGGGCGATCGCCTGCACGAACAAAAGAGCGATAAATCCTTTACCCTTAGCCCGCTGCAAGTGAATGATCAGGCTCGACGCGATCGCACACTGCAATGGGAACATAAACAGCCAGTCTCTGCTGGTACTGCCTGCTGGTGGCGCATTTCGTTGCTTGATGAAGCTCTATTTAGCCACCTGACGCCCCTCTGGCTCAACCTCAACCCTGTCCATTTTGGGCACCTAGGGCCAGCCGATTTGCAAATTACTAGTATTCTTGGCACGGCTCAATCTACCCAGCCTTGGGCAAACTTTAGCCCCTACGCGCAGCTATACGAGCAGGCATCCGATAGCACCCGTCAGCTGGCCTTCAACCTGTGCACGCCTACTACCTTTCGACAAGGAAAATATGACTCCGCATTGCCGACGCGAGACTGCGTTTTTCAGAGCTTACTCAACCGCTGGAATCGCTATAGCGGCATGCCATTTCCTGAAACCTTGATTGAATTTCTATTTCCTAGCTTCTTCGATATTCGCACTGAACTGGTTAACGATCCAACTAGTAAGTGGGCTGGCTGCGTCGGTGCAATTAGCTATCGCATTTTGGGTGATGCTGACCCAATTGCGATTAAGCAACTCAACACCTTGGCTGACTTTGCTCTCTATGCAGGTGTTGGACGAAAAACGCCAATGGGCATGGGAATGATGAGGCGAATCTAATGGATGACTATATTTCTATCGCTGCTCTGAATCAATATGCGTATTGCCCTCATCGCTGTTGGCGGATGTTTTGTATTGGCGGCTTTACCGATAATCAGTACACCGTTGAAGGCACGAGCCTGCACGATCGCGTTCATACGCTGGGTGAAAACCAGCGAGAAGATACCTGGCAGATTCGGGCGATCTGGCTGAAGTCGGAACGGTATCGGTTAATTGGTAAGGCTGACCTGATTGAAGAAACCGATGGTCACTGGGTGCCGATTGAATATAAGCGCGGCGATCGCGGTGAGTTTGACAATGATGCGTTGCAGGTGTGTGCGCAGGCGCTGTGTCTAGAAGAAATGACGGGGAAATCTGTCCCGCTGGGGTATGTTTACTATGCTCATTCGCATCAGCGGCATCCGGTTGAGATTTCTGCCGAACTACGGCAAAGCGCGATCGCCACCATTGCTGCCGTGGCTCAGATTTTAGAAACCGGAGCGATGCCCCCAGCCATCTATACCCCGCGCTGCAAAGGATGCAGCCTCTATCCACAGTGTTTACCCAAAGCTGCTGATAAAGTTGGGCGCTACCGAGAAGCCGTCTAGAACAGCGGAAACTACTCATTGATCTGCCATTTCTTGTCGTTCAATTCAAAACCCAAAACTCAAAATTCTCCACCCATGGGCACGCTCTACATTACGCAAGATGATGCCTTTATTGGCAAAACCGATGAACGGTTAACGGTACGGGCAAACAAGCAAACGTTGCAAGATATTCCCCTAATTAAGCTAGATGGGGTGGTGATTTTGGGACGAGCGACGGTGTCACCTGCTGTTGTAATTGAACTGCTAGAGCGCAAAATTCCCCTGAGTTTTCTGACCCGTATGGGGCGCTATCTGGGACGCCTAGAACCCGAGTTGACTAAGAATATTTTTGTGCGAGCGGCGCAGTGGAAGGCCAGCCTTGGCGAAACACAATCGGCGATCGCACCATCGGCACAGGCATCTCATCTGGTACGCGGCTTTGTGCGCGGGAAGCTCAAGAATTATCGCAATACTTTATTGCGCGCTCAGCGGGACTATGCGGATCTGAATTTTCAGCCTGCACTAACCCAATTGGAGCA
>Ga0163155_10005194_pt1 | contig 13072 bp, 15 predicted proteins | sample OliLakLV19SP4G1_FD_148611 | JGI IMG/M metagenome (GOLD analysis project Ga0163155, IMG submission 148611) | Freshwater microbial mat bacterial communities from Lake Vanda, McMurdo Dry Valleys, Antarctica - Oligotrophic Lake LV.19.SP4.G1 | ecosystem: Environmental > Aquatic > Freshwater > Lake >...
ATGAAACGCCTGACCGCTGTCGCGCTGCACCCGGACGTGGTTGACGCGCGCATTATCGGCAAGCGCTATTTCGGTCACCGCGTTGGTGAAATAGGCTTCTTCCTGCAACGCGACGTAATCCTCGATAACCGTCACTGCGCTGCCGGATTCGGCGACCAACAGGCAACGCGGGTAGCTTGCCGCCTCCTTTTGCGTGGCAATGAACAGCAGATGCACCGGCGCCGCGACCGACGCGTTGCGCGGCACGGCGATCAATGCGCCGTCATGCAGGAATGCGGTGTTGAGCGCGGCGAACAGGTTGTTGCGGAATTCTGCGTGACGGCCAAGGTGCGGCTCGATCGCCGCCGGGTGCGCGGTAACCGCCGCCGACAGGTTCGTAACCAGCACGCCGCCGTCCTTGGCAGGGCTTGACAGCTGCGGCGCATACACGCCGTCGACGAACACGAGCCGGGTTGCCGCTTCTTCGAGATAAAAGCGTTCGATGTCCGCGGCCTGCAGACTGATTGCTGTGCGCACCGGCTGGAACGACAGCTTGGTGAGCGGCGAAATGTCGGTAAAACGCCATTCCTCGTCGCGCGTCGTCGGCACGGTCAGCACGCCGACGCGGTCGACCGCCTCTGCGCGCAGCTCGTTGAACCACGCCAACGGGCTCGCCGGCGGCCGCGGCTGCCCCTGGAGCAGACTATCGAGATAGCCGCTGCTGTTCGCGATACTCATGCCGCCACCCGCGCCGCAGCCTTGTGCTCGGCGCCGACCCAGTCGTAGCCGCGCGTCTCGAGCTCGAGCGCAAGCTCCTTGCCGCCGGTCTTGATGATGCGGCCCGCCTCCATCACGTGCACGAAGTCGGGCACGATATAGTTGAGCAGGCGCTGATAGTGCGTCACCAGCACGATCGCATTGTCCTTGGTGGCGAGCTGGTTGACGCCATTGGCGACGACCCTGAGCGCGTCGATGTCGAGGCCGGAATCGGTCTCATCGAGGATCGCCAGCCGTGGCTCGAGCAGCGCCATCTGTAATATTTCGTTGCGCTTCTTTTCGCCGCCGGAGAAGCCTTCGTTGACGCTGCGGTCCAGAAAATCCGGATTCATTTCGAGCAGCTTCATCTTCTCGCGCACGAAATCATCGAACTCGAGCGGGTCGAGCTCGTCCTTGCCGCGCTGCGCCTGCACCGTATTGTAAGTCAGGCGCAGGAACTGGCTGTTGGCGACGCCCGGTATCTCGATCGGATACTGAAAGGCGAGAAACACGCCGGCACGCGCACGCTCTTCGGGGGCGAGCTCGAACAGGTTCCTGCCTTCGAACACCACGGTGCCGCCGGTGATTTCATAAGCAGCGTGACCGGCGAGCACCTTGGCGAACGTGCTCTTTCCCGAGCCATTAGGCCCCATGAGCGCGTGCACTTCGCCGCTCTTCACCGTGAGATCGATGCCTTTGAGGATCTCGATGGCGTTCACGGTCGCGCACAGACCACGCACTTCGAGCAGCGTTTTGCTGTCTTGCAGAATCATCCGACGCTCCCTTCGAGCTTGAACCCGAGCAGCTTGGTCGCCTCGACCGCAAACTCCATCGGTAATTGTTGAAATACGTCTTTGCAGAATCCGTTGATGATCATCGACACCGCCGCCTCGGCGTCGACCCCGCGCTGCGCGAAGTAGAACAGCTGGTCCTCGCCGATCTTCGAGGTCGACGCCTCGTGCTCGACTCGGGCGCTGTTGTTGCGTACCTGGATGTAGGGGAAGGTGTTGGCGCTGCTCCGGTCGCCAATCAGCATCGAGTCGCATTGCGAATAATTGCGCGCACCGGCGGCGGTGGGCGCAATCCTGACCAGCCCGCGGTAGCTGTTGTTCGAACGGCCGGCCGAGATGCCTTTGGCTACGATGGTGCTGCGGGTGTTCTTGCCGATGTGGATCATCTTCGTTCCGGTGTCGGCCTGCTGATAGTTGTTGGTGACCGCGACCGAATAGAACTCGCCGACCGAGTTGTCGCCACGCAGCACGACGGAAGGATACTTCCAGGTGATCGCCGAGCCGGTCTCGACCTGGGTCCATGAAATGCGCGAGTTGACACCTTTGGCCATGCCGCGCTTGGTGACGAAGTTGTAAATGCCGCCCTTGCCGTTTTCGTCACCCGCATACCAGTTCTGAACGGTCGAATACTTGATGTCCGCGTTATCGAGCGCGACGAGTTCGACCACCGCCGCATGCAACTGGTTGGTGTCGAACTTGGGCGCAGTGCAGCCTTCGAGATAGGAGACCGACGCCCCCTCCTCCGCAATGATCAAGGTGCGCTCGAATTGCCCCGACTCCTCGGTGTTGATGCGGAAGTAGGTCGACAAATCCATCGGGCACTTGACGCCCTTGGGAATAAAACAGAATGAACCGTCGGTAAATACCGCCGAGTTGAGCGCGGCGTAATAGTTGTCGCCGGTCGGCACCACCGTACCGAGATACTTCTTCACCAGCTCCGGATGCTCCAGCACGGCTTCCGACATCGAACAGAAAATGACGCCGACCTCGGCCAGCTTGTGCTTGTAGGTGGTCGCCACCGACACGCTGTCGAAAATAACATCGACCGCAACGCCGGCCAGCGCCATGCGCTCGTGCAGCGGTACGCCAAGTTTTTCGAAGGTGCGCAGCAATTCAGGATCGACCTCGTCCATGCTTTTTAATTTCGGCTTCTGTTTGGGTGCCGCGTAGTAGCTGATCGCCTGGAAATCGATCTTCGGATAGTGGACGTTAGGCCACGCCGGCTCTTCCATCTTGAGCCACGCCGCATAAGACTTGAGCCGGAACTCGAGCAGCCACTCAGGCTCGTTCTTCTTGGCCGAAATCATCCGGATGGTGTTTTCGTTGAGCCCTTTAGGCGCAACATCGGACTCGATGTCAGTGACAAAACCGTGTTTGTAGGGTTGGTTGACGAGATTTTGCAGTACCGCACTCATGGTGTTGCTCCTGTCAGGCCGAGAAGGACGACCCGCAACCGCAGGTAGAAGTGGCGCCGGGATTGTTCTTGATGACGAACTGCGCACCTTCCAGATCGTCTTTGTAATCAATCTCTGCCCCCACAAGATACTGGTAGCTCATCGCATCAATCAACAGCGACACACCGTTTTTGGTCATCGTCGTGTCGTCTTCGTTGGCGATTTCGTCAAAGGTGAACCCATACTGAAAACCGGAGCAGCCGCCGCCTTGAACAAAGACACGGAGTTTCAGATCAGGGTTGCCCTCTTCGGCAATCAAATCAGCGACCTTGGCCGCGGCGCTGTCGGTAAAGACAAAAGGGGCAGGCATCTCGGTTTCGATACTTTTGGCAATCGCATTCATCGCGCCACCTCTGGATTTGAACTGGGTTTCGACTTCATGTTGAAGCTTTCGCCGCAGCCGCATTCGCTCTCGACATTCGGATTGTCGAATTTGAACATCTGCCTGAGCCCGTCCCTGACGAAATCGATACGCGAGCCGTCGAGGACCGGCAGGCTGTGGGCATCGACCACCACCATGGCGTTATGTGACTCAAAGGTATGATCTCCCGCGCGCACTTCGTCGGCGTAGTCGAAGGTGTGAGCCAAGCCGGAACAGCCTACTTTTTTGACGCCGATGCGCAGGGCAAGCCCTTTGCCGCGCTTCGCAAGCTGGCTTTGAATCTGTTTTGCCGCATTTTCAGTCAATGTAATTGCCATAAGTCGAGCTCCAAAGTAACCAAAAAGAGCAGCGGGATCAGCGGGAAAATCCAAGGTAGGTCGCTTGGAGGCTCACCGTGCCGCCCCAAGAAACGCGTTCAGGTTTAGTATCGCTCCGAAACTATCTTCTTGTCAACATAGTTTTTAAACGCTACTATCTGCACATGACAACAAAGGAGCTGAAAATGAACAGTCGCGCTATTGCGGAGTTGGTCTTTCACTTGGGGCGCATAGCATCTGGCGAGGGGCTCGTGGAGGGGCTGACGGCAGCGCAATGGGCGGTGCTCAGATACTTCGCGCAGGCCAACCGATTCTCGCGAACGCCGTCCGCCTTCGCCGCGTTCCATGCCACGACCCGGGGTACGGCGTCGCAGACAATCAAAAGCCTCGAAACCCAAGGCTACCTGACACGCATGCGCTCAGAGGACGACAGGCGCAGTGTCCGGCTCGTTCTGACCGAGAAAGCCAGGGGCATTCTTGCGAACGACCCCTTCGAATCCCTGGTCCGTGCTGCCGGCTCCCTACCCCCCACTGTCCAAGGCCACTTCGCCAATGCCTTGCAGCGCATGCTCGGTCAGGTGGCGCGAGAAAGAGGCAAACCCCCCTTCGGCACCTGCACCTCGTGTCAACATCTGGAAAGCGAGGGCTGCAGCCAAGAGGGACAGCCGCCCTATGCCTGCGGGTTCACAAGCGAGCCGCTGCTTCTGGAGGAACTCGACGGGGTCTGCATCAACTTCGTCCCGGGCAAGCCCATGACGATGAAGGGCTCTGTCACCGGAACCGCACCGCGATGAGTCCTGTTCCCGCATCAGCGATCACTATCGCAGGCGGCGCGCACATCCTCGATACCGAGCTGCTCGCACCCAAGCTCGGCCTGACGGCCAACACCGGTCACCCAAGTCTGCTCGACTTCGTCGGGACTGGGTCATGATTGCCAGAGCTACAGATCCAGCCGCAGCGACAACTGTCGAGGACAACCCGTCTGAAACGCTAGCCCGCCGGCTTCGCGCGCATCTTCAAGTGCTCGCCACATTGCGCTTACCGATCACCTATCCGGAGGCGGCCAAAGGGCTACAGCTCTTGCCTCCGAACACTATACGTCAAGTCAAGGAGGCGTTGGACCAAATCATGGCCGAGGACGCGGCGGCCGACCGCCCATTCATCGCGGCCATGGTCATCAGCAAGGCGCGCGGCGACTTGCCGGCGCCGGACTTCTTCGACTGTGCGGCGCGGCTCGGACGCTTCACCGGCGATGCAACGGGGCCGGACGCAAGGATGTTCCATGCGGCCGAGTTAAACGCGGCGCTCGCCTTGTGGGCGCCGACTAGCGCCGCCCGAGAAAGTGAATAAAGGCCTATGGCCTCTCATTCTGCGCAGTCCCTGACGCAAAGCCCACTTCAGTTCGTGCCCGGCGACGGCGTGAACGGCCGGCGCCCGCGCGTGGTCATCGTCGGCGCCGGCTTCGCCGGCCTCACGGTCGCGAAGCGGCTGGCCAAGGCGCGGGCGGACATCGCCCTAATCGACCGGGAGAACCATCACCTCTTTCAGCCGCTGCTCTACCAGGTGGCGACGGCCGGACTGTCGCCGGCTGACATCGCCTGGCCCATTCGAGGTCTGGTCCGGCACCAGCGCAACACACGCGTGCTGCTGGGCGCGGTCACCGGCGTCGATCGTGTGCGCAAACGCGTCATCATGAGGGACCGCAACATTGCCTATGACGTTCTGGTGCTCGCGACCGGGGCGACCCACGGCTATTTCGGCAATGATAGCTGGGCTGCTCATGCGCCCGGCCTGAAGGCGATCGACGACGCCACGGAGATCCGCCGCCGTCTGCTGCTCACCTTCGAGCGCGCGGAGATGGAATCCGATGCGCGCGAGCGCGAACGGCTGCTCACCGTCGTCATCGTCGGCGGCGGACCGACCGGAGTCGAGATGGCCGGCGCTGTGGCCGAACTGGCGCGCAAGACGCTCGCAGCCGACTTTCGCACCATTGACCCCCGACAGACGCGCGTGTTGCTAGTCGAGGCCGGGCCACGCTTGCTGCCCAGCTTTCCAGAGTCGCTGTCGCGCCATGCCGAGCAGGCGCTTCGGCGCCTCGGCGTGGATGTACGCCTGAAACAGGCAGTCACGCGCTGCGCTGCGGCCGGGGTCACGCTGGGCGACAAAAGCGTGGACGCGGCCACGGTGATCTGGGCGGCCGGGGTCGCCGCCTCGCCGGCTGCCGATTGGCTCGCCGTGGCGGGCGATCGCTGTGGCCGTGTGTTGGTCGGATCCGATTTGCGGCCGCCCGGCATGGATGACGTTTTCGTTATCGGGGACACGGCGCTCGCCCATGACGTTGCCGGCAAGCCACTCCCCGGCATCGCCCCGGTCGCCAAGCAGCAGGGCGCCTATGTGGCCGCAGCCATCCAGGCGCGACTCACCGGCAAGTCCGAGCCGCCACCCTTCCGCTATCGGGACCGAGGCCTGCTCGCCACGGTCGGCCGCAAGACCGCCGTCATCGCGTTCAAACGCCTGCGGCTCAAGGGATGGTTCGCGTGGTGGCTCTGGGGCATCGCCCACATTTACTTCCTGATCAGCCTGCGCAACCGGCTGATCGTCATGACGCAGTGGCTCTGGTCCTATATCAGCTTCGAGCGCGGTGCCCGGCTCATCACCGGCCTGCGCACCGCCCTCGAACCCGACCGGCTGGGGCGTCGTAACGGTGATACGCGCCCGCCGGACGGACGGGAATCGGCTTGAGGGACCTGTGACGTGCTGGCTGCTGGCATGTCGAAACCATTTCACCTGCTCAAAATAATCTCTATGACTCTCGAAAACGTACCGTACGCAGACGTGATCGACATTCGGTTTGGCAAACAAAGAGGTAGCCTCACGACCAAACGCGACGAGATCGATCTCGCCGAAAGATTGCCAAAACCAGACTGGACCCGCGTCAGGGCGGCATCACCTTCGGGCCGCTTTCGTGAGACCAAAGACATCGTTCGCACCAACAAGCTGGTGACGGTAAGCGGGAAGCACGCCCCGGCGCATATTTTAAAAACTCACTCAACCTGCTGCAACGCTTCAAGTCCGTGCATCCAACCATACCGACCAGGTCCGGCCTCAAGGTCGGGTTGGGCGAGACCGATGAGGAAATCCTCCAGGTGCTGCGTGAACTACGCATCCACGATGTTTCCATGTTGACCATTGGGCAGTATTTGCAGCCGACCGGTGGCCATATGCCGGTGCGCCGCTATGTGCACCCCGACACCTTCAAGATGTATGCGGAAGAAGCCCGCAAGATGGGCTTCGTGCATGCCGCGTCGGACCCGTTGGTGCGCAGTTCATACCATGCGGATGAGCAGGCACACGCGGCGGTTGTGTTTTGATTCGTATCAGTCAGAATCGATCGAGGCCGAGCAGGTATCGCATTCAATATTTCACATTTTTTCTTACCAAATTTCGCCATGACAAAAATAGTCTTGCTTGAGAAAATTCATCACAATGCCGCAACGTCGCTCGCTGAACACGGTTTTTCCAATGTTGTAGAAATTGCAGGTGCATTGACCGAGCAAGAATTGATCAACGCACTTAAAGATGCGAGCGCCGTCGGCATCCGATCACGCACACATATTTCATCAAAAACTCTGGATGCATTGCCAGATTTGCGCACCATCGCTTGCTTTTGTATTGGCACCAATCAGGTCGATCTGGATGCGGCTTGCATTCGCGGCATTCCGGTATTCAACGCGCCTTTTTCAAATACGCGCTCAGTCGCCGAATTGGTGATTGCCCAGGCAATCCTTCTGTTGCGACGCATCCCGGAGAAAAATGCCAAGGCCCACCGCGGTCAGTGGGACAAGAGCGCTCACGGCGCCTACGAGGTGCGGAACAAGATTCTGGGCATCATTGGCTACGGCAATATCGGGGCACAGGTAGGTATTTTGGCCGAAAGTTTCGGCATGCGTGTTCGCTACTTCGATGTCGAAAATAAATTGCCGCTCGGAAATGCAAAGCCGATGACGACGCTGGATGCTTTATTGCAGCAATCCGACGTGGTGACATTGCATGTACCAGGCGGGACAGCAACCGAAAATATCATCGATCAAGACCGGCTGGCGCGCATGAAACCGTCTGCGGTGTTGATCAATGCGTCACGCGGCAATGTAGTACAGATTGATGCGCTAGATGCTGCGTTGCGACAGAAGAAACTGGCGGGCGCAGCGCTCGATGTTTTCCCGGTAGAACCGGGCAGTGAAAAAGATGAATTTATCTCTCCGCTGCGCGGACTGGATAACGTGATTTTGACGCCGCATATTGGCGGCAGTACCGAGGAAGCACAAGAAAATATCGGCCGCGAAGTGGCCGACAAGCTGGTGCGTTTCCTACGTGCCGGGACGACACGGTCGGCCGTCAATTTCCCGGAGATTTCCTATCTGCAAAAAGACGCGCGGAGCCGGGTACTACATATTCATCGGAACGAGCCAGGAGTCATCGCCCGCATGAACGCGGCTTTCGCAGCGAATGGGTTGAATATCCTCGCGCAACAACTGCAAACGCGGGGAGAAATAGGTTATGCGATGACCGATGTGGACGCGCCGATTGCAGAAGAATTGATGACGCAGTTGCGCAGCGCGCCTGCGACGATTCGATGCGATTTGCTTTGATTGTTCGATCCTCAGTTTGCTATTAACTTATCGTGAATAGTGAAAAGGGTCGTTTAAATTTCCTGTTCGCGTGCATTTCCGGGGCAAACTAATGGCCAAATTCGATCGAATCACCTGCATTGCGACGATGCTCAACGGTCAGCCGGCCATGCGCGGGCATGCGACTGACGGTGCGACGCGTGATCGAAGCGCTTGCCCTCTATCCAAACTGGGATGACCTTCGCCGCGAATAGCCTGGGCTGGAACCCGAGGGTGCAACGCGTCATCGTGAAAGCGCCTCAGGCGCTCGAGCAGCTCGTCGGGCATCGGATCGGCACGCTCAGTTAAAGCGCACCGGCTCGCCGCGGGTGTCGAAAGGCAGCATGCCCTCGAGGCGCCCCGCCTTGATGGCATCGACCATTTTTTGCAGTGCGGTTTCGGCTTCCCGGCTGCTCGGCGCGAGGCCGCTGCGACCGGGCAGTGCCGCGGTGAAGACGATGGCCCAGGGCGGCCCGGCCTGCGCCGCCTCGGCGGCGAGCGCGGCAAAGCCGCCGAGTTCGCCGGCGGCCTTGTCCACGCACATCAGCGGCGAAAGCTCACCGCCCTCGCCTGCCGCGAACTGCGCGCGCTGCTCTTCACTGGCTGCAAGGGGCAGCGCCGCACCGGCGAAAACGAACAGCAGGCGTTGCGGCTCGGGCTGTGCGCAGGCGGCATGCAGCAAATCATCGAAGCTGGTTATTTCCATCAATTCTCCCGGAATGGCGTCGGACAGCAGCAGTTGTCGCCTTTACTGCACCAGCGGTGTGTCGGCGCTGTCCAGGTCCACGCCTTCAATCTGCGCTTCGCCGGCGAGCAATTTCAGATAGTGGCGCAGCGCAGTGACGAAGGTCTGCTGGCGCAGCGCCATGGCGGCGGCGCCGCGCACCGATTCGAACACCGGCAGATGCCCGGCCTCGCGCGCGAGCACCTCCACCACGTGCAGGCCGAAGCGGCTGTGCACCAGACGCGGCAGCACACCGATCTCGGGGCCGGCGAAAATCTCGCGGGCGAATTCGGGCGCGCAGTCGTCGCGCGTCAGCCAGCCGAGTTCGCCGCCCTGCGCACCCGAGGGGCAATTGGACAACTGTGCAGCGGCGGCGGCAAAGCGATCGTCACGGCCGGCACCCGCCTTGTAACAGCGCACGTCGAGCAGAGCGGCTTCGGCGCGCTGGCGCAGCAGGCGCACATCGACGCCCGGGGTCACGGCGAAAAGCACGTGGCGCACGCGTGCGCGGTCGCCAACACGATAGGTGGCCGCATGCGCGTCGAAGTGCCGGCGGCAGGCCTCATCGGACGGATCGGGCGGCACCAGCGCTTGCGCCAGCAGCGCTTCGATGGCGGCGGTCGCCGCTTCGCTGGTGGCCCCCTGCTGCGGCGGCGAATCATCTACGGCCAGTAATCCGGCGCGCTGCGCCGCCTGGCGCAGCAACTCGGTGCAGGCGCGCTGACGCAACGCCGACGCATCAAGGTCTTCATCCGGCGTGTGCAGGGCGACGCCGTTGATACGCGCCAGCGTGTTCTGGGCACTCTCTGTAGTGGTTGACATGGTGCGGCCTCAGCTACGAGTGGGAGGGGTGTTGTGGCCGGCCGGCAGGTTCAAGCGCCGTGCACGCACCACCTGGTAGGGGCGGAACAAATAGGTCACCGCGGCAAACCCGCTCCACACATGCACCAGGCGGCTGAAGGGAAAGAGCAGGAATATGGTCATGCCGAACACGATGTGAAACAGGTACGGCCAGGGCAGCGTCGCGAGCAGCGACGCATCGACCGCCCGCAGAGTGACGATGCGCTGGGCCCAGTCGGCCAGGATGAGCATCACGCTGCCGTCGGCGTGCTGCCACGAAAACGGCAGTGTGATCAGGCCCACCACGAGCTGCACCCACAGGATCACGAGCACCGCGATGTCGGTGCGGTGGCTGGTCAGGCGAATACGCGGGTCGAACACACGCCGGTACAGCAGCATCGACAGGCCCACAAAACACAAGGCTCCGGCGATGCCGCCTGCCACCACCGCCATCAGCTGCTTGGAGGCGGCGCTCATGAACAGGCCGTACACGCTGTGCGGCGTGAAAAGCCCGACCATGTGGCCGAAGAACAGGAACAGGATGCCGAAGTGAAAGAGGTTGCTGCCCCAGCGCAGCAGTCCGCTCCGCAGCAGTTGCGACGAGTCGCTCTTCCAGCTGTACTGGTTCTGGTCAAAGCGGATCAGGCTGCCCATCACGAACACCGTGAAGCAGACGTAGGGGTAGACCTGAAACAGAAAACCGTAGACGCCGCTCATGACTCTGCTCCTGTTTGTGCCACGCCCGCGCTGCGCTGGCGAACGATCTGGATGGGTTGGGCCTGGCCGGGTTTGCCTTGGCCTTTCGACGAACAACCGTCGAACACCACCGGCTCGGCCCAGCTTTCGTCGAGCGCTTCTTCGGCGGCGGGCGTGACCGGCTGCGCTTTTTCACCGGTCAGTTCCAGCAGGGCGCCGAGCACGCTGGCGTAGGCGCTTTCGCGTTGCTGCAGCGCGCCGAAGATCGCGTTGAAGATGTGCGCCATCTCGCCGAGAAAGGCCCTGGCCTCGACGGGCGGCTGGGTCGACACGAATTCGAGCACGGCCGGCAGGTAGTCGGGCAGCTCGCCTTCGGCCAGCACGAGGCCGGCCTTCTCGTAGGTCTGCCCGAGGTCGATCATCGCCGGACCGCGGTCGCGCGAGTCGCCGTGCACATGCTCAAACAGGTGCAGGGACGTCCTGCGCCCGCTGTCGAACAGTTGCACATAATCGGCCTCGGCGTCGATGGCACTCTGGTTGCCGATTCCACTAATGAGCGCATCGAGTTCGACCAGCCGGGCACCGCCCAGCGCACCTTCACGCTGCAGCGCCTGGCGCATTTCGTCGAGGTGTTCGCGCATATCCGCATCGGGGTAGCCTAGCAGCCGCGCCAGCACGCGCAGCGTGACGGCCATGGTCCGGGGCTTGGTCTTGGTGGCAAACATGGTCAAACCTCCGCTTTGATCGGGATGGTGCGTTTCTTTTCCGAGCCGAACAGGCTGGTTTCGCCGACCCCTTCGGAGCAGCCGTTGCCGAAGGAGAAACCGCAGCCGCCGCGCACGTTGAAGGTGTTCTCGGCGTATTCGCGGTGCGTGCTCGGGATGACAAAGCGGTCCTCGTAATTGGCGATGGCCATGACGTGGTACATGTCCTCGACCTCGTCCTCGGTCAGGCCCACCTGCCTGAGCACCTCGAGGTTGGCCTGACCATCGACATGCTTGCCGCGCTGGTAGGCGCGCATTGCCAGCATGCGCTCGAGCGCCCGCTCCACCGGCGCGGTATCACCGGCGGTAAGGAGGTTGGCGAGATACTTCACCGGAATACGCAACTGCTTGACGTCGGGAATCTGGCCGTTGCTGCCGAGCTCGCCGGCGTTGGCCGCGGCGGTGATGGGCGAGAGCGGCGGCACATACCAGACCATGGGCAGCGTGCGGTATTCCGGGTGTAGCGGCAGCGCAACCTTCCATTCCACCGCCATCTTGTAAACCGGGCTGTTGCGCGCGCCCTCCAGCCAGGCTTCGGGGATGCCGTCGGCGCGCGCCTGCGCGATCACCTTCGGATCGTTGGGGTCGAGGAACAGGTCCAGTTGCGCCTGGTAGAGGTCGCGGTCGTGCTCGACGCTGGCCGCTTCCTGGATACGGTCGGCATCGTAGAGCAGCACGCCAAGGTAACGGATGCGCCCGACACAGGTCTCCGAACACACCGTCGGCTGGCCGGCCTCGATGCGCGGGTAGCAGAAAATGCACTTCTCGGCCTTGCCGCTCTTCCAGTTGTAGTAGATCTTCTTGTACGGACAGCCGGACACGCACATGCGCCAGCCGCGGCATTTGTCCTGGTCGATCAGCACGATGCCGTCCTCTTCACGCTTGTAGATCGAGCCCGAGGGGCAACTCGCCACGCACGTCGGGTTGAGGCAGTGCTCGCACAAGCGCGGCAGGTACATCATGAAGGTGTTTTCGAACTCGCCGACCATGGCTTTTTGCGTCGCCTCGAAACCGTCGAAGTTCTTGTCGACGCTGCGCTTGGCGAACTCGCCGCCGAGCAACTCCTCCCAATTAGGGCCCCAGACGATCTTGTCCATCTGCTTGCCGGTGATCAGGCTGCGCGGGCGCGCCGTGGGGCTCGCCTTCATCTCGGGCGCCGACTGCAGGTGGTCGTAATCGAAGGTGAAAGGCTCGTAGTAATCGTCGATCTGCGGCAGGCTGGGGTTGGCGAATATCTTCATCAGCAACTGCCACTTGCCGCCCTGGCGCGGCTCTATCGCGCCGTTGGCCTTGCGAATCCAGCCGCCGTTCCACTTGTCCTGGTTTTCCCACTCCTTCGGGTAACCGATCCCTGGCTTGGTCTCGACGTTGTTGAACCAGGCGTACTCCACGCCCGGGCGGCTGGTCCAGACGTTCTTGCAGGTCACCGAGCAAGTGTGACAGCCGATGCATTTGTCCAGATTGAGGACCATGGCGATTTGCGCGCGGATTTTCATGTTGCGCTCCTGCGGACAAATGCATCGTCCGTTGTTCCCCCTCCTTCCCCCCGGGGAGGGAGGGCCGGGGTGGGTGGGGTTGCAACGGCACAGCCGATGCATTTGTCCAGATTGAGGACCATGGCGATTTGCGCGCGGATTTTCATGCGTTTTCTCCCTGGGCCTGTACCAGCGCCACGCGCTCTTCCCCGACCGGGGTGTCGAGC
>Ga0163155_10005197_pt1 | contig 13070 bp, 8 predicted proteins | sample OliLakLV19SP4G1_FD_148611 | JGI IMG/M metagenome (GOLD analysis project Ga0163155, IMG submission 148611) | Freshwater microbial mat bacterial communities from Lake Vanda, McMurdo Dry Valleys, Antarctica - Oligotrophic Lake LV.19.SP4.G1 | ecosystem: Environmental > Aquatic > Freshwater > Lake >...
CCGTCAAACTATGTTGGGCACCGACAACGCGAACGACACATCGATATCCGTGTCCACCGTGCACGACGCCGCGACCGCCGGCTTCACCTGCTTGTCGTAGTGGCAGAGCAGCACGCGCAGCGTCCGCGCGCCCGGTTGTGTCCCTGCGACGGCCGCTGCCGTAAACCGCAATCCAAGCGGCCTGCCCGCCCCATCAAGATCAGTGGAATTCACCGTGATACCCGCGCCGGTCACGGTATAAAAAACGCGATGCTCATTCGCCTCGGCGAGAACCTCTGCCGTGATGTCTTCCACCGGAGTCACGGTCCGGTTTTCGAACCGTACCGCACCGGTAAACGTCGAACCGGCCGGCAGGTTCAACGTCCCTACCTGTGCCGACGGCGGATTGGGGCCGTTACCATCGGCATCCTCGATGAAGGCCGAGATCGCAGCCCCAGTGGTCGGCGTCAGGGTCAGCGTGACGCGGGTGATGACCTCGGACTCACCGGCTGGGTCGGTGATCGAGTCGCCCTTGCAGGAGACGAGGGCGAGCGTCAGCGCGGTAAGCGCCAGAGGCGCACGCGAAAGGCGCACAATTGATTGCATGATCTGATCCTGATGGATTGTGATGAGAGAGTGAAACGGAATGGTGTGCGGTTCCCTCACGCCGCACACAGGAAACTCAAATCGGAACTCTGAGCCGAACGACGACATCGCGACCGACATCATTCACAAACAGTCGATACCGGCTCAGGTAGTCGCGATACCGGGTGTTGAGCAGGTTGGTGACGGAAATGGCGGCGTCGATTCGATGGCCGCCGATGGCGATGTTGGCAGAGCCGAAATCGACGGATGCCAGCGCGTAACCCGCCGTCGGCAGTTGATACACGGTGCCGGCCGGCACACCGTCCTGCTCACGGACCAGCACCGATCCGAGACCGATGTACCAGTTCCCCAACTGCGGCCTGGTGCCGACGACACGCGCCTGGAGCGTCGCGCGATCGGCCGGCATGTCGAAGAGCGGTCCGCCATTCGTGCGATCCAACCCGCGAACGGCATTGGCCGTGCCCTGCAGCCGGAGCCACGAGGTGGGCGCCAGCGTACCGGAGAGCTCCACACCGTCCAGGCGTGCATCGGTCTGGTTGTAGTTGAACGCCGGGAATGCGCCGCGGATCGTGAGCACCGGCGCCCGCGGCTGGAGATATATGAATCCATTGATCTGATTGCTGTACGCCGCCACTTCGAGCGTGGTGCCGGTGGTGCTGTACCGCGCCACGGCCTCGACCGCCGCCGAACGCTCCGGATCGAGCGACGCGCGACCAAGCTCGTACTGCGCTGTGCCATGATGCACACCCTGCGCATACCGCTCGTTGACCGTCGGTGGTCGCCACGCACGCGCCACCCGTACAGACGTCGTCAGTGCATCAGTGAGCCGCAATTCGCCACCGAACGAACCGGAGAACCCATTCCACCGTCGGGTACCCGCTTCGCTGCGAATCCCGGCGTCGCTGAAAGGCAACGTTGTCTGGGAGAACACATCCGTCCGCGCCCCCGCGCTCAGCGTGACCCGACCGATGGCGTACGACTCCTGCGCGTAAACCGCTGCCTGCGAGAGGTCGAATCCGGGTATCAGGAACGCCTTGCCCAGCGTCTGGTTCCCCTGCACCATCGCGCTGGTGCCGATCGTGCCGACGAACCCATGCTGCAGACCGTGGTTCCATCGCACATCGAGGGAATTCGTGAACAACTTCAGGTTGAACGCCGCAATCCCACGCGCCCGCAACGGGCCGTGATTGTCGAACTCCCGGCGATGGTTGGCCTGCGATCCAAAGACGACTTCCAGCTCACCTGCACCAGGCAGCACGAAGGCAGAACGCACGCGCAGCGTCGTGTGTTGAACCCGCTGATTCGGCCGGTCGATCCCGTAGCTGAACGACGAATCCGGCGGCGGTGCCGACAGTGAACGCTGCAGGTCATCGAAGTTGCCCACGTGAGCCTGTCGGAGCACGCCCAACTCGGTACTGAAGTGACTGAGCATCACTTCACTCTCACCCCACGGCCGATGCACACCGAGCGTTGCACTGCCGTTCAACTCACGAAATCCGGTGTTGGTCAGGAAGTAGTCGGGCGCCGCACTGTTGCCGGCCACTCGGCTCGTGAATCGCAGTCGATATCCCGTCCGCCCCACCAACGGCAGTTGCAGGCCGCCACCCAAAAGGCCGAGCGAGAGCGCGCCCTGCCGACTGTTCGAGAACCCGTTGAATGCCACATCGCCTTTGAGGCTCCCACCGTCCGGCACGCGATCGTGCTCGACGCGCACCACACCACCAATCGCATCGGGACCGTACAACACCGTTGCGGCGCCGCGTACCACCGTCACCTGATCAGCGTCGAAGCTGTCGATGTTGGGCGCATGCTCGGTGCCCCACTGTTGATCTTCCTGGCGCAACCCGGCGTTCATCACCAGCACACGCTGCGAGTTGAGTCCCCGGATCACGGGTTTGGCAATGCTCGGCCCGAACTGCACGACCGATACACCGGGCAGGAACTTGATCGTTTCACCCAGTGTCTGACCGCGCGTCGCCGCCAACTCTGCGGCATCCACCGTACTCGTCGCCGCGACTCGCGCCAGCGGATCGGCCAGTGCATTCGCCGTCACCGTGATCGAGTCGAGCGAGATGGTACTCGTGCGCAGCGAGAGTCGCACGGTGGCGTCACCGGAGGTGACGTCGACCACGCGTTCGAGAGGCGCAAATCCGATCAGACGGACGCGGAGCGTGAACGGCGCGGCCGGCAGCCGCGCAAACTCAAAGTGGCCCGCGGCGTCAGTCCGGCTCCGCCGCGTGACGGGACCCGTGATCTGGATCTCAGCTCCGCGCAGGGCGGACCCCGAGGCCGAGTCGCGCAGTTCGCCGTGTATCCGACGGACGCCGCCGATCGGGCCCCCGTCAGCGCCGGCCTGGCCTTGGAGGACGTTCGCGCTGCCAGAAAGGGCTCCTGCGACTGCAGCGGCAGCCGCAGCGAAGGCTATGCGAGCCGCGCGCTTGCCGTCGCGCCACGCACCGCTGGCGGGCGCCTCCACGAGCGATAACGGTATTGGGTTGTGATACTCGTCTATCATGCAACGAATGTAGCCAATTCTGTCTTTCGCGTTCGCTGCCGTCGAGATCGGTATCGCCGAGATCGTTACCGAACTCGTGTATATACCTGCTGTGCCCCTCGGTGCGGGTAACCAACGACAGAATGCGTCGGAATCGGCGAAGGAGGTGCCTGATTCGGGCCGGTAACCAACCTGCTGAAATGCTCGTCGGCGATCGAGAGGATCCCAGCAAGCCCCGGCGCCGTCCGACCCACATTGGTCGGATCGTCGACGCTTGAAGGTGGGTCTCAGCCGAGCGCAGGGCACCTCGCTTGACCTCCGGCCATGACCGTGCTATCTATGTATCCGGATAACCGGATATGACTGCCCCCAAACTCTCCATTCACGGTCGACTGACCGAGCTCGCCGACGCGACCCGCTGTCGGCTGCTGCTGGCGTTGGAGGCCCATGAGTTGACGGTGGGCGAGCTCTGTACCGCCCTCGCTCTGCCGCAGAGCACCGTCAGCCGCCATCTCCGCATCCTGTCCGACGAAGCCTGGGTCGAGTCCCGTGCCGAGGGCGCCACACGCTGGTACCGCATGGCGCCGACACTCGACCACGAAGCACGGGCGCTCTGGCTGCTGGTACGCGAGCCGGTGCAGGCGACGGTCGCCGCACATCAGGATCTGGTGCGCGTCGAATCGGTGCTCGTCGCACGACGGTCGCGCAGTGAGGCGTTCATCACCTCGGCCGCGGCGGAATGGGACGCGAACGTGGCCTCGCTGTTCGGCGCGCGCGCCGACCTCGGGTCAACGCTCGCGCTGCTCGACCCGACACTGGTGGTGGGAGACCTGGGCTGCGGCACGGGATCGCTGTCGTTCTCGCTGGCGCGGCACGTGGCACAGGTGCACGCCGTGGACGGTTCTGCGGCGATGCTTGCCACCGCTCGTCAGCGGCTCGCGTCACTGCCGAATGTCGCGGTCGCCGAAGGGTCGCTCGAAGCGCTGCCGCTCGATGATGCAGCACTCGACGTGGCGGTGTTGATGCTGGTGTTGCACCACGTGGCGGAACCGTCACGGGTGCTGAAGGAGGCGCGACGTGTGTTGCGCGATGGTGGTCGGCTGCTGATCACGGACATGTGCGCCCACGAGCGTGAGGAGTACCGCACGCAGATGGGGCATGTCTGGCTGGGCTTCGACGAGCGCGCATTGCGCGGCTGGTTGTCGAAGGCGGGGTTCAGTTCCATGCGCTACGTCGCGCTGCCGGTGGATCCGGCGGCCGTCGGTCCGGCGCTTTTCTCGCTCGTTGCATCCTGATTTCTTTCCGAGGATTTCCCCGATGGCCACTGCAGTACAGACCGAACTCGAGACGATGACGTCGATGGCGCGCCCGCCCTACGCGGTGCGTGATCTGTCGCTGGCCGAATGGGGCCGCAAGGAATTACGTCTGGCCGAAGTGGAAATGCCGGGCCTGATGGCGCTGCGCGAGGAGTACAAGGGCAAGCTCCCGCTCAAGGGGGCGCGCATCATGGGCTCGCTGCACATGACCGTGCAGACGGCCGTCCTGATCGAAACGCTGGTCGAACTCGGCGCCGATGTGCGCTGGGTGTCATGCAACATCTTCTCGACCCAGGATCACGCCGCGGCCGCCGTTGCCGTAGGACCGACGGGCACCGTGGCCGACCCGAAGGGTGTACCGGTGTTTGCATGGAAGGGTGAGACGCTCGAGGAATACTGGTGGTGCACCGAGCAGGCGCTGATGTGGCCTGACGGCGGTGGCCCGAACCTGCTGCTCGATGACGGCGGTGACGCAACGCTGCTCGTCCACCGCGGGGCCGAGTTCGAGAAGGCTGGTGCAATTCCGGGCTTCGATTCCGACAACGAGCCGGAAGAGTGGGGCGTGATCCTCGACCTGCTGCGCGCTGAACAGAAGAACCATCCGGGCCGCTGGACCAAGGTGCTGGCCGCGATTCGCGGTGTCTCGGAGGAGACCACCACGGGCGTGCATCGCCTGTATGAAATGGAGAAGGCCGGCACGCTCGCCTTCCCGGCCATCAACGTGAACGACGCCGTGACGAAGTCGAAGTTCGACAACCTCTACGGCTGCCGCCACTCCATCATCGACGGCCTGAATCGCGCCACCGATGTGATGCTCGCAGGCAAGGTCGCCGTGGTGATGGGCTACGGCGATGTGGGCAAGGGCTGCGCACAGGCGCTCAAGGGCCAGGGCTCACGCGTCGTGATCACCGAGATCGATCCGATCTGCGCCCTGCAGGCCGCACTCGAAGGGTATCAGGTGACCACGCTCGAAGACGTCGTCGATTACGCCGACATCTTCATCTCGGCCACGGGCAACAAGAACGTGATCACGGTCGAGCACATGAGCCGTATGAAGGACAAGGCGATCATCGCCAACATCGGCCACTTCGACAACGAAATCGACATGGCCGGCCTGAAGAAGGTCGAAGGCATGCGTCGCATCAACATCAAGCCGCAGTATGACGAGTTCGTGCTGCCGAACGGTCGGTCGATCCTGATCCTCGCCGAAGGCCGCCTGATGAACCTCGGCTGTGCCACTGGCCACCCGAGCTTCGTGATGAGTGCCAGTTTCACCAATCAGGTGCTGGCGCAGATCGAATTGCACCAGAACGCCGACAAGTACGGCAACGTCGTCTTCACACTGCCCAAGCATCTCGACGAGAAGGTGGCGCGCTTGCACCTGCCGAAGCTTGGTGTGAAGCTGACGGAGCTGACCTCCGAGCAGGCGCACTATCTCGGCGTGACGAACGCCGGGCCGTTCAAGCCGGATCACTACCGCTACTAGTCGTTCCTGCGTGAGAAGTACAAACGGGTCGGTCTCCGTCGTGGGGACCGACCCGTTTGTACGCTATCTGATACACCAAACGGCAACAGGAACTGCTGAACGCAAAGGGCAAAGTCGCAGAGGCGCAAAGAACCGAAATTTGGAAATGTCGTGCATCGAGCACCGGAGATCACGAGCTCTCTCCCGCGTGTTCCTGTTCCGCTACCTCTCCTCCGCACTCCTTTGCGCCTTCGCGTCTTTGCCCCTTTGCGTTAACGCAGTTGCCATTCGGACTGCGCCTCGCCTACTCCGCCCCGCGCTTGCCCGCTGAGTCAGGCTTTGCGGGCGCGATCGCGGCTGCCGCGCGCGCATCGCGCTTCAGCGTGGTACGACTGAGCAGTCCGCGCGCCGGTACCCACGTCGGTGTAACCCAGCCGCTCTGCTCCGTTGGCGACTTCCCGCCCGCCTCTGGCCGCAACGCCCCTTCAAACTCGGCGTACTTGGACCCCGGATTCCAGAGCGCCCAGCTCTTCAGGCCCGCATCGTACGTGGCCTGAATCTGGAGCCGCACTTCACGCGAGCCGTACGACAGTCCGCGGATGCTCATCGCCTCCAGCCAGGGGCGGATCTCGCCCACGGGGACCTTCGCCGAATCAGCCACGAACTTCGTGCGCACCACCGCGTCCGTCAGCGACACGCGGATCAGGTTGTACGGCACTGCCCCCGGACGCGCAAATCCGTAGTGCCCGTTCCCATAGTGAGATGGATACACCATCGGCAGCACCGCGTCAGCCGCCGTGATGACCGTCTCCCAGTGCTGGCCGATCTGCACGTCACCTTCATCGTGCGTCACCAGCCCGAAGACATCCGCCGTCACCGGAACATTGTACGCCTTGAGCTGCTGCCTGGAGTAGAGGATGAAGTCGCGGATGTTGTCCTGCCGTGACTTTCCGCTCGCGCCCGGATACACCATCGTCGCGCGCATCGTGTTGGTCACATCCGGAAAACGGACATAGTCCCACTGCACCTCCGAGAAGCCCATGTCGAGCGCTTCCTTCGCGATCGCAATGTTGTAGTCCCACACCTTCTTCTCGTATGGATTCACCCATGCCCCACCCTTCTTGTCGCGCCACAGGCCACCGTTCACGTGACGAATCGCCAGTTCGGGCTTCTTCTCGGCCAGCATGCGATCCTTGAAGACCACGATGCGCGCCACGCTGTAGATCTTGTGCGCGGTCAGCGTGTCTACCAGCGACTGCAGCCACCTGGTGGCAGGACGCTGATCGGCACCGATCTCCTTCGCCATCGCGATTGCGGTGGAATCGTACGTCAGGAACGTGTCCGACTCCTTGATGTCGATGATGAAGGAGTTGATCTCGGTTGCATCGGCAATGCGGATCAGCTCCGCCATCCGCGAATGCGAACCCGCTGCCCACGCGTTGACGTACAAGGCTCGCATCGAGTCAGGGCGCGCGACGCGAGCGACAGTCCCCGCGGCCGGTGCCGGCGTGCTGTCCTTGCCGGCAACTGACGGCATCCCCTTCGCGTCGGCAGCGGCGTCCTTCCCACCCGTGCCGCATCCGGTGAGCAGCAGCGCCGACGCGAACAGACTGCATGAAAGCGACAGCCGCGAGGGGCGGATGGAGAGAAACACGGAAGACTCCTGCGAAACGATAAGGATGCCGGGCGACCACAGTGCGCCGGGTCAATGGTGCGACGGACAGAAGATACACACGGCCGCGACGCGGAACGCATCGCGCAGCGGTCTGACGCTTCCGCCGCAGACTGTGCAGATTCCCTGGTGCAGCACCATCCGTCCGTCGCTCACCGCTCAACCGGAGTCCGCATGTCGTCGCCGCCCGCACGAGGTGTCACCACTGCGCTGCTCCTCGCGACTCTGGCCGGGTCCGCCGCCGCACAGCTCGCGCCCGCAGCACAGATCATCCGCGCCAGCCGAATCCTCGACGGCACCGGTCGCACCCTCACCAACGTCGACATCACGATCGTCGACGGGCGCATCACGGCCCTCCGACCCGCCGTCGGCGCCATTCCGCTCGGCGCCATCGATCTGCGCGGCGCGACGGTCCTTCCGGGCCTGATCGACACCCACGTCCACCTGGGCTGGTACGTCAATAGCGCCGACCGACTGCACACCGACAGCGACGGTGATTCGCCCGCCACGCAGGCGCTCAGTCAGGCTGGCAACGCCTGGTCCACGCTGCGCGCCGGCTTCACCACGGTGCAGAGCATCGGCGAGGCCGACAACGCTGCCCTGCGTGACGCCATCAACCGCGGCGCCATCCCGGGCCCCCGTGTCCTGACGTCGCTCGGGTCGATGAACGAACGCACCGGTGGCGGTTCCCCCGACTCACTGCGCGCTGCCGTCCGCCGATTCAAGGCCGCCGGCGCCGACGTGATCAAGATCTTTGCCTCCAAGTCCATCCGTGACGGCGGCGAAGCGACGATGAGCGACGAGCAACTCACCGCGGCTTGCGGTGAGTCGACTGCCCAAGGGCTGCGTTCCGTGGTCCACGCGCACTCGGCCGAGGCCGTGCAGCGCGCGGCGCGGAACGGCTGCACGCAGGTGGAGCACGGCGTGTTCGCTGATGATGTCACGCGTTCCCTGCTGATAAGGAACGGCACATTCTTCGACCCGCAGTGCGGCCTCGTCTTCCGCAACTATCTCGACAACAAGCCTCGATTCGAAGGCATCGGCAACTACAACGCCGTCGGTTTTGCCTCGATGGAGAAAGCGATTCCGCTGGCGGAAGCGGGCATCGGGGCGGCCAGCCGGGCACCGACGCTCAAGCTGGTCTTCGGCACCGACGCCGTAGCCGGCGCGCATGGGCGCAACGCCGAGGAGTTGGTCTGTCGCGTGCGGCGCGGCGGTCAGCCTGCGATGGATGCAATCGTTTCAGCCACATCGCGCGCCGCCGAGGCACTTCGCATGGAAGCGCAGATCGGGCGCATTGCCGTCGGGTACCTCGCCGACATCATCGCCACCGACGGGAACCCAGCCGCCGAGATCGAGGCCTCGCAACGGGTGACGTTCGTGATGCGTAACGGGATCGTCTACCGGAACGACGTCCGGCGTGGGCGGTAAGCGACGGCACATCGCGACCTGTGCTTGCCGACGTACCGACGCCGCCGCAGACTCACCGGAAGCGCGGCCCGCTCCGGGTTGCGGGTCGTCCCTTTCCGGAGGCGCTCGTGTCGCTCCGTACCATCGCCGTTGGACTTCTGCTCATCTCCGCGTCGGTCGGCGCGCAGCCGCCGGTGCCGGCCCGACCGGGCGCCCGCCCCGCCGAGAGGCCGCTGCCGCTCGACGCGACCCGCAGCTTCGCCCTCGACACCCGCGAAGGGACCTGGCTCTCGCTCGACGTCAGCCCGGATGGATCGACGCTCGTCTTCGACATGCTCGGCGACCTGTACGCGCTGCCCTTCGCCGGCGGTGACGCCACGCGGCTGACCACCGGCTTGGCCTACGATGCGCAGCCGCGCTGGAGTCCCGACGGAAGGAAGATCGTGTTCGTCTCCGACCGCGACGGCGCGGACAACCTGCACGTGTTCGACGTGGCCACGAAGCAGGTCACCGCGATCACGCGCGGAAAGACGAGCGTTTACCAGTCGCCGGACTGGTCGCCCGATGGCCAGTACATCGTGGCCAGCAAGGGTGGCTTTCGCGGTGGGCTGCCCAAGCTGTGGATGTATCACGCCGATGGCGGTGCCGGTGTAGCCCTGTACGCCGATCCCGCCAACGCACCGCCCGGTACCGCCGTGCAGCAGGCTGGCGCCGCATTCAGTGCCGATGGCAGGACGATCTGGTACACGCAGCGCGCAGGTGCCTGGCACTACAACGCGCAGCTTCCCCAGTATCAGGTGTGGATCTACAACCGTGACACCGGCGAGCGTGAAGTGCAGTCCGCGAGATATGGTTCGGCGGTGCGCCCGACCCTCAGCCCTGACGGCAAGTGGGTCGTCTACGGTTCGCGGTACGAAGAGCAGACCGGCCTGCGAATTCGCGATCTCGCCACTGGCGAGGAGCGCTGGCTGGCGTATCCGACGCAGCGCGATGAAATGGAATCGCGCGCACCGATGGACGCACTGCCCGGCATGAGCTTCACGCCGGATTCGAAGGAACTGGTCGCCAGCTATGGCAACCGGATCTGGCGTGTGGCCGTGGATGGGAGTGGGCAGACCGAGATTCCGTTTCGGGTCCAGGCAAGCATTGAAGCCGGGCCGGAGCTCGCGTTCCGTTATCCAGTCTCCGACAGCGCGCAGTTCACGGTGCGGCAGATTCGCGACGCAGTGCCGTCGCCCGATGGCAGGACGCTGGCGTTCATTTCGATGGATCGACTGTACGTGATGGACTGGCCGGCAGGCACACCACGACGCGTGTCCTCGTCGAATGCGATCGAAGCCGATCCGGCGTGGTCGCCTGATGGCCGGTCGCTGGCGTGGGTGACGTGGACTGACGCTGGCGGCAAGTTGTACAAGGCACCAGTCACCACCGCGCGCACTGGAGGAATTGTCGCACTCAGTCGCGGTACCGGAACGCTGCGCCAGCCCGCATGGTCGCAGAACGGCACGCGCATCGTCGTCACGCAGACTGCAGCGCAGGGTCGTCGCGATCAGACGGGCGTGACCGCCCCGACCAACATCGTGTGGTATCCAGCGGCAGGGGCCGGCTCCGATGGCGTCGACGGCACGATCATCGCGCGCGCGGCCGGCCGCACCAGGCCGCACTTCACCAACGATACCACGCGCATCTTCCTCTCGTCGATGCAGAACGGCCTCGTCTCGATCCGGTGGGACGGCACCGATGAACAGCGTCACCTTCGCGTGACCGGTCCCGCGGCGCCGCAAGGAAGCGATGACCACGACCTGTCCGAGCTGGAGTTGCCGCGCACACCTGAAGAACCTGGCTCACCCGGCCCGCCCGCGACACTGACACTGATGTCACCACGCGGCGGCGTGGCGCTGGCACAGATCAATCAGGACTTCTACACGATCATCGTGCCGCCGCGCGGGGTCGCGGCATCGGTCAGTGTGGCTGACGTGAACACGGCTATCGTGCCGGTGAAGAAGCTGACCGACATCGGCGGGCAGTTTCCCGCCTGGTCTGCCGACGGGAAGCACATTCACTGGTCGATCGGCAACGCACACGTGGTGTACGAGCTCGACTCGGCCCGCGTGCGAGATGCGGCGATCACGGTCTCGCGTCGCGACTCCTCGCTGACCGACTCGCTGCGGCCCAAACCATATCTCCCGCAGGAACGCCGCGTACTGCTGCAAGCGTCGCGTGACCTTCCGCGCGGCACCATCGTGCTCCGCAATGCCCGCATCGTCACCATGAAGGGTGACGAGATCATCCCGAGCGGCGACATCGTCCTCCGCGACAATCGCATCGCCGCGGTTGGTGCTACGGGTACGGTCACGGTTCCAGCCGGTGCCATTGCGATGGACATGGCCGGCACGACGATCATGCCCGGCTTCGTCGACACGCATGCCCACCTGCGCGCCGAACGCGGGACGATCCACGAGACCCAGCCCTGGGCGTACCTCGCCAACCTCGCCTACGGCGTCACCACCACACGCGATCCGCAGACGGCCACGACCGATGTGCTGACGTATCAGGACATGGTCGAAGCTGGCCAGATCATCGGCCCGCGCATTTATTCCACCGGACCAGGCATCTTCGACCAGGATCAGATCCGCGATCAGGAGCACGCGCGGAGCATGCTCAAACGCTACAGCAGCTACTACGACACCAAGACGATCAAGATGTACGTCGCCGGTGTGCGCCAGGTGCGGCAGTGGATCATCAGGGCGGCGCGCGAGCAGCAGTTGATGCCCACCACCGAAGGATCACTGGATGTGAAACTCAACCTCAGTGAAACGCTCGATGGGTACCCTGGTCTCGAGCACTCTATGGGCATCACACCGCTGGGCCGGGACGTCACGGGCCTGATGGCGTGGTCGAATCGCACCTATACGCCAACGCTGCTGGTGAACTACGGCGGACCGTGGGGCGAGAACTGGTTCTACACCAAGGAGAACCCGTACGCCGACGCCAAGCTGCAGCGCTTCACCGCCTACGAGGAGCTGGCGCAGAAGACGCGCCGTCGCATGGCCACGTTGCCTGGCGGCAGCACGGCGGGCGGCTGGTTCCGCGATGAAGAGTATGTGTTCCCCAAGCTGGCGACCGATGCAACGCACATCCTCCGCGCGGGTGGACGCCTCGGCATCGGCAGCCATGGGCAGTTGCAGGGGCTCGGCTACCACTGGGAACTGTGGGCCATGGCCAGTGGCGGCATGACGCCGCACGAAGCGTTGCGCGTCGCCACCATCATGGGCGCACAAGCAATCGGCCTTCAGGACGACGTCGGATCACTCGAAGTCGGCAAGCTCGCCGATCTGCTGGTGCTGGACCGGGATCCGCTCGCTGATCTTCGCAACACCAACACCCTGCGCTACGTGATGAAGAACGGTCGGCTGTATGACGGCGCGACGCTGGCCGAGCAGTACCCCACGAAGAAGGCCGGGCCGGATGTGCAGAATCGTCCCGCCGCTCCGCAGACCAGGGCGGGAACACGCCCCTGATGTGACCGACACTCCGCGCCAACGGTACTTCCAGCAGTCCATGCGTCGCGGTGACACTCTCTCGTCACCGCGACGCACGACCTGGCCCGTATTGGATGGAAGGACCCATGTATCTGCGAATTTGCTGGCGGGCGGCGCTCGTCTTCGCCACGACGACCGTTGTCGGGTGCGCGGCGCCCACCGCACCGGAAGGTGCCATCTCGGTCAGCACCACGACGACGACGTTCACGCGCGACTCGCTCGGGCTCGCCCGTATCTCTTTTCGCGTCAGCAACTCAGGGCCGCGGACGCTCTTCGTACCGCGCTGCGGATCGGCGGTGGCGGGGAATGTCCAGCGGAACATCGCTGGCGTCTTCAGCCTCGAGTCCTCGGGGGATCTCTGCCCCAGTTCCCTCTTCCTTGGCCCACTCGGCATCGAGGCTGGGCAAACGGTCTCCAGCACGCAGATCGTCCGCGTGCCCGCTGGCGAGTACCAGATCAGCATGCCGGTGTCGCGCAACGCCGGCGACGCCCCGAGCGGCGCCAGTCGATCGGCGTTCTTCACGATCGAATAGTCTGGCGTCGCTGAAGTGCCGTGGCGCTTGGCGGACGACTCCGCAGCACGCAC
>Ga0163155_10005201_pt1 | contig 13067 bp, 19 predicted proteins | sample OliLakLV19SP4G1_FD_148611 | JGI IMG/M metagenome (GOLD analysis project Ga0163155, IMG submission 148611) | Freshwater microbial mat bacterial communities from Lake Vanda, McMurdo Dry Valleys, Antarctica - Oligotrophic Lake LV.19.SP4.G1 | ecosystem: Environmental > Aquatic > Freshwater > Lake >...
GGATACTAAAACAATCCAGTAGCGGTGGATTCACATCCTTCACTCTAAATGCGGATTCTGGAACGCCTCAAACTGTAGAGAACGCGGAAACGCTTTTGGTTGCGGGGTCAAATGGCATTGTAACCTCGGTTGGGGCGACCAACCAAGTAACGGTTAGCGGGGCGGCATTTGTTCAGTCCTTCACGGCGGCGGGGAATACTGGCACACCGCAAACCATAAGCAACGGCAATACGTTATCTGTGCTTGGCGGGGTTGGCATTACCACTGTTGCAAGTGCAACCGACACCGTCACAGTGAAACTGGCATACGACCACGAAGTAATATTGGGGGGTAGCGATTCGTTTGATATAGATTTAACAACTGTTTCCAAATGGAATACCAATGTTAAAAAGATTATCATCGAAACCTCATTGCGAGGTACGGTATCCGCCACAACCACAGCCGTTAGGGTTTTTCTCAATAACGATTTGACTGTTACTAATTATCATAGGCAGGCAATGGTTGGCTTATCAAATTCATCTGCATTTCCAGCCGCTAACGACAATCAGGTTTTTGTTACTACGGGTTCGACCTCACCAGCTAATTATTTCAATTCTGGGGAAGTGGTTATCTATGATGCCAACAACACCGCGAAAGCAAAAAATATGATAACTCGGTCAATTATCCGGTTTGACACAAGCCTAAACTCCAGAACGGACGCGAATGGCGTTTCATGGACGGGAGTAGCGGCTATCACGCGCCTACAAATTAGGACAGCAAACCACCCCACAGACTTGTTTGCATCTACAAGTTCAGTCCGATTAATATTCGTAGAATAGAAGAGTAATAAGGTCGGCTTTCACCGCCTCAATAACCAGAATTCAAGTGCGCTTAGCCGTCAATCCTACGAATCTAATTGCAACAAACAGCATTATGCGGATTCGATTTATAAAATAAGAGGAATAGAAAATGACCATAGAAGAAATCGCAAACATTGAACAGGCAATTAATCAATTAACACAACATGTACTATCACTTTATTATAGGACAAATGCAACAATTGATTTTGTTAATAAAAAAGGCGGGTTGGCTGGCGCAAGCGCAGAGACAATAAACGCCTATAACGCATTGGCGCAATTCGTTCTGTTGATTGGCGGAAAAGTGACCACCACTCCAGCTGACTATCTCGGCACTTTAACACAGGCAGTATCTTCTCCGCAATTTTAACGGTATTTATATTGAGGGACAAATATCATGCCATTAGACTCAAATGCACTAAAATTTATTAGCGACATCACCCCATTGGGGCTATTGGCTGTTTGCATAGTCCTCGCGTATCTATATGGGCGTGCCCTGATTCAGGAGCAACGCTCAGACAGGCTCATCAAAAAAGAGGTCTTGCTCTCCGAGCAGACAAATGCCCACCAGAGAGACACGGCAATGCGTGAGCGTGAGCGTGCCTTTTTTTCATCAATATCGGCTATTTACGATTTAGCCGAGTCGGTTAGTAAATTGGTACAAGAAACCGCGCGGAGAGAACAGTCATCCCTGTCAGAACAAGCAAGAAATACACAAAAAGACGAACAAATGATTGAAACTCTCACGACAATAAGTGCAGGCGTGACAGGTCTCAACACAGCTTATAACCTCATCGTTGCAGGGCAGACTGAAATGTTGAATAGCCAACTCGGTATTTTCTCTACCTTTCTGGATGATGAAGGTCTTTTGCGGAAAATCGACAAAAGTCTAAATGATACCCTTAAAGTCATGGCTCGGCTCGAAGCATATTTGATCGAACAAACGGGTAATGAATCTAGTGATATAGTGGATATACCAAAAGACAATGGTCAGCTACCACCTCCCTAAAAAGGGAGTGGCTTGTAAAAGCCTATTCTGACCAGTCTCAGCCAGCAAAGGCTCTGTTATCATCGAATACATAGGCACTATGGGATGCTTCACCAGTCCCATACTCTGCGGTGCATGATTAAATAGGCGTGAGTGGTTAAGCCAGTGTCATGCACACAAAACCGATGGATAACAGTGCCGAGGTGAACTTAACCCGCGCGAGCGGAGTGGGCAAGAGGATGCCCGCCTTACGGCAAAATCCTCTCCCTTCGGGGATATATTTAGCCTGTTATACCTATAAGAAAGGAGATGCCGTTTTCCGCTACAGTCACTCAAGTAGCGTAGTTTCCAAACGGTAAAAAATTCTATGAAATTCTACGATGGTCTTAAATGGGGGGTGGGTGCAATCTTATTTGTACTCATCCTATTGATTATGCCAGTCACTCTCGCCAGTGCGGTGAGCATGGACAATGTGCCAATTGGGTTTGGCACGGACGCGATTGGTGTCGCTCAAGATGTTGTGAGCGAACTGGTCACCGATGAGCCAGTACAGGACGATGGCTTTTTTGTGCGTTACGATATCGGGATGCTTGTAGGCAGTTTGACCGTAGTCTTTGGTGTGTGGCTCTACCGATTGCATCCTCCATCTAGCCAGAAAACCTACTTACAGACGTTGGATGCGGTCACAGGCGCGTTGCGGTATTTAGAGCAATTGCCGGGCGAAAAGTATGACAAGACCCTACTCAGTTTGATTGATACCCTGAATAAGCTGAAGGGAAAAATTAGTGAGCCCATTGAGCCGATAACTACACAAGATGGTATCCCCATCATCCCTCACCACGATAGATAGCGCTGATTATAATAAAACAGCCTCCGCCGATTGGCGGAGGCTGTTTTTATTGTGGCGATGGTTTACGCGGGACATTGCCAACGCCTATTAGCGATTTGGTCTAGCTCATCTAAGACATGGTTCAGTTTGATGGGGTCTGATAACACGTCCCCGAGACGCTCACCATTGGAGGCAATCATGCAATCGGCATGGGTGATGGTGATACCTGCCCATTTTATTTCGATTGGGCGAAAAGCGGTTAGGGTGTGGAGTTGGTCGGCAATTTCGTCGCGTAGTACGGTTGATAATTTGATGTGCATGATTTTAATCCTTGCCCATTGTGGGCTATAATGTTTTTTAGTAGGTGGGCTATCCGTTGCTTGCAGGCATGTTGGGGTAGGCTGGCTATGGGTGGGGTGTTATGCCCCATCCCCGCTTAGGCGGAATATTCAATGCGCCCATGGACGCATAATGGTTATTATTTGCCCTTATCTTTTTTGCGCCCTTTGCCCCATTCGGCATCGGGGGGGAGTGTTATGCCGTGCGTTGCGAGGCGCTCTCGGAGCAGACCCCGCAACAAAGATGATATATTGCCGATCTTATCGGCGTTGTCACGGATGATTTTGTTTTGGTCATCCGTGACGGGGATGGTTATTTTTGCCATGTAAACCCTTTCTGCCCCGCACACAGGCGGGGCAAATGATTGTAATCACGGGGGGGGGCGATGGTTGCTCATCTGCCCCGTTGGTGATGATGCTAGGTTTTTGCCTAGCACCCTGTTGGTGATGGTGGGGGGACTCGCCTTATGCTTTTTGACTATCATAGGGATAGAGGTCTTGGTCTACTATCCCATTAGCAATAACGAGGCGGTTCCCAGTTGTTTCCCCCCATATTGTTACCAGTTGTTTGCTATATACTTTAGCAAAATCTGTTCTCATTTCTGGTGTGACAAACAATGCTTCAAATATATTAAAATCGTTGCGGTGCTTGAAGTTTGTTGCAAACTCCAACAACATTTCTGGGGTTTCGAGTCCCATTTCTTTGGCTAGATGTTGGCGCATTTCTGCAGTTTCTGTGAATGGCAATCCCTCGCCATTCTTGGCGAACAATATGAATTTATGCCATCTCCGCATAAATTCCATTGGTGAGGTTGCTTGTTGCAACCAGCCAATATCCGATGTGGTTGGTTCCTCTATGACAACACAAGCTGTCATGTGATACCCCAAGTCGGGGTGCCAAAAATCTACATGGGCTTTTGTTTCTACCCCGTCAAGGGTAGCCAAAAATGCAATGAATTTCCAACATTCCGCTTGCGTCCCCGCAAATATTGCTGGGGATGTTTTCAAGTCGAAATCCCACGTTCTGCCCGCCACGACTTTGGCTGGGAAATCACCCGTACCCCACTGAATTTTATCACTAACCACTGCGTGTGAATAAATGCGTTTGCGTGACCCCGTAAGGGTGTCAATTACTGACTCGTAGCTGGCGTTTTTTGCTGTAACTATCATGGCATTTATCCTTTTTCTATTGGTGAGGGTGGTGGATTATTCGGTGATTAGGTACTCGGCGATTAAAGCCTCGCCCATTTTCTCTGCGTCTTCAAGGGTATCCGTATACCCATTGAAGCCCTCGGCGGCTACGCCTTCTAAAGAGACGAAGTATTTCCCTTCGGGGCTGTTGCTGGTGCTGATGTCGGCTTGGATTGCCGACCCGGAGATGGTCACGTAAGTGACAAAATATTCCGCTTCAATTTTTTCGGCTTCTTCTTCTGTGTCTTGTTCGTTCATGTTTTAATCCTTTTTAATTGGTTGGTGGGGTCTCTCTGTTGCCTCACCTTATAAACATAAGTATACCAAAAGATACGTATCTTGTCCATATAGCAAAGTGGCAAAATGGGGTATTTTGTGACAAAGATACGTATCTCTAATGTAACGTTCTAAAAATAGAACGCCACATGGGTGGACGGGTAAAGTGATTTATGAGTCCACAAGATGACCGTTATGGCGAGACAATAACCCGCCGATGCTACCCTCTTTTTACACCTTCACCAGCTCATCAAATGCTCTCATGATGACCTGCCCTCTGTCACCATCAATCACATTGAGCGCCAGCGAATCGGCTGTGCCACGCCGATATGTCTCAAACTCGGCGACCGCGTTCCATGCGCCCCATGCCGTGCTTTCGGTGGCACGGTTATCTAACCCCGTACCTGCACCATCATATAGGCACGTTCTACCCAATCAAGTCGGTACTCATAGCCCTTAATCACAGTATCCCATTCGATGGTGCGCGGTTTTTCGGGGTCGGGGAATTGGGGATATGGGTATAAATCGGTGACAATCCATTCGACCTGCACCCGTTCCACCCGCTTTTTCGCCAGTATGTTATAAGCTTCCTTCATCACATCCAGCGTCATCAGCGCAGACTGATACGTTTCACCAAGCCATTTTGCCAATGCTATGGCAGACCCTTTACGGTGTTCAATTTTAAAGGTGCTGGATGAATTGTTCATCGCCTGTGGCACTCAGAACTTTGAGACATGCTAGAGCATGAATCTCTTGCAGGGTGTCATCTGTCACATGACACGCATCCTCTTGGACAGTGGCAATGAGTAAGCCACAAATCGCACGGCGTTCCACCGCATCGGCGATGGGGTGTTGAGCCATGACAATTAGCTCGTCATTTGTCATGCAATCAGCGTAAAGGTCGAACATAAAATCGTACTTTTGTTGCGAGTTTTCTTGAGACATGATATAATCCTTTTGACCAAGTTAAAACGAATAAACTTTCGTTCCCCAGCCCTGTGATGTCTCACCATCGCAGGGCTGGTTTGTTTTTTGAACTTATATATAGTATAGCTTTTTTAGCTGAAGGCAGACTGATAACTGTATGAAGGGTTAATAATAGATAAAAACTCCTAAAATAGGCATCAATCAAATGAAAAAATAAAACCTGTTACGCTATATAGATGATATAGAGTATAAAGGTATCAAAAAAACATGGACGAAAAACAGAAATGGCTTGCTATCCCTGTTAAAACAAAAATAGACCTCATGAAGCGCCACAAGAATGGCGAATCTATGGATATGATTGCATCGGCTATGGGCTGGAAAACACGGTCATTAACCAGAGAGCTAAACCGCTTCGCCAGAACCTACCATGATATTATCACCGGGATTTATCAGTCCACCTCTATCCCCGAATCCCCGTCAAAAATCTATAATGACTACCCTGTAATCAATGCCGATGACGCGATTATCATCGGCGATACCGAAATTCCCGATCATTCAGCCATGATGTTCCAACTTGCGTTACTAATTGGCATGAAGCGGGGTATCAAACTGCTCATTCATGGTGGCGATGTGGTGGCGACCGACCAAGCCGCCTTAAATGCGTGGACACCGACTTGGAATGTTCCGGGCGACACTACCTACGAGCGAATGATAAACCTCACCAATGACATCTTTTTTGATTTAGGGCGATGGTTTGATGAGACTCATATAATCGAGGGCAATCATGATGACCGCATTGCTCGTGCCACTGGAGGTAATGTGCATTTGGGCATGATGTTGCGGAATGAGAGAGTGCGGTATAGCCGATATAGCTACCTGTATATGCGAACATCGGAACGTGGATTAATCAAGGTGGTGCATCCGCAGAACTTTAGCTCAGACCCCGTAACATTGGGACAGCAGTTATACGATGTGGAGCGTGGTCCCGAATTCGACCCCATGCGACCATTTGAAACAATGGAAAAATCGCACTTTATCCTATTTCATACTCACCGAGACCAACAGGGCATGAGCAAAGATGGTGTGTATGAAATCCATTCAGTTGGGACGGGGCGGGATGAAAGGCGGACGCAATATAAAAGGAAAGCCGTCAATAAACATCGGCAATGGGATTCATCGTTCATAGCAGTCAAGAATGGATATATTGACCACCTGCGGATTATAGGCACAAATTGGCGCGAGGAATTGGGAGACCTGTACGATATATCACCGCTCGCACAGGTCGAGGGTCACATTTGATTAATAATGTGCTTTTTGAGTTGCTCAATAAACGCTTTGCGGTAGTTGTCGTTTTCAAATTCAAAAACTGTTTTTGAGTCGGTATCGGCTTCCTTAAGCCGAAATTCTTCACGATCAAACCATTTTATAAAGGTCGCCAGCCATGCCTGTTTTTTTGATTTAGTTGCATAATGGAACACATTCATAGTCCCATTGCTATCCCCGTTCCAAATGCACATGACCTTGTCGGCTTCCCCGACCATCCACTCATCCCGTGCGGTGTAATCGGCAAGCCCTGTGTTGACATAATTAGATGCGTGGTTACGCGGGTCTGCCGATATACCATAACAGGTATATGGCACGCCGATTCTCTCACAGACAGTCACAACATCCTCATCTATACCGCACGCATCTCCGACAATGATGCTATCGCCATTAGCAAGTGCTTTTTGCACACACCGTTTTGCGTAGTCTGCCATTTTGGAGGTGCGCTTACGACTACCGCAAATCATGATTTTAGGCACTGAGAAACCTCTTTCTACCAATTAATCGAATAAGCCCTCGTCTACTGTTGGTAATACTAGGCGGGGACAGTGTGTGGTATCTGCCGTGATCGGTGTGATTGCCCCCATCTGGACAATATGAGGTGTCGAGTCTGCAATCCCATCCAGCTTGAGTAGATAGAGGGCTAATTGGTGTTGGCGGGTTTTGAGTACATGACCTTCCCTGGAATCACGCACATCCACAATGCCTACTAACTTATTTTGATGATACAGCCTGTACTGAGTAAATCCTTTGGATAGAGATAGGTACTCAACATGGTACGGGCTTAGGGTGATGGGCGATGTGGGATGGGGAAAGCCGATGAAATGCAGGGCATCATCGAATTTCATTCGTGCTAGCGCCCTTTTCAGGCGCTGTTCCGATGTAAATTCAGGCATGGCTCAATCCCTCTGCCCTCGAAAATTGGGCTTTGTTATTTTGGATAATTCTTTCTACCAATTCAAAATCAATTGACCAAACAACATACCCATCCATAAGCCCGTACTTCTTCCAAGAGGCTTTAAGACTTTTAACCGTCTCAAGCCCTTCTGATCGCGCATCGGCGATTGTAGGTGAACCGACAACAGCACTCACCCGCGTAACCAGTACAGTTGCATCGGCATCGGCATCGGGATGATAAAAACGCAACATCATCCCCGCTTCAATGGGTGTGCAAAGTGGCGGACTCTGATAAATCACATAGGGTAGCCGATGGGTGTTAGCATCCACCATTGGCAGATGCCCTTTTTGGGTCATTACCGAAATGCGTCTACGGGTCTGTCTACGAATTTGAGCAACCATAAACGGAACTACGCAGACATCAATGACATCGTTATAAATCATGTATATTTTTTTGCCTCGTGTAATTAAAATTTTATGCTATACTCTGAAATGGCTTGATAGTGTTGTAAGCACTCTCAGGCTGGTTTTGGTGGGGGGTTTAATCCCCACCCCGCTACGGCGGGCGGGTACATTGAATCATTCCTCAATTATACCGCATTTTGCCGAAAGTTACCACTTCAAATTTAGATTACCAATCTTTCAAAAGTCTGTATTCGTATGTCCGCATCGGCTTTTTATTATCCTCAGCTACAGTATGTTGATACACCCGTAGCTTCATTGGGAATGATACTGTAGCTGTCTTTGGGTCTACCGCCACGCCTATAGAAAAGCGAAGTACACGTCCATCTATTAAAAGATAACGGATAGCCACAGACGCATATTGGCTATAACAAACATTGTGCAAAGTTTTTAGGATGGCTGGAAGCGCGTCACGTGGGGATGAATCGGCTTCCTCTGCACATGCCAATAAAGCGATAAGCCCGTGTGATAGGCGGGATAAAACTTCGATGGATTCTGCAATATCAAAAATGTCGTTACGCATTTCTTCTCTCTCAATCAAATAATCTTGCTTGGTCTTTCAGACAATACGGGCTAAACCACATGATTTCACCTGCCTTTTGCGACTTGCGAAAGCCGTTTTTACCCTGCCAACCAATCTTCACCCAATCGGCGGGCATAAACTTGTCATGCTCGCCATCCAGACCGCACAGCACCACGCGCAAATTCTCGATTGCCCCATAATGAATTGCAACCTCGCGCACCTGTGGGGCGATGTTGTCATCAATCCGATAGAGGCGCTTGGTGCGTGAGTGGTGGGTGTAGGGCGGGTCTAGGATAATGCCGATTGTATTTGCCCACCCATGCCCTTTCCCGTGTAAGCCGATCGTCGCCTTGCTATCCATTATCACCTGCCAGTCGTGGCAATGGATAGTGACGCGCATGAGGCGCTCACTGAGCCACTCAAAATACTGGATACGGTCATTATAAGGCAGTGTCCATACCCCATTTACCGCCCCACTATGGAAAAACTTAGGACGGTTATAACTCAAAACGGATGATGAGCCGATGCGGAGTGTCATCACATAGAGGTAAGCGAGTGCCATTTTGACATCGTAAAAATCAATGTCATCTTGGAGGGCTTCCAACGCATCTTGATTGCGCTGAAGCAAACGGCTGTATGCCACCATATCTACCCCACTACGCACGGTGCGCGTGCGCTCTGCCAACTCATGCGGTGCATGTTGGATGGCACGCCAGAGGTTTATCAAATAACCGTCACGGTCATTGACGACCTCCGTTTGCGTGTGGGCGAGGGCATGAGGGCGATTTAACACCTCTGCACCACTCCCGAAAAATGGGACGATGAGGCGCGACACATTGCCCAGCTTCGCCCAGATGGTATCGGCGGCAAAAGTTTTACCGCCGATGTAGGGCATTATTTGACGGACGTGAGAGCCGATGCGGTGTGGGAGTTTTGCAGTCATCGCTCATCACCTTTTTTTGCTGGTGCCGATGGGGACAAGAGTCTCACGGGAATTTCAACCCCATTTGAATCAAAAGCGGGTCTGAATATCGGCATAAGATAAACAATGTGTTGATTTGCATCTTTACGGGTATATGACAAGATGCGTGCTCGTTTTCTTTTTAGATTAAAAAACATCGTCACCCCCCCATCCCAGACCCCGCCCTTTGTAGGCGTTCACAATATTGCTGGCAAATTCGCGTTTCTCAATGGGCTTATCGGGTGTATCAATATTGACAGCTACCCCAACTTTTTGCATGGTTTCAAACATCACTCGTCGCCTCGATTTTTAATAGAATTGGCAATTTTTAGCGCGTACTCTATGGCTTCATCATCATCATCATCCTCGCTCATATCGTCATACTCGCCCGCGCTAACATGAGTAAACCCTATTGCCTTCAACTTCTCCATTAACGCAATCACCGTATTTGAAAGCAGTAGCATTTGTTCATTCACATTATTGTTGAGACGATTAGTCACTGCATTGATAATTGCCTCAGTATCAATATCAACGGGGTTAGGAATTTGCGGGGTTTTCCCCGCAAATTCAGATAAGGCATCCGTCATAATGTCACGCAGGTGATACCCTTTTGCTGTAAGTTCATCCACCACTTCCACCGCAACACGTTCTTTCGGCTTTTGGGGATTATCTTCCAAGATCCGGAAGCTGATATGCCAGCCATATTTTGTTCTTGGCATTACAGTACCCCCATCTTCTCTAGGCGGTCGATCATGGTGAATACTTTCCGCATCCCACGCACATTTGATAAATGCGCCTTGTCGGTCTCTGGCTCGGATACATAAAATGGGATATTAGGATATTGGACACGCAAGCGCGATAGCATTAATTGAGACCCGCCACCAGTCAAAACAAATCCATCATAGTTGACTAGCCCGCCCATTTTTTCAAAGATGGTGTCAATGTCGTTTAATAAGAGACTGGCGGCTTCATCGGCTTCCGCTTTGCAGGACACCGTATGACCTCCGCCAGTAAATACACCTTTTACAAAGGCAGACTGAAGCCGATTAGGGTGGATATCGCCAGCCTTCTGAAAGACGATGCGATTATTGGCGCGTAACGCTTCTTCAAAGGTTTCCATGACATTACTGATACCCGTAATCTGGCTGGCGAATGTGGTGTTATCTATTTCGCCATTTGGGTCTACTGCAAAGGTGTCGGTAGTGTAACCACCTATGTCCATGACTCCTACAGTTGCTTCTTTGATGGGGTTATCTTTCCTTGGCATCCCTTTGTCAGTAAGGACAAAGTTATTAAACCCGCCAAGTGGTTCATCCAATGTCATAACATCGGAGACACTAAACGAAAACGTCTCGCCTTGATATTCAACATCCCATCTGCCTGTTGCCGCCGCCTTTATGTTGGGAATGTATTGCACATCACGGGGCGCATACGAGGTGTATATGACTACACTTTTGATAGAACGCTTTAATGCACTCGCCAGAGCAAAGCACATACCAACGCCAAAATATGTCTCGGTATAGCGAGATGCACCACGAGGGCGGTCAGGGATGCCATGCCGCAAAGCCATATCTCCGACAACATACGGGATGCCTTGCACTTTGATATAGCCTTTAGGTTGTATCCCCGTGCGCCCTGCTGTTTTCCACTCTGCCTGTGTCAATTGCTTAATAGCACTGTGGGTCGAGGCTTCGATGTTTGCATTTGGGATGAGATATTTGATGAGCTTATTTCCAAAATCAATATATGCTTTTAATGGGGTTGCCATTGCTTATTCTCCTGATGCTTCCTTATAAAATACTAAAAAGTGTATACGCGATTTATACGTATAAATCGCGTATACATAAATCTTATCACGTTCTAAAAAGGCATTTGCAGAGGCGCAATTTTTTCACTGAACGTCCCACCCCATTGCCAATGGTCACGGCGTGCTTGCATCCTGTTCTATCTGGCATTTTTATTCTCCTCTTGCTATACTATCGGTAATCCGAGTCATAACCACACACTCGGAGGTGGACGATAAAAATGAATCGTTGCAAAAAGACCCTCCCGCGAGGGTCTTTTTGTTTATGGATTGCGTTTGCCGTTATCTTGAATGGATTGAGTCCGCTTGCGCTCCGCTAACTTTTTGATATTGGCAAGCGCTACATGTTCAACTGGTACGCCGATTTCATCGGCACACGCAAACACATACCATAGGACATCGCCTAGCTCATCTACCAGCATATTGAGCATCTGGTTAATGGTTTTTCCATCCCGTTCAATTTTCTTGACGATGTTGGCAAATTCGCCCACCTCGCCAGCCAGTCCCAACACGGTATAGGATATTTTGAGCAACCGCGCCAAATCGCCCCCATCGTCTATTAGATTTAAGCCTTCAAAAATGGTACGCTTGTAGACGGCTGTTTCGTGTGCTTGGAGTTGATATTGGGTAAATGTGAGCGAATCATCTAAGAATCCACTCTCGCTCCAGCCCGATTTGATGCCAAATAGATATGCACTATCCCGCACCCGACGCTCCATATCGGCTACCTTACTCGCTTCTTCGCCTGTGAAGTTTCTTACTGCCTGTACCTGCTCCACAGCGATGGTATTGGTAAACGCTTCCAGTTCCGCCACCCGTGCTTTGAGCGCCTCATTTTCGATAATGAGGTCGCGCACAGTGGGGTATGGCGAGTCGGGTAACGGCGCAATCTCACGGTGACGATGATTTGTGGCAGATAGCAGGAGTGCCATAAATTGATATGCCGATTGTGCTTCTGGCACGTTATCATGATGGCTACCAAAAAAATCAAACGCATGTTGCCAGAATTTGCGGAGTGCAAAAAACTCCTCAGCAGGCATCGGCTCTGTCAACCCGCGCACAAACTCGAAAATTTTATCGGTCATAAATTCGGGCAGACTGTTATCGAAGCGGATTTGTGAGTCTACTTCGTCAGGGATTCCCTTAGTTGGTTTTTGGGGCGTGGACATTTCTTTTTACCTTTCCATTGATAACTTGAACGTCTACGGGCAACCACTCACCATTTGCTATTAACGCATGTGCTTGGCTGGATTTCAATATTTTTAATGGGTGCGTGTGGATTTTGGCAGTATCGCCTATCGTCCACCGCTCGTCACTAGTTACAGTGTCCCTCATCACACCAATTTCGGCGGACTCGCTTTTGTGTAACCAAACTAACAATAAAAATCTACCACTAATCATCACACCCTTATGTTCAGGTGGAGGAACTGGTGAAGCCGATGTAACCACAATCGGCGGATCTTGCACAACTGGAATTCTCGGTGTCGGAAATTCCTCGCGCCATGGCTCCCAATCCAGATTGCCCTTAAAAAACACAGGGATTTTTTTGGCATCGAGGACATTGAGCAGATTTACAACCCACTCCGCCTCTGGTTGGTAGGTCTTAAAGCCGTTGGTCGCCGCCCCAATCACGACCCAATCTAGCGGAGCATCCACCAATAAAGGCGCAATATCAAAACTTAGAGGCTCAACACTCATCCACTTGACCGTTG
>Ga0163155_10005204_pt1 | contig 13064 bp, 13 predicted proteins | sample OliLakLV19SP4G1_FD_148611 | JGI IMG/M metagenome (GOLD analysis project Ga0163155, IMG submission 148611) | Freshwater microbial mat bacterial communities from Lake Vanda, McMurdo Dry Valleys, Antarctica - Oligotrophic Lake LV.19.SP4.G1 | ecosystem: Environmental > Aquatic > Freshwater > Lake >...
TCTACGGGTATCGGGGCGTGATCGGGGGCGGGATCTGGGGCTCGTCCGATCGAGCCGGTCTGTTGTTGTGTGCTGTCGGCCATCAGCAATGCAAGTTCATGCGCGCTGCGGGGCTTGATGTCGGCAACCGGTTTGAACTGCATCGGGTATCGCTCATCGACAAAACCAAACCGCGTCAACACGGCTTCGTCATCTGTGCGCGGTTGGGTCGTGGTCGTGGCCGCGCTGTTGGCGTTGGTGCCCGGACCCGACGCAGGTGAGTGCCATCGGGCCGCCCCATAGCCCACTGCGAGCATTGTCAGGGCGCCGAGGCAGGCCGAAGCCACCAGCTTTGGTGGTAGAGATACCGTCGAAGACGCCAGTTGTTGCGGCGCGCTCGGATGAGCACCAGTTGGATGGTCGGTAAGCATTACAAAACCCCGTTCAGAACATCGTTCGTTTTAATGACGTGGGTCGTCCCCCAAGACGGAACATGTTTCTTTCCGCAAAAAGGGCAAACTTCGACCAATCTGCGGCGAGACTGCGAAGTGGCTCATGACGTTCAATTTTTCTGCGTCACCGCCGCGGGATGGGTTGTTGCGCAGGCAAGCTTCTGATATTCAATTCGGCCCGTGGCGCGCGTGCGCGAGGCCGGATGGGTTTGCATGCAATTGAGGCGTGTGCCGAAGTTTCCTCGCCGACAGGGTTGCGGCTTCCCGTGTTTGCGGCGTCCCAGGTTTGCGGCGTCCCAGGTTTGCGGCGTCCCAGGTTTGCGGCGTCCCAGGTTTGCGGCGTCCCCATGCAGCAGCGCGGCTTACGGTTGCGGTTGACCTATCTGCGGCGCACGCGAAGCAGCGACACATGACAAATCAGCGACACATGATCGGGTGGTGGTGTCTGATCGTTGAAGTCGCAGGAGCGCCTAAGCTGGATCGCAGGGTCCGATAGCCCAGGCCGTCCAGCGGCAGCGCTGGACACCTTCACTCTTGTGCCGTCACCTGGCCGAAGCAAGTCGGCCGAGTGACGCTAGATATTGGAACCATCCGCATGGCGTCGAAGCCTGGTGTGACTCTCCCTCTGCCGACCGAGCAGAAACTCACCGATCGCAGCACCAAACCGCCGACGCGCGCCGAAGCGGAGCACGCCATAGATACGTTGCTGCGATGGGTCGGCGAAGACCCGAAGCGCGACGGGCTACGGCTGACGCCTAGCCGCGTCGTCGACGCCTATGGCGAATGGTTTGCTGGCTATGCTCAGGACCCCGAGTCCATCTTGAAAACGACCTTCGAGGAGATTGAAGGATATCAGGCGATGGTTGTGCTGCGCGAGATCCGGTTCGAGAGCCACTGCGAGCACCACATGGCGCCGATCATCGGAAAAGCGTGGGTAGCCTACATCCCGCGCGGTCGCGTTGTCGGCATCTCGAAGCTGGCGAAGATCGTCGAGGTCTATGCCAAGCGGCTGCAGATTCAGGAAAAGATGACCGCGCAAATCGCCGAGACGATCGAGCGGGTGTTGAAGCCCGAGGGCGTCGCCGTCGTGCTTAAGGCCGAGCACCACTGTATGACGACGCGTGGTGTGATGAAGCCTGGCACTGAAATGGTGACAAGCCATATGACCGGCGTGTTCCGCGACAACGCGCTGACACGGCAGGAGTTTCTCGCCATGGTTGGCGACTGACGAAACGCTGGCAGCGGGGTTTTCGCCGCGATTATTCGCTCATTTCACGCCCGGCTCGGACTTCGCGATCCAACATCGTAGCCTAAAATAACGAAGGGGCCGCAGTTTCCTGCAGCCCCCCACGTGAGATTTTCGGCTTTCCTATCGTCCAGCTGCCCGGACGGTGAAGTGCCTCAGCAAAGTTAACGGAGGTCAGCCCCAGCCGTTGCAAAATCCGACAACAGCTTCACGACAATCCCACTCGACATCGGATCACCTCCTCCCGGTTGTTGAAAACTAGCCGAAAGTGTCGAATGTTTTGCGCGAGAAGTCAATCGCTTCACCGCCCGATTTCGCCCGAAATGGGGCTGCGAGTTACCACAGTTCTGCAGCCTACTTTCCTGCCGATCGAGAAGCGTGTAGCCCTTGCAGACGATGTGTCGTCGTGTGCACGCTCGAAGCTGTACGCGAATACGCTGGGGTGTCGCGTGGCTTGGCCACAATTATAGCGCCGGGATCGAGTCTATGCTCGATTATCGGCATCCGTTGATCGATTGAGGGAGAGCGTCCGTGTTCAACCGGGATAACCGTCCGCCTGAGCTTCAAAATCTATTCCAGCCCGCACCAAATGCGGCGCCGGACGGTGCAGTCCTCGTGCCGCCTCCAGCGGCACAGCCCATGGGCTCGCCAGTGCCTTCTAGCCCGTTGGCAGCAGCTGGACCCATTCCGTCGCAAGTCGCGCAAGGAGCTGCGGGCACCAGTGGCGACATGTCGATCATCGGCGCCGATCTCATCATTCTCGGCGAGAAAATCACCGTGATGACAAAAGCCGGGTTGCGCGTCGACGGTGAGGTTCGCGGCGACATCAACGGCCGTGAGGTCATCATCGGCCAAACTGGCCGCGTGACGGGCACGGTTGCTGCCCATGCGATCGAAGTCCACGGGCACGTCTACGGGGCCGTCAAGGCGCGAAGCGTGACACTGCATCCGACGTCGGTCGTCGAAGGCGACATCTTCAATCAAACCTTGCGTATTTCCGAAGGCGCAGTGTTCGACGGCCGCGTTCGGCGCGCCAAGGACGCCGCCGAAATCGAGCCGATACTCGATCCGGCCAAGTTGCAGCCAAACAAAGCCTGAGGCTGTTTCGGCCTCCCTCAGCAACGCGCCCCTTCAGCCCCGATCCAGGCGCTTTGCTGGGGCCGCTGCCGAGCTTAGCGTGTCTCGCAGCCTGGCAAAACATTTGCCGGGCTGCTTTTGTTTTAGAGGCCTTCCGCTTTAAATGGAATCGCGGAAGGACTCTAACTTATTGGTTTGTCGTGCTTTTCTTTTCGGAAAACCGGTTCCCACTTTTCCGGAAGCACTCTGGGCTCAAACAGAAGGCTCACACAGACGCGCGTGGCCCCGATTGACGTTCGTCTCGCCTCAGGACCGGGGGCCGCGGCCCGACGGGACGTAATCGATGCATGCTTGCGAAATGCGGTTGTCGCGCCCGATCAGTCGGCAGACTTCTTGCTTGTGTCCGGCTTGGCCACGGATCGCCGCGCCCGACGTTTTGATCCCGTATGTGCGGGCAACCTGCGCGACGTATTCATCTTGACAATAGGGTGTCGAAAGCTGGTTGCCGCGGATTGACTGATAGCCTTCGCTACAAGCAATCTTGGCGTCAGCCTTGCTGGTCGCAGCTGCAATCGCGAGGACTGTCACTGCTGTCGTAACGAAAATCCGCGAGATTTTCGCGGTTGGGTTCGCTGTGATCGTCATCGTTGAAACTCCTCTGACATGGGCCGGGTCGTAAACGGCAGCGGGCTGATGTGGTTCCGCAACATCACTACGGATGAAACTGGCATACGGTTACTGTCGTCGCCCCTTGGCCATAGCCCAGCATGATGGCAAGTCTCGGTCCGAAAGCTGACCGTGCCATGCGGTAAAGCTGAAGGAATGACCATGATCCATGTCTACGACAACGTGGCCGGCCGGCTCACCAAGCGTGAGGGCCTTGTTCCGCTCTCAGATCAGACTGTATGGATCGACCTGATCACCCCTACCCCGGAAGAAGATGCCTTTTTGCAGCAACAACTTAGTATTGAAGTCCCGACCCGCGCTGAAGCCCGCGAGATCGAAGCGTCCAATCGCGTCTATCAAGAAAATGGCGCCCACTACATGGTGGCGTACGTAATGTACAATATCGAGCAGGTTCATCCCGGCTCGTCCAACGTAACGTTTATTCTTACCGGCAATCGCCTCGTCACCGTCCGCCACGTCGAGCCCAAGGCGTTTCCATTCTACATCTCGCGTGTCGAGCGCGGCGAAGCGACGTGTAACGCTGGGCCGTCGATCATGGTCGGCATTCTGGAATCGATGCTCCATCGTACAGCCGACCTGATCGAGCGCATTCAGGACGATGTCGACCGGATGGCGCGCGAACTGTTCGAGATCAACGGTGTGAAGCGCAAGCGGCGGCTCAGCCATGCGGTCTATTTGCGTGGTACCGGCCGGGATGCCGATATCGTCGCGCGCGCCCAGGAAAGTGCCGTATCGGTGGAACGCGTGCTGGCTTATTTTGCTACGGCGGCGAAAGATCGTGGCGACAATGCCCACGTGATCGAGCGCATCGCTTCGGCCCGGACGGACGTCGCCTCGTTGAACGAGAATATGAAGTTTCTGCAGGGCCGGACGAGCTTTCTCCTCGACGCCACATTGGGCATGATCTCGACCGAGCAAAACCAGATCATCAAACTGTTCTCGGTGATGGCGGTCATGCTCATGCCGCCGACGCTCATTGCGTCGATCTACGGCATGAACTTCAAGCATATGCCCGAGCTCGATTGGGCTTATGGATATCCGTTCACCGTCGGGCTGATGTTCGTATCGGGGTTGGTCCCGTTCATCTATTTCAGGTCGAAAGGCTGGCTCTAGGGAGCTGCCTCCACTAGGGCCCGACGGATCAGCCGGTGGTTTGCTTTACGATCTGCGCGGCCAATAGCGCGAGCGCCGCGCACACGGCCAGCGTGACCATGATGCCGCGATGCCACACAAACAGCATGACCGCTGCGACCGCGGCGAGTGAAAACGCTAGCGGGTCGGCCGATGTTACATCGGGGATCGTAATCTTGACCGGTCCGGCCGTGTATGTGCCGACGGATTTGAACAAGACGTGGAGTGCGAACCAAACGGTCAAGTTCAAGATCACGCCGACGACAGCAGCCGTCACCGACTTCAACGCTGATGACAATTTTGGCATTCGCGTTAGTCGCTCGACGTAGGGCGCGCCAGCAAACACCCACAGAAAGCAGGGCGCAAACGTCGCCCACACTGTCACGAACGCACCAAGGACGCCCATCAGGATCGGCGAGCCCCCGCCCTCACGGAACGCTGCAATCGTGCCGACGAATTGCAACACCAGGATTAGCGGCCCGGGCGTTGTTTCGGCGAGACCAAGACCGTCCATCATCTCGCCGGGTTTCAGCCAGCGGTAATCGTCGACCACGGCTTGCGCCATGTAGGCGAGGACCGCGTACGCCCCGCCGAACGTGACCACCGCAAGTTTCGAAAACAGCCAGGCCATTTGGGACAGCACGTGGTCTGGCCCGAAGATGGCAACAACTGCGGCCAACGGCGCGATCCAGATCGCCAGCCAGAGGATGACCGTCGTTGCGGTGCTGCTCAATGAGCCTCCGAATGTGCTTCCCGGCATGCTTCCCGGTGTGCCAGGAGCGCTCGCGGTTTGTGCACGACCGTCGTCTTTCGACGCGGCGGGCTCGCTCGGTATTCCGCTGGCCCGAATGAAGCCGAACATGGCCGCCGCCAGCACGATCAGCGGGAAGGGCACGTCAAACGCATAGATCGCAATGAATGCGGCTGCGGCGACGATCCAGTCGGCGGTGCCCTTGAGCGCGCGGCGGGCAACCTTCAGCAGCGCTTCGATGACGATCGCGACCACGGCCGCCTTGATGCCGAGAAACACCGCTGAAACGACTGGCACGTTGCCGTAAAGCGCATAGCCGAGCGATAGTGCCAGCATGAGCGCGGCACCTGGCAGGACAAACAGCAGCCCTGCGATTAGGCCACCGACCACGCCGCGCTGGGTCCAGCCGACATAGGTCGCAAGCTGCATCGCTTCGGGGCCTGGCAACAGCATGCAAAAATTGAGTGCTGATAGGAACCGCTGTTCGCCAATCCAGCGCCGCTCGTCGACCAGCATTCGGTGCATCAACGCGATTTGCCCGGCCGGTCCGCCAAACGAAATGAACCCGATTTGACCAAAAACACGGATCAGCTCGATGAGCTGCGGCGGCGCCGTCGGTGGCGTGATATCATCGCGCGGCATCGATAGTTGCTCCAGAATGTGCCGTCGTCTTTGCGCGCACCTATCAGGTTGCAACGCTCACGTCGTGACCGCTGTTGGCTCTTGAACAGCAAACGGGGACCGTGCGGAGAACAGGCAACAAACTTGCGCTCAGCTTGTGGTTGGTGCGGCAGGTCGTCACGCAACCTTGGCGTGTTGTAAAAATTATATAGTAAAAACAACTGGTAAGTGGCGGACGGTTAATGAGGTTAACTTGCCCCCGTTGACCATGGCGCACTGCGGTGCTGGGACCCGTGTGCCAGAGCGAGGGATGACCCTCGATTTTCGGGATGGCGGAACAGGTTCTGGTGTTCTGCTGATGTGTGGTGACGCGTTTTGTGCGGTGCGTAACGGACTTGCACACGCTGCAGGGCGAGCGGACGGCAATTCGAGGGACATACGATCCTTCGCCAACGCGCGAGCAGGTTCCAGCCAACGACGGCTGCTGTTGCACCACCATCGGACGGCCGTCCCCTCACGTGGAGTATCGTCCATGCGTAGCCTCATCACTGCCTTTTCTGCGGCCCTCGCTGCCGCGTTCGCCTTTACATTGCCAGCGTCTGCTGCGGCCAAGTGGTCGTGCGACGGTCCGGCATACGTCTGCGGCGGCTCGTCTTCATCGGTCGCTGCCCCGTCCTATGGCGATGAACGCCCAACGTCTCGCCGGTCGGCAAAGAATACGCGCCGCGAGACAGCGAGCCTAACTGAGGTCGAGCGCCAAACAGTAGAGCGTTCTGCCCGTCGACAGCGTCCGACCCGATCATATGACGACGATAGCTCGGGCAGCTATTCGCTGACCGGTAAAGCTTCGTATTACTGGCAGCCGCAGCGCGTTGCATCAGGTGGCTGGTTCAATCCGAACGCCATGACGGCAGCCCACAAAACGCTGCCATTCGGCACCCGCGTGCGCGTGACAAACCAAGCCAATGGTCAATCGGTGGTTGTCAAGATCAACGATCGCGGTCCCTACATTGCCGGCCGCATCATCGATCTGTCATCGGCTGCGGCTGGCGCTATCAACATGAAGGGCAGCGGCGTCGTCCCGGTGAAGGTCGCGGTACTCGGCCGAGGCTAAAGCCGCATCGCGCGATATTGGAAGCGGTGGATGGTTTTCCGTCCGCCGCTTTTTCATTCGGCAAATCAGTTACCCCGGTCGGCAAACAACCCTCGGCGAAACCGGACGCGATGCAGAACTCGGACTTTTCAACCCGACGTGCCACTGATCCCGCCATCACGCGGGCAATGGTCCCGGCGAGCACCGCGAAACCGGTTTGCGGTGTGTTGTTCGCGTTGGCTTGCTACTCGGCCGTTCATCCGGCGGCCGCTCGATCGCTGACGCACCCGTTCGACTGGGACGGTCCGCAGCCAAACCGGGCGAACTCCGCTTGGCGCGCGACTGTGATACCGGCGCACCGATCCGCCAATCCCGCTTGGACCGCGACCATCACGTATATCCGGCCAGAACCGCGCGTTCCGACCACGGCCCTGGCTGCCATTCCGCGCCGGTCGGTTCCCGCCACGCGTGCGCGATCGGCTCCAGTGACGGGACCGGGCGGCCACGCGCTCGACAGGATCGCGTCCTACTATTGGCAAGATCAGATGACGGCGTCGGGCGAGCGTTTTAATCGGGCGGCGCTGACGGCGGCGCACAAAACGCTGCCGATCGGCACGCGGGTGCGCGTGACCAACGTTGTCAACGGCCGCAGTGTCATCGTTCGCATCAACGATCGCGGACCGTTTAAACCCGGCCGGGTGATCGACCTGTCGGAGGCCGCCGCCCGCGTTATCGATATGGAGCGCTTTGGTCTCGTGCCGGTCAAAGTCGACGTGCTCGGCGGGCGCGGGTAAAGGATTTACGTCGCTCACAGTTGGCCGAATATCCGTTGTGGGTATAGGGAGGCAACGATGCCGACATCAACCGTCCTGTTCAAAACCAACCGGACACAGGCCGTACGCCTCCCTAAAGACGTTGCCTTCCCCGATTGCGTGCACGAGGTCGAGATCATCAAAGTGGGTGGGAGCCGCGTGATCAGCCCGGTCGGCCAACGGTGGGACTTTTACCTGACCATCGCGCATCTGCGACGATTTCCTGACGGATCGCGACCAAGGGACGTTCGAGGATCGCGACCCGTTCTGATGCTACGTTACCGGGGAGTTTGGCAGGGTCCCGGGTTTGATGGTTGAGGACTGGATGTGACGGCCGGTGGCGGCCGCCAGATCTGCACTCTCGTGCTAGCCGCACCATGGCATTTTGGCGAGGTCGAGGAGCATCGCGGGCGCGCGTTCGATCGCAAGCCACACGGCACCGGCAGCAAGCAGCATCACAATCGCGGCCACCGTCGCCTTTACGGCTAACGGCATCCGCGGGTCTGGGTCGAGATGCCAGCGTTCGGGTCCATGTCGGACGATACGGCGTTGAACGGCGGTTTTCAACAGCGCTCCACCGCTACTCGGCTGGCACCGGCTTATCAACAGCCCGCACGACCGGCTTCTCGGCGATTGGCCAATGGATGGCGGCGGCGAATAGGCCGAGGGCGACGCAGATCCACCACATCAGATCATAGGACTGCGACATATCGAACACGCGCCCGCCGAGCCATACGCCAAGGAACGAACCGACTTGGTGGGAGAAGAACACCACGCCATAAAGCATCGTCATCCATGCCGGCCCAAAGAACGTCGCGACGAGCCCCGACGTCAGCGGCACCGTAGATAGCCATACGAGGCCGAGGAGAAAGCTCGATGTGACGATCATCGTTGGCGTCGGCGGTAATACCAGGAAGCCCAAGAATATCACTGAACGGATTACGTAAATCAGCGACAACGCGCGGCGCTTCTCGATGTAGGGCCCAGACTGTCCAGCCAGCCATGTGCCGATCAGATTGCCAACGCCAACCGCGATCAGCGCGATCACGGCAACCGACGGCGCAAGGCCCTGGTCGGCGACGTAAGCTGGCAAATGCACGCCGTAGAACACGACATGGAACCCGCATACGAAGAACCCGGCGTTGAGCAGCCAGAAACTTCGGTGGCCCGAGGCTTCACGCAACGCCTCGCCTAGGGCTTGTGGCTTGGCCGAGCCCGCGCTCGCCCCGCGTGGGGCGCCAGCCACTGGTATTGCCAGCGGCAACAGCAGCAACGCGGTCGCTGCTAATATCAAGAGTGCTGATTTCCAGCCGACCCAGTCCATCAAGAGGTGCGTGTAGGGCAGCGCGATCAGGATGCCGATGCCGCTGCCCATGCCGATCGCGGCGATGGCCTGTGTGCGCTTTTCCGGCGGGGCAGCGCGGCCGACCGCGCCAACCAACGCGTTGATGCCAGCACCCGCTACGCCGAGCCCGAGCAGCACGCCAGCCAACAGCAACTCCGGCAACGAGGCTGCATGCCACATCACGATGAGGCCGAGCGCGGTATTGAGAGCGCCAAACAACACCACGCGGCCGGCGCCATATTTGTCGGCAACCGCGCCGGTGAACGGGGCCGCGATTCCCCAGACGATATTGGCGATGGCGATCGATAACGCGAAATCCTCGCGCCCGATCGACAACTCCATCGTCATCGGCTTGAGGAACAGCCCCATCGTCTGGCGGATGCCCATGCCGAGCCCTGCGACGACGGCCGCCGACAATACGATCAGCTGCCACGATACCGCGACTTTCGGCTGGGCTGGCGCGGGTGCGATTGTCATGGCTCGGGTCCTGGGCTCGGGTCCTTGAGGAACGTTGATTGGTCAGCTTGTCGGCTTCGACGTTAGGGTAGACGACAAAAACTCTGTTGTCCCGATCGTTTGGACTTCATCGCCGTAGTTCTGGTATCCACGCAGCTCGCAGGTAATGGCAAATCCACCGCTTGCGGGTTCGCGCGCGATGCGGATCAGCCGCCAACAGGCGCGCGGTTCGTGCTTATAGGGGTATTCGGCCGATGCCGAGCCGATGCCGAGAACGCGCACACTTTGATCGCCGCCGGTCCCATTTTCGTCGGTTCTGGTTTCCTCGCCACTGATCTTCTCGTCGCTGACGACGTGGTTGTGGCCATGCAACACCAGCTCAGCACCATGTCGTGCAATCAGCGGTTCGACGTCGCCAACATAGCTCAACGCGCGGCGCGGTGACGCCAGCCAACGCACCGGCGGGTGGTGGATCATCACGATCCGGGCGAGGCCGGCCTCGCGTGTCGCTTCGAGGATGCGCCCAAGCCGTTCGCGTTGTGCCGGGCCGACGGTACCACCGGCATAGCCAATTGCGGTCGGATGGCTCGAGTTGACGCCGATCAGGACGGCGGGCCCGATGCGGCGGACATAGGGAAACGCGTCGCGATACCACGGTGTAACTTGGATGCCGCCCGCCTGCACGCCATCTACACGGACGCCGCCGATGGAGGTCCCAAAAGCGTCGGAAGTCATGTACGCGCGCCACAGCGCCGTGCCGTTGGCGCCTTCGGGGTCGACGTAGATATCGTGGTTGCCCGGCACGACGCTGACCCGGTCGGGCGGGCCGACCGACGTCAGCCAATCGCGGGCCGCCTCATACTCTGTTGGCAGGCCAATGTTGACGAGGTCACCGGTGATGGCGATGTGGTCGGGGGCATGCGCCGCGATGTCGGCTAGCATCGCTTCGATCGCGCTGTGCTGGTGGATGACCCGGCGTTTGACTGTCCAATTGAGCCACCCGAGCGTGCGTTTCACGTTCCAATAGCGGGGCCAATAACCGCGCACGTTCGGCAAGTGGCAATCCGACAGATGCGCGATCGTCACGCCGTTGCTTGCGCCCGTCGTCTGGGGTGTGCCCGTCGTCTGGGGTGTGCCCGTCGTCTGGGGTGTGGACGTATCGTGCAGGGTCGGCCTCGTTGTGACAGCGCGTGAGGCCCTTCGCCTTGCCAAGCGCGGCCGAATTGGCGACACGGACGTCTCGTCTGAGATCGACGTGTTCGCAACCGCACTTTGCCAGAGGCGTCAACGATGAGCCAGCGCGACGCGACGCAGCGGTTTGTCTTTCGTCGCATGGTCCAGCCATACTGGCGGATGCAACGCGGGCTGACGCTCGGCGCGCAGGGCATCATCGTCGAAGGCGCGACCGATGGCGCCATCGAGGCCGTCCGCGTGCTGCTGGTCCGCCACAGCTACCGGCCCGGCTGGTGCTTTCCCGGCGGCGGCGTCGAGAAGGGTGAGACGGTCGCGACCGCGCTTGCACGCGAACTCGACGAGGAGGCTGGCGTCGCACTCGACGGCACGCCAGAACTCGTCGGCATTTATTCGAACGAGCGCGCGTTCCCGGGCGACCATGTCGTGCTGTATCTCGTGCGATCGTGGCGACGCTTGCGCGTGCCGGAGCCCAACCGCGAGATCGTCGCGCAGGACTTTTTCGCGGCGCGTTCGCCGCCGCCCGATTGTGACCCGGCGACGGCCCGGCGATTGGCGGAAGTGTTCGGCGGCGCGCCCCGCAACGCGTTGTGGTGAGCGGAATGTCCGACCGACCGCCGTCTGACCGACCGCCGTCTGACCGCGCGCCGTCTGACCGCGCGACTGGGTCCGGTCCGGCCGAGCCTGCTACCACAGCGCTGTCGCGGGTGTGGTATCGCCCGCTCGTGCCATCCGACCTGCCAGCGGTTTCGGCATTGCATGCTAGCGCGTTCGGGCCGGGCCGGTTCGCGCGGGCGGCCTACCGCGTCCGTGAGGGAACGCCGCCGATCTCGCCGTACTGCCGCGGTGCGTTCCGTGATGGGCGCCTGCTCGCGGCCTTGCGGATGACCGTGATCGCAATTGGCGACGGTCGTCCGCATCTGCTGCTCGGCCCGCTCGCGGTTGCTGCCGACGTTCAGGGCCAAGGTTTTGGTAAGGCGCTGATTGCCGACGCCATCACGTCTTCGCGCACGGGCACGGCGCACGTGGGTTCACTGCAGGAGAGCCGATTCGGGATCGTGTTGCTGGTCGGCGACATGCCCTACTACGGCCGCTTCGGCTTCAAGCCTGTGCCATCCGGCCAGATCACGTTCCCCGGCCCGGTCAACCCGGCGCGCATCCTCGCCATCGAATGCCAACCCGGCGCGTTGGCCAGGGCTGTTGGTTTGGTGCGGGGTGTGTGACGTGGCGTAGTGGCGGCGAAGAGTGGGGGCGGCGGCCGAAGGATTTTGACCTAGGTCAGGTTCGCGTTCCGCGTTCTGCGACACTTGTGCTTGGTCAGGGTTCAATCTGGCGTTCGTGAAGCGATAAACCAAGCTCATCGTGCTGAGGTGTCGACATGACTGTTACCGCCGGTTCCGATACCAAAAACTCCTCTCCCGTCGGCACCCCTCCCGTCGGGGGGTCGATTTCGGGCAAAGTCGACCCAGTGATCCGCACCATCACGTGGGGCGACATGGTTGATGCGGTCCGGCAAGGCGCTGACGATTTCCGCAGGGCGCCGAAGCTCGGCCTGCTGACCGGCGGGTTGTGTGCGGTCGGCGGTATCGCGCTCGTGCTGTTTCTAACGCGCCTCGGCGTGCCCTATCTCGCCTACCCGATGGCGACCGGCTTTGCCCTGCTCGCGCCGCTGCTCGCCACGGGGCACTACGCCGTCAGCCGCGATCTTGCCGCCACCGGGAAAGCCCCGACGCTTGGGGCCATCTGGCGTGAGATCATCAGCCGCTCCGAGGTCCGCTGGATGGCCTTCGTGACCGTCTTCATCCTACTCATCTGGATGTATCAGGTGCGGATTTTGCTGGCGGTGATCCTCGGCTCGCTGGGCTTTGGTGTGTCGCTGACGGCGTTCGTCGACACCGTGCTCTCGACCAGCAACGGCTGGGCGTTCCTCGCCATCGGTCACGTCGTCGGCGCGGTCATGGCGACGATCTTGTTCTCGGTGACGGTCGTCTCTTTCCCGCTGGTCCTCGACCGCGACGTCGACATGATGACCGCGATGATCACCTCCGTTTCGGCGGTGTCGCAGAACCCGGTGCCGATGTTCGGTTTCGCGGCGCTGATCGTCGCCTCGCTGGTCGCCGGGATGGTGCCGTTTTTCCTCGGGCTCATCATTGTGGTGCCCGTGTTCGGCCACGCCACCTGGCACCTCTACCGCCGCGTCATCGAGCCGTTGCCGGTGGCGTG
>Ga0163155_10005207_pt1 | contig 13058 bp, 14 predicted proteins | sample OliLakLV19SP4G1_FD_148611 | JGI IMG/M metagenome (GOLD analysis project Ga0163155, IMG submission 148611) | Freshwater microbial mat bacterial communities from Lake Vanda, McMurdo Dry Valleys, Antarctica - Oligotrophic Lake LV.19.SP4.G1 | ecosystem: Environmental > Aquatic > Freshwater > Lake >...
GAGGGCCTCGCGACGCTCGCCGCGGCGCGCTGGGCGCGCGACTCGCCGCGCACGTTCTCGGTGTCGGCGAACGAGTACGGCTTCGAACTGCTCGGCTCCGAAGCGCTGCCGGTCGATGCCGCGGTGCTGCGCCGCCTGCTCGATCCCGCGGGCCTGCGCGAGGACCTGCTCGCCAGCCTCAACGTCTCGGAACTCGCGCGCCGGCAGTTCCGTCCGATCGCACGCATTGCCGGACTGGTCGACCCGGGGCCGCCGCGCCGCGGCAAGAGCACGCGTGCGCTGCAGGCGAGCACCTCGCTGGTCTACGAGGTGCTGCGCCAGTACGACGCCGGCAGCCTGCTGCTCGCGCAGGCGGAGCGCGAAGTGTTCGAATCCCAGCTCCAGCTCGCGCCGCTGCGCGCGGCGCTCGAGCGTGCGCGCGACAGCGAACTCGTGCTGAAGCACCCCGGTCGCCTGACGCCGCTGTCGTTCCCGCTCTGGGCCGAGCGGCTGCAGACCCAGACCGTCAGCAGCGAGACCTGGCAGCAGCGCGTGGAGCGCGCCGCGGCCCGGCTCGAGGCGCAAGCGCCGTGACGGCCGCGCCGGACGGCACGTTCGAACTGCGGCTACGCGACGAGCTGCTGCGGCTGCATCCCGATCGTGCGCTCAGCTGGCCGGCGCGGCGCACGCTGGTCGTCGCCGACACCCACTTCGGCAAGGACGATGTGTTCCGGCGCGCGGGGCTCGCGATCCCCGAGGGCGCCGCGGCCGAAGATCTCGCGCGCCTCACGCGCCTGCTCGAGTCCACCGCGAGCGAACGACTCGTGGTGCTCGGCGACTTCGTGCACGGCGCCGTCGAGCACGGCGACGCGTTTCCAGCGCGCTTTGCGCAGTGGCGCCGCCGGCACTGCGAGCTTGCGATCGACGTCGTGCTCGGCAACCACGACCGATCGCTGCGCCATCCCGACCGCGACGACTGGACGACTGGCCTTCGCTGGCACGCGCAGGCGCTGCAGGAAGGACGGTTCGACCTGGTCCATGACGGCGACGAACTACGCGGTGCCGCGCCAGGCCTCGCGCCAGGCCCGGATCACGATGACGAACCGCGCTTCGCGCTCTCGGGCCACGTGCATCCGGTCACGCGGCTGCCGGTGCCGGGCGGACGCGCGCTGCGCGTGCCGGTGTTCTGGCAACGCGCGGCCGGACTCGTGTTGCCCTCGTTCGGCCGCTTCACCGGCGGACAACTGGTGCGGCCCGGCCCCGATGAACGGTTGCTGGTGTCGGGACCGGCACGCGTCCATGCGCTGCGGGCGACCTGAAGCGCGCCGTCTAGGCCGCCAATGGGTCCATACCGCGATGACCTGCGAGGTCATGGACGCCCCGCGGCGCCTGCCGCAGGCTGCAGCCATGAACGCCCCCGCACTGTCGGTCGCCGGCTTCGAGGCCCGCTACGGCTATCGCGCCAAGCCGGCGCAGATCCGCTTCCGCCTGCCAGACCAGAAGCTTTGCCTGAACGGTTTCGCCTTTCCCGATGTGCCGCAGGCACTGGTGATCTTTGGTCTCGGTTACGGTCTCCGCAGCCTGAAAAATGCCGGCAGGCTGGCGGGCACTCCAATCCATTACTGGGGCGATATCGACAGCCACGGCTTCGCCATGCTCGACCAGCTGCGCAGCTATTTACCCCACACTCGCTCGCTGCTGATCGACGGAGCAACGCTGCTGGACCACGAAGCGCTCTGGGGCTGCGAAGCGAAGCCGACCCCTGAATCCCTGCCGCGTTCGCACGCGGACGAACGGGCACTCTTTGACGACCTGTGCCTCGATCGCATCGCTCCAGCTTTGCGCCTGGAACAGGAACGCATTGGCTTTGACCGACCGTCGAACTGACTTGGGGGCATGCACCCACCCTGCCCGCTCCGGGTTCCTCGGCAACAAGAGATCAACATCTTGACTCAGGAGCGCATCGAATCAGCCGCACCTGTGTCGGCGGTGCCCGCGCGCCGAGCGGCAGATCGGGTTGATGGTGATCCGGGGCCGCCTTCTCCAGGTGTGCCAGGATCTTCGCGATGACCTGCGACTCCTGGATGCTGGCGAGAATCTTCAGCCTCCAGCCGCAGCGGACGCAGGCCTCGATATCGATCGCGAAGACGCGCTTCAGACGCTGCGCCCAAGTCATTGCCACATGCCGCGGGGTGATCGGCTTATCCGCCTCGCCTGCCTGATCAGCACGCCGCCCCGGGCTGTCCATGCCCCGATGCGCCGGCGTCACCCATGCAGTGAGAACCCGCCCGCGTTGGCGGCACCGCGATGATCACCCTGCCGATCCTCCGCCAGCCGGGCCGGCACGGTCTGCAGCGTGAACAGATTCTGTCCGGCGAGCGGGCCCACTGCAACGCGGCAGGTGATGGAGTGGCCGATCAGATCATCCAGTGCTTAAGTGGATCCATCCTCTACCAGCCAGGCGTTCTCCAGGTCGCGCTCGATCCGGCCACGGCGCTCCAGTGTCTTGCCAATGCGCTCGGCAATCTGCTGCAGCAGTGCCGAAAGCTCGATGCCCGTCGGCGCAGCCAGATGACGAAACACCGGCTGCGCGCCTTCGACAGGCACGTACACCCCGTCGAGGAAGATCATGTGAAAGTGAATGTTCAGGTTCAGCGCCGAGCCAAAGGCGGATTTGCTGGTGCTTGATCCCCACACACAGCGCCTGCTGGATATCGCGCCGGGTGGTTTCACGGTCCACGCCTGAGTGTAACAATGGTCTCGCGCTGAGCTGTCGACGTCTGGTCGGCAGCTACCCAGAGCTTGCCGAGCCGCGGCTTCGCGTTGCCGTGAGGCTGATCAGCCCCAGCGCGATGCCAGCCATCCAGGTCACATACACCGTACCCACGATGCGCTCATAGGCACCAAGCCAACGGTCGTTCACCAGCAGGATCAGGGGCACGAGCACGATCCAGATCCCCAGACAGAGGGCATTGAACAGCCCCACGCGGCGGGACAGGCGCAACAGGCCGGGTTGCAATGCACCCATGACCAGGCCCGTGAGGCTGGCGACGATCCATAGCGGGTCGTTGGCCTCCGGACCGCGCAGGGTCGTCGCATCGGCGCTAGCGAAGTAGTAGGCGACGTAAACCAAGGTCGCCGCAGCGGCGACGAGCAGGGCACGGGCGAAGGGCCAGAGCCGGCCGCGATCCAGTCCAGCAAGTGCGATGGCCAGGGCGGCGTGGGCGCAGGCGAAGCTGATGAGCCCGAGCGTATGCAGCCCACCCCAGGCCTGCTGGCTGAGTTGACTGATGGGGGATTGAATGCCGTTCTGCCCGCTCGTCCAGAGTAGTACGCAGTGCGTCACCAGCATGAGTACTGATCCCATGAGTGCAATTCTTAGCCAATTGATCGACGCAGCTGCAGGACGATTCGAATCCGATGCCATGGTATGCCCGGCTGCGACAGCGTTGCGAAATGATCGTCTACTGTACCTGCAAAGTCCGGCTGGGTTGCAGCCAAGCCGGACAGCTACAGCGGTCGCCAGGCTCAGCCAAGCGGATAGTGCTTTTAAACGACCTGCTCCACTGAATCCCGCCAGAGCGGCATGCTGAATCCCACCCACTACCGGCTTGCTTTGGCCATGCCGGCAGCACCGACCGGTGCCTCGACACGAATCCTCTCGCCGGTTCGCCGCACTGCAAGCGGCATTGGGATCGTCCGAACTGATGGCGGCATGAACCTGCCCTGCCCGCTGCTGGATCCGCTGCAGCAAGTGGTCTTCGTCCGGGCTGCGTAGGCATCAAATTCCTGCGCCACATAGTCGGGAAGGTATCAACCCTCCCTCGACCACGGTTCGTGGAATACCGGATAGTGCTGCTCGACCAGCCGATACAGCAGCGTCGTCTCTGGCCGATACCGCGCACGGGCGGCAGCAGGCATGCGCGTCCCGGGGAATGACAGGGACCACGCAGGCTATGAGGCGAATGATCGACATCGGCACGCCAAATCGCGTGCGTTCTGGCAGACAGGGTTGCGGCTCAGGCCGGCTTGCGCATTGCATCCAATACTGCTCGGGCGACGAAGCCGGATCGGGTCTCACCTTGTTTCCTGGCGTAGGTATCAACTGCACGCAGAACGCGCTGTGGCAGGGTGATGTTGATCCGTGCCGCCTTGTCGCCAAGCTCACTGGCGTCGACCTCGACGATGGCCCAGGTCCAGCCGCGATAGCCGCGCTTCTTTTGCAGCTGTTCGATCAGCGACGGTGCCGGGAACGCTTTGCCATCATCCAGCAGTCCCTCCAGATGGAGCAGGATGGCCTCACGCGCGTTGGCCAGTGCGTCATCCACGGTGTCGCCGGCAGAAACGCAACCGGGCAAGTCGGGAACGATGACCCCGAACGCGCGTTTCGCGTCACCCGATTCGATGACAATGGGATAGCGCATGATTCAATTCCTCACTTCAAACCAGCCGGCTTGCGAATCGCCTTCACCAGGCCTTTTCCCAAGTCCTTCTTTGGGTGCGGCATCGTGATCGTGCCTGGCTTGTTCGGATGCACGAATCGATGCTGGCTGCCGCGGGTGCGCTGAAGTTGCCAGCGATCGGTTTGCAGCAGCTTGATCAGCGCAAGACTCTGCACCGTGTGTATTATACACACCGATTGGCGATCGAACCAAGGACCACTCTACGATCCTGCCAAAAGCCGAACGCGAGCGAAGCACACCGGATGAGCACCGGCTTTGTGGAATCGCTTCTGGCGGTAAATTCCGCGAGCAGAAACCGTGACGATTTTTTCGTCAGGTTTACCGTCAACAATATTCACTTGAATCGCCCCGAAACACGCGTGTGGGACCACACAACTCCTTTGTGACCAATGCGTCAGCGATCCATCGAACGACCGGCGACGATTGGATGTCGGTAATCTCCGGCGAGATCATGGAGGCGCCCCGCGGCGCCTGCGGCAGGCCGCAGCCCTGAACGCCCCCGCACTGCCGGTCGCCGGCTCACGCCTGCGCGCGCTGCGCACCGCTCGCCGCTGAACGTGCTCGCCGCGACGCTCGCGCCGGGCGGGCCGCGCGGCCTGTTCGTCAATGCGGAGGAAATCTGCCACGCCGTCTGGCAGCGGCCGCTGCGCGAGGCGCCGCACGTGTCGGCGCTTACGATGCCAGCATTCTCGATGGCGCTGGCGATGCCAGCGACGCGCGCCGTCAGTAGAGCCAGAAGGCCGCGGCGGCGACGCCGGTCACCGCAAACGCCCTCACCCCCCAGCGCAGCACACGCCGCGCGCGCGCGCGCCGGTGGTTCCAGACCTCGAACAGCAGCGGATCGCTGCAGATGTGGCGCTCGACGATCCGCTTGGCATCAAGGAAGCCAATCTGCTCGGCTTCGCGCACCATGCGGATCGCGAGCTCGATGCGGCCGCGCAGCAGCGCGTCTATCGCTCCTGCCGGAATCGAGCGCCAGGTGGTTTCGGACGTTTGCATCCAGTTCCCCTTCATGAATGACGGGCATCCATGCCCCAAACGAACCAGCGACAGCTCAACCGCGTTACGAGACCCGTTGCGCCTGCCCATCGACCGCCCGCAACTTACCGCAAGGCGCCGCCGTTCGTCTCGCGTGATCGCAGGATCCGTTGCATCGGAAGCCGCCAGCCGGACTACGTTGCGCGCCACAGTCGGCGCTACTGCAGTGCAGGAATGATCGCGACCACGGGCTTGGGCCGGCGGTCCTCGTAGAACAGGCCCCAGTGGGCCTCTTCCGGGTGGGGGCCTGGCACGGGATGCCAGTCGTGCTCGCGCCAGGCCGCGTCGAACGCGGCGAACCACGCGAACGCCTGGCGGCGCGTGGCGGGAAACTGCAACTGCAGCGCGCGATAGAACCCGGCCTGCCGCGCCGCCGAAAAGCCGCGCGATGCCGGCGCCGTCGGCACGCCCGTCTCCTTCACGAGGACCGGTCCGCAGTAGCGCTGCGCGAGCTTCGCGACCACTTCGACGACGAATTGCGCCGCATTCTGATCCGGAGCGCCGCGAAACCACGGCTCGAACACCGGATGCACGTTCGCCAGCAGCAGGTCCAGCTGCGCGAGCAGCGGCGCTGCGGGCGGCTCGAGCCATAGATGGAACGGCTCGGTCGTCGACAACAGGAGTCCCGGCGCACGCGCGCGAATCGTCGCGATTCGCGCCGCGAGCTCGGCGAAGCTGCGCCGGCGGCCGTAGACCGCCTCGTTGCCGAGCGAGATCCCGAGCACCAGCGCGGGCCGGGCGCGTGCCGCCGCCAGCGCGGCGTCGACCTGGGAATCGTCGAACGGATCCCAGACGCCGATGATCAGCGCACGAAAGCCGAGCGCGGCGGCGATCGCGGGCACCTGCTCGGCGCCATGGAGCGCGTCGTAGGTGAGCAGCGCATCGAAATGCGCGCGCAGCGCGGCGAGGTCGGCGCGGATGCTCGCGGCATCGGCGTTCGCGACGCGCCCGTCGTACACGCGCAGCGCGGTCGGCTGGTAGGCGACGAAGCGACCGCCGGCCATCGCCGCGCCGAGGCGCCCGAGCGCCGCCGCGGCGGCGCGCTGCGGCGCGTGGCACGACGCCACGACGGGCGCAGCAGGGACGGGCGCGGCAGGGACCGGCGCAGCAAGGACTGGCGCAAGTTCGCAGCACATGCAGAGCACGACCGTGGCCCAGCCCACGAATCCTGCGGGCGGCCGGCGCTGCGGCAACTCAGGTCTCCGCAGCGTCCTTGGCCGCGAACTCCAGCGACACCCCGTTCATGCAATAGCGCTGCCTGGTCGGCGCGGGCCCGTCGTCGAACACATGGCCAAGATGGCCGCCGCAGCGGCTGCAGTGCACCTCGACGCGCCGCGTGAAGAGGCTCTTGTCGGTCCGGGTCTCGACCGCGCCCTCGACCGGCGCCCAGAAGCTCGGCCATCCCGTGCCGCTCTCGTACTTGGTGCGCGCCTCGAACAGCACCTGCCCGCAGCCTGCGCAGCGGTAGCTGCCGTCGCGCTTCTCGTAGTTCAGCGAGCTCGTGCCCGCGCGCTCGGTGCCGTGCTTGCGCAGCACCTCGAACTGCTCGGGCGTCAGCTCGCGCCGCCACTGCTCGTCGGTCTTGTCGACCGGAAACTTCGTCGCTTCGCTCATGGTTCCTTCCTCCAGTCTCGATGACGTCGACTCACGATGAGGCCGCCGCATCCGGCAGCGGCTCGATCAGCGAGCGATCGTTGTTGCGCGGCGTGTTGACCCGCGCGCCGATGCGCCAGGCCACCATCATGCCATCCGGGTAGGGCTGCAGGACCTGCATCGCCTCCGCCGGTGAGCCGGACAGCCAGGCCTCGCGGTCGTCCCGGGCAAGGATGCCCGGCATCCGCGTACGTGAGTTGTGGATCCGCGCCATCAGGTCGTTCGCCGGCATCGTCACTATGGTGCAGCTCTCGGTGACGGTGCCGTCGGCCGCCGCCGAGCGATCCCAGAGGCCCGCCAGGCCGAACACGTCCTGGTCGGCCAGATGGATGTAGTACGCCTGCTTGCGCCCGTCCTCGCCGAGCTGCCATTCGTAGAAGCCGTTGGCAGGCACCAGGCAGCGCTGGCCGCGCTTCCATGGGCCGCGATACGACGCGGCGGCATCGAGCGTCTCCAGCCGCGCGTTGATGGTCGAATACTTCGGCGGCACGCCGCGCGCGAAGAACGGCACCAGGCCCCAGCGCATCGTCAGGCCTTCGCGCTCGCCCTCGCCGTTCAGGCGCACCACCGGCACCTGCTGCGTCGGCGCGACGTTCCAGCTCGGCGTGAGCTGCCACAACGGGCGGATCAAGGCGAACTCGCGCTCGATGTCGAGCTGGCCGGGGATGACGTAGCGACCGCACATCAGCCCGGCGTCCTCAGCTCACTGGCGGTTGACCAGCACCTTCTTGACCCAGCCACTCGCGGCGCCACCCTGCACGTTCAGGAAGCCGTTCTGTTCGGCGCCGATGATCACGAGTTCCTCGCCGCGCTGCAGCGTCGCCACGGCCTTCGCCGAATCGGAGGCGCTGGCCAGCAGCTTGATGTTCGCGATCTTGGGCACCACCACGTCGCCCTCGTTGTAGACCGGGCCCGCGCCCACCTTGCCGCCGGCGGCCGCTTCCTGCTTCAGGGAGCCTACGTTGCGTTGCAGACTCTCGTCGCCCTTCACCGCGCGCGCGATGTTGTTGTAGTTGTCGAGCAGCGCCGCGGCGATGATCTTGCCTTCGTTGGTGTTGCCATAGCCGCCGACTGCGCCGAAGCCGCCGCCGAACAGCGCCGCGCCGAGCCGCAGGTCCGCCTTCCTGGTGCTGCCCTGCGCGGCAGCCACCTGCACCGAGGAGCGCGCATCCGAGAGCAGCATGCTGGTCTGCGCCTCCTTGAACTTCAGGCCGCCGGCGACCGCGCCGAGCAGCGGGTTGGCGCGACCCAGCACGCCGCCGAGTGCCCCGCCGACACCGCCGGCGTTGCTCTCGGAGAACACGACCTCGGGCGTCAGCACGAAATCGGCCGCGACCATCTGGCCCTTGCCCATGTTGGAGCCCGCACGCGATTCGCCGGAGGCCGCGAGCTCGCGCTCCTGCATCGCGTTCTGCATGCCGACGCCGCGCTCGACGACGATGAAGCAGTTGGACTGCTGGATCATCATGCGCAGCAAGCCGACCGGGGAGCCGAGACCGTAGCCGCGCAGCGACGCGACCACCAGGTCCTGCGGCTCCACCACCGCCACGGCGCCCATCGGCTTGTCGCACTTCTCGACACCCGAATCGCCGGTGGAGCCACTGGTGCCGGCCGCGCCGGCAACCGGACTCTTCGCGCCACCCGCCTTGTAGCCCGTGACGCCCTGTGCCGCGGCGCTGCCCGCCACGACGCCGATCATCGCCAGTGCCAGACCCAGAGGGGCCATCGCGACCGATTTCTTCGACCCCGTCATTCTCCTTCCCCTTTTGCTGGTGCGGCCAGTCGGGCGCCCGCGCCCGAGTCGACAGATCATCCCGTTACACTAACGCGAGTATAGCCCCGGAAACGCGCGTTACTCCCGCATGCCGATGCCGCGATTCATCAGTTCCACGGCCACGAAGAACATCACCGCCGTCGCCATCGCCATGATCCCGAACGCCAGCGCGACATTGACGTCGGAGGTGCCGAGGAAGCCATAGCGGAACGCGTTGACCATGTGCAGCACCGGGTTCACGACCGAGACCTTCTGCGCCCACTCGGGCAGCAGCGAGATCGAATAGAACACGCCGCCGAAATAGGTGAGCGGCGTCAGGATGAACGTCGGGATCCAGTTCACCTGGTCGAAGGTCTTGGCGAACACCGCGTTGATGAAGCCGCCGAGCGCGAAGATCGCCGAGGTCAGCAGCACCGCCGCCAGGATCGCGAAGAAGTGGTGGATCTGCAGCTGCGTGAACAGCAGCGAGACCACTGTCACCACGGCACCGACCAGCAGCCCGCGCAGCATGCCGCCGCCGACGTAGCCGGAGACGATCACCCAGTTTGGCAACGGCGAGACCGAGATCTCCTCGAGGAAACGCTGGAACTTGGCGCCGAAGAACGACGAGACCACGTTCGCATAGGAATTGGTGATCACGGCCATCATGATCAGGCCGGGCGCGATGTACTGCATGTAGTCGAAGCCGCCCATCTGGCCGACGCGCTTGCCGATCAGGCTGCCGAAGATCACGAAATACAGCGTCGCGGTGACCGCCGAGGGCACGATCGTCTGGCCCCAGATGCGGATGATGCGGCTCCATTCGCGCGCCAGGATGGTGCGGAAACCGATCCAGCGCGCATGGCCGACGCCGCGCTGCGGGAGCGCGCTGCTCGCGCCCGCTGGCGCGCGCGCCGCCGTGGCGCTCACGGGTGACCTCCGGCACTGGCGGCCGACTTGTCGAGCAGCCGCATGAAGATCTCCTCCAGCCGGTTCACCTTGTTGCGCATCGAGAGCACCTCGATCCCGTCCTTCGAGAGCTGCGCGAACAGGTCGTTCAGGTTGCGTTCCTTGCTGACTTCGACCTCCAGGGTCGATTCATCGAGACGCTCGATGTCGTAGCCCGCGAGCGTCGGCGCAGTGGCGATCGGCTCGCGCAGCGTCAGCACGAAGGATTCGGTGTGCAGCTTGCGCAGCAGCCGGTCCATCCGGTCCGATTCCGCGATTCGCCCGCCGTCGATGATCGCGATGTTACGGCACAGCGATTCGGCTTCCTCGAGGTAATGAGTCGTCAGGATGATCGTCGTGCCCGCCTCGTTGAGCTGGCGCAGGAACTCCCACATCGAACGGCGGATCTCGATGTCGACCCCAGCGGTCGGCTCGTCGAGGATCAGGAGTTTCGGCTCATGCACCAGCGCGCGGGCGATCATCAGCCGGCGCTTCATGCCGCCCGACAGCGACCGCGCCAGCTTGTCGCGACGCTCCCAGAGCGCCAGCTGGCGCAGATATTTCTCGGCACGTTCGCGGGCGATCTTGCGTGGTATGCCGTAGAAACCGGCCTGATTGACGACGATCGTCTCTGGCGTCTCGAACAGGTTCAGGTTCAGCTCCTGCGGCACGACCCCGATGCAGGCCTTGGCCGCCTCGAGTTCGGTGTCGAGGTCGTGGCCGAACACCGAGACCTTGCCGGAGGTCTTGTTGACCAGCGAGGTGACGATGCCGATCAGGGTGCTCTTGCCGGCGCCGTTCGGTCCCAGCATCGCGAAGAAGTCGCCCTGTTCGACGTCCAGATCGACCCCCTTGAGGGCCTGGACGCCATTGCGATAGGTCTTGACCAGACCGCGAACGGAAAGCGCGTGCATGGGATGAATGAGAGGCGTCCGGAGAGCGAAGAAGGGGCGCCGGAAGCCGGTTCCCTCGGCTCGAAAAGATATCACAGGCAGTACCGGGGCCAGCGCCGCCTGAGGAGAGGGAGAGGGGACGCTTCCATTATCGCCCGCTGCTGCTCGACGGCGGCTTCACCCAGTCGAAACAGGACTTGGATATCATCTGCCCCGCGACGACCCGCCGCCTCTGCACCCCACCCGCCGGCATCATGGAACAGGAGCAGGCCTTCCTCGCGGCGCTGCAGTCCGCGACCATCGACGGCAACACGCTGCGCGGCAGCGATCGCGCCGCCGGCGAGTCGATCACCTTCACCGCCGGCGCCGCTGACATGGCCGACGCTCCCGCTGCAGCGACCGCCGCTTCGATCACGCCGGACGCGCCCGTCCGGCGCGCCACCCTGCGCGGCCTCGCCGCGGGCGTCGGCCTGACCGCGGCCGGCAGCACGCTGCCTGCACGCGCCGCGGCCGGGGCCGTGCTGCGCCGCGCCGCCAGCGAGCCCGGTACGCTGGACCCGCTGCGCTACGGCTCGGCGAACGACTTCGCGATCCTGAGCGACCTGTTCACCGGGCTCACGGCCTTCGGCCCCGACGGCGCGGTCGTGCCGGGCTGCGCAGCGCGCTGGCGCACCAGCGAGGACGGACTGCGCTGGACGTTCGAACTGCGATCGGGACTCACCTGGTCCGACGGCAGGCCGCTCACCGCACAGGATTTTCTCTGGTCGGCACGGCACTATTTCGCGCCAGCGAGCGCGGGACTGCTGGCGTTCCGCTTCAAGGCGCTGCGCGGCGCCCGCCAGGTCGCGAGCGGCGAACGTCCGAGCACGACCCTCGGCATCGGCGCGCCGGATCCGCGCACGATCCAGGTGGACCTCGACTATCCGCAGATCGACCTGCCGACGCTGCTCGCGGTGCTGCTGCCCGCGCCGCGTCACCGCATCGAGTCGCTCGGCGAGGCCTGGACGCGGCCGGAGCACTGGGTCTCGAACGGCGCCTTCGTGCTGCAGTCACGCACCGTGGGCGATCGCATCGTGCTGGCGCGCAATCCTCGCTTCTTCGATGCGCGCAGCCTGCGGCTCGACCGCGTGGAGCTCGTGATCGCGGAAGCCGCCGCGGCGTTCCCGCGCTATCGCGCGCGCCAGCTCGACATCACGCGCATCGCGCCCGAAGCCGTCGCCTGGGCACGCGCGAACGCGCCCGGCGAGCTGCGCGAGGGTCCGGCGCGCAGCGCGAGCTTCCTGCTGTTCAACGCGCGCCGCCCGCCGTTCGACGATCCGCGGCTGCGTCGCGCGCTGTCGATGGCAGTCGAGCGCGACGTGCTCGCGCGCCAGCTGCGCGCCGGCGACGCCGAGCCCGCCTGGACCTTCGTCACCCCCAACACGCGCGACTACGTGGCCACCCGCGGCCCCGCCTGGCGCGACTGGACCGAGACGCAGCGCCTGCAGGAAGCGCGCCGACTGCTCGCGCAGGCGGGCTACGGCGCGGGCGGGTCACTCACCGTGCCGCTGGACTTCGTGGCCGGCACTCTGGAGCGCCGCGAGGCCGTCGCGCTCGCCTCGATGTGGCGGCGGGTCGGCGTGAAAGCCGAACCGCGCAGCACCGATGCGCGCACGCTCTACAGCAACGTGTCGCAGGGCGCGTTCGCGGTCGCGAGCACTTCAATCGCGCCAATGCTGCCCGGCCCGCTGATCTGGTTCGAGGTGCTCGGCACCGAGGGCGCGAAGCGTAGCGGCGGCTGGAGCGATGCGCAGTTCGATGCGCTGCTGGATGCCGCGCGACGCGCCCGCAGCACTGCGGAACGCACTGCGCTGTTGCAGCGCGCCGAGCGCATCGTACTCGAGGAACAACCGATTGCACCGCTGCTGTTCCCGATCTGGCAGGAACTTGTCGCGCCGCGGGTCAGCGAGTTCCCGCCCAACCTCACCAGCATCCGCCAGTCGCGCTGGCTTGCCGTGCGCGGCTGAGCCCCGGCCGCGCAGCGCGCCTGGCCGAACGGCCTCAGGAGGCGAGCGGACGCTCCATGCCAGGACCTCTGGCACGCGCACCGTGGGCGCGGAATGCCGTCAACTGCTCCGGCGACATGTACTTGCCGAGAACGGCGTCCGGCGCACGGCGCAGGTCGACGACGACCAGGCAGTCGACGCAACTGCCGAGGCGCAGGTACTGACGCAGCAGCACCGGCGCGCCGCGGCCGAGCGGATCGCGTCCGGAGAGGAAGCTCGACAGCGAATCGAGCCCCGGAATCTGCGCGACGCCGGCGCCGAGCGTCGCCATCCCCGGCGCCGGCGT
>Ga0163155_10005222_pt1 | contig 13039 bp, 13 predicted proteins | sample OliLakLV19SP4G1_FD_148611 | JGI IMG/M metagenome (GOLD analysis project Ga0163155, IMG submission 148611) | Freshwater microbial mat bacterial communities from Lake Vanda, McMurdo Dry Valleys, Antarctica - Oligotrophic Lake LV.19.SP4.G1 | ecosystem: Environmental > Aquatic > Freshwater > Lake >...
CGTTAAATGATTTGTTGATCAGCGGAGATAAAGCATTGCGGATAGAGGCGGTGCTAAGCGGAACACTTAATTTTATTTTTAGTTCGTTCGGTGGAAGTAAAAAATTCAGCGAAGTAGTGCTTGAGGCAAAAGAGAAAGGATTTACGGAACCCGATCCGCGTGATGATTTAAACGGAATGGACGTAGCTCGCAAGGCGTTGATTTTATCTAGAGAGATTGGTCTTACCCTAGAACTGACTGATATTGAAGTTGAGAATTTAGTTCCGCCAGAATGTCAAGAAGAGATGAGCGTGAAAGATTTTTTCACAAAACTGGAGAAGTTCAACGGTCATTATTATGGGTTATTCGATCGCGCAAATCAAAAAGGGGAGAAGCTTCGCTATATGGCGGTAATTGAAAATGGAAAAGTAAAAGTTTCGCTTGCTTCCGTAGGATCAGATCACCCATTTTATTCGCTATCAGGCAGCGATAATATTATTTTGTTGACGACAGAGCGATACAAAGAAAGGCCGATGGTCATTCGCGGGCCGGGTGCTGGTGCCGAAGTTACTGCCGCAGGTGTTTTTGCCGATGTGATTAGGATTGGAAACTATTGAAGTAGTTGTTGGTTGCTTGTTGTTAGTTAAAAGATGCTAACAACTCACATACTAACAACTCACATACTAACAACTAGCAACTAAGAACTAACAACTAAGAATTAACAACTTAATGAAAACAATTAAAGCCTTCGCTCCCGCTACTGTTGCCAACGTGTGTTGCGGCTTTGATGTGCTCGGCTTTGCAGTTGATTTCCCGGGCGATGAGGTGGTTCTTAAATTGAACAACAGCAAGGAAGTGACCATCAGCAAAATTGTTGGTGATGGAGGCCGCTTGCCATTGGAGGCGACTAGGAATACAGCAGGTGTTGCGGTGCAATCTTTCTTGCAATCACTTGGCGTGGATCAGGGAGTTGAAATTGAGTTATATAAAAAGTTGCCGTTGGGTAGTGGCATGGGCTCCAGTGCAGCCAGTGGGGTGGCGGCATTGGTAGCGATCAATGAATTGATGGGGAATGTAAAATCGAGAGAGGAACTTGTGCCGTTCGCGATGGAGGCGGAGCGCATAGCTTGTGGCTCTGCTCATGCCGATAATGTAGCGCCAAGTTTAATGGGCGGATTTGTTTTGATCCGAGATTATAATCCGTTGGATGTGGTGAAAGTGAAAGTAAACTTGGATTTGTATTGTACGCTGGTTCATCCACACATCGAAGTAAAGACGTCCGATTCGCGCAGGGTTTTACGTTCCTCCATTTCGCTACGCGATGCGATTACGCAAAGCGGTAACATTGCCGGCTTGATGGTAGGCTTGGCGCAAGCCGATCCACTGTTGATAAGCCGATCGCTGAAAGATGTAATTGCAGAACCAATTCGTGCTGCATTCATTCCCGGCTTTGAGCAAGTAAAATTAAGGGCGATTGAGGCGGGTGCATTGGGCTGTGGTATTTCGGGTTCGGGCCCAACTTTGTTTGCACTAAGCAGCACTCACGAAGCTTCATTGGAGGTAGGTGAGGCAATGCAACTCGAGTTTTTAAAAAGCCATTTGAAAAGCGATATCTACGTCTCAAAAATTAACCCAGAAGGTGCGAAAATTCTATCCCGGTAGCTTTCGGGACTAACTCCTAACTCTTAACTCTTAACTCCTAACTACTAATTACTTGTACTACTATTCAACCAGCAATAGAAATCTAAGAGTCAGCTTACGCGAAGCTGTTGTTCAAGGCCTTGCGCCTGATAATGGGTTGTTCATGCCCGAGCATATTCCTGCACTGCCAAAATCTTTCTTTGATTCGCTGAGCAAGTTATCATTTCAAGAAATAGGTTTCGAAGTGGCCAATAATATTATTGGCGATGATATTCCCTCAACAGAATTGAAAAGAATCGTGGATCATACCATTCAATTTGATGCTCCTATCGTTGCTATTGAAGAGAATATTTTTTCGTTGGAATTGTTTCACGGGCCTACGTTGGCTTTTAAAGATTTCGGTGCGCGTTTCCTTTCGGGGCTGTTGGGTTATTTTGCGCAGCAACAATCACGCGAGATAACCATTTTGGTGGCTACCTCTGGCGACACAGGCAGTGCGGTGGCCAATGGATTTTTTAATGTGCCAGGCACTAAGGTAATTGTGCTTTATCCTTCCGGAAAAGTAAGTGAAATTCAAGAGAAACAATTCACTACGCTTGGGGGAAACATTACTGCTTTGGAAATAGACGGAACGTTTGATGATTGCCAACGGTTGGTGAAGGAAGCTTTTATGGATGAGGGATTGAAGAAAAAACTTTTCCTGACTTCTGCCAACTCCATCAACATCGCACGATTGCTCCCTCAATCATTTTATTATTTCAGGGCATATGCACAACTGATTCCAGTGACAAAGCCTGTTGTGTTTTCTGTGCCTAGCGGAAATTTTGGAAACTTAACAGCAGGCTTGTTTGCCAAGAGAATGGGCTTGCCGATTCAAAAATTGATTACGGCTACCAATCGCAATGATATTGTTCCTCAGTATTTAGAAACGAAAGTGTTTTCTCCAAAACCTTCCGTTACCACCATGAGCAATGCGATGGATGTTGGCAACCCAAGCAATTTTGCTCGGATGCTGGACCTATACGATGGAAATCACCACACACTTTCTCAGGACATTGTAGGTTGTCGTTTTTCTGATCAACAAACAAAAGAAGTTATGTTCGATGTTTTCAGGACCAAGCATTATCTGCTAGATCCGCATGGTGCAATCGGCTATTTAGGTTTGCGAGAATACTTGAAAGGCAACGCAAACCAAACAGGCATATTTTTAGAGACCGCCCATCCCGCCAAGTTCAAAGATGTGGTCCAAGACGCGATAGGTGATGTTATTGCAATTCCTGAGAAGCTTCAAGGTTTTTTGACTAAGAAGAAGACCAGTATTGCAATGAAAAATTCGTTTCGTGCTTTAAAAGAATTCTTATTGGGGTAGTTACTTCCATCCTTGCTCTCCCAATAAAGGCACAAAAGCAAAGTTGTCAAATTCTTCTTTGAGCAATTTTCCATTCTGCTTACTGACCCTTACCATTTTTTGCTTTTCGCGATCCCCGACAGGAATAATTAAAATCCCATGATCGCTTAGTTGTTCGATCAACGCATCGGGGATTACCGGTGCGCCAGCCGTGACAATAATTTTATTGTAAGGTGCTTTGGCAGGAATGCCTTTAGAGCCATCGCCAAAAAAGAAATAAGGCTTGTAGCCAATGGAGGGCAAAAATTCTTTAGTTCGTTCAAATAGCTTTCGCTGAAATTCGATGGTGTAAACATTGGCTCCCATCTCGACTAAAATAGCGGCTTGGTAGCCCGATCCTGTGCCGATTTCCAGAACTTTATCGCCCGGTTTTATCTTTAGCTTCTCGGTTTGAAAGGCGACCGTGTAAGGCTGGGAAATGGTCTGCCCTTCCCCAATTGGGAAGGCTTTGTCCTCGTAGGCGTGGTTGAGCAGCGCATCGTCAAAAAACACGTGCCTTGGCACTTTTCCAATGGCAGCCAATACTCGTTCATCCAAAATGCCTTTTAAACGCAGTTTTTTCACCAAGTTGTTGCGTAACCCTCGTTGACGGTAGTTATCCTCTATCATTTGAGAACATTGACATTTTGGCTCAAAAAAGGCTATTTTTTTCGCTCAAACAAAGTTTTGGAGAATGTTTAGGAAAAATGAAACTCAACTCCCTACTTTGGGGTTCTGAAAAGCACAGAAGAACCTATTTGCCATAGCGTTAAACTGTGTAAAAACCTGCCTCTTCTAAGGGGTGGGTTTTTTTATTTTCCGATCAGAACAAAGGGCGCCCAAAAGTAAGGGGCACCATACTTTTCATCGCTGATCATTTTCAGTTTTGATTGCCGTAATGCCTGTTTAAAGTTTTGATCTTTCGCTCGCAACAAGTTTGTGTAAAAATCAGTCATTAGCTGTGCCGTTGACTCATCGGCTACACTCCAAAAAGATACGATCAAATTTTTAGCACCCGCATAAACCAACGCACGCGACAGACCCATCACCCCTTCGCCTTTTGAAACTTTGCCCAATCCGGTTTGGCAAGCAGACAAAACTGCTAAGTTTGAGTTGAGTGTTAGATTATAAATTTCGCCTGCATATAAATTGCCATCTTCTTGGTTGGCGGCATTTAAAAATAATTGGGATGACGCAGGATTAACTTGGTCTACAATTCCGTGGGTGGCAAAATGAAGGTATTGAAATCCGCTCAGCAAATTTGATTTAATGACACTCTCGTTTGCTTCATTGAAAAGACCAACTGTTGAGCGATTGCCAAACAGGCTTGCAATAGTTTTTACCTCCCTTTCGGTGCCGGGTAAATCGGCCAAACTTTCGTTGGCGGAAAATTGGATAGGAGCGCAAAGGTAAATTGATGGGTCGCTGGTTTTCTCAATGTCTTTTTTACCCAGCAGCAGCCCCATTGAGAACTCATAGCCAATGGCATACTTCTTTATAAGATATTCAGCGCTTTCAAAATCTGGTGACTTTAATTTTTTGCTCACCAATGTTTCAAATGGAAGTGTACCTAATTTACCACTTGGGATAATAGTCAATTCAGTAATACCGGATGGCAATTTTGGAATCAACAGGGCGGATATTACGTTCACCGATTTTTGGTAGGTGAATGGTTCGCTGTAGAGGAGGCTATTACTAAGGCCAATTAGCTGCCGGTCGAAATCGGGTGGGATTGAATTTGTTGTAACGGTAAATTTATCGTTGGTAATTAAAAAAATGTGAACCTTCTTGGAATGATCGGCAAGAAAATAGCTGATGACCGCAGCATTGCCGGCCAGTATTTTTTGAACATCAACCGTGCCGTATGATTTTTGACTGAATTTTAAATTGAAATAGTTTGGGTAATTGGCTTCCAACTGCCTCATGAACTTCCGATATTGATCATTGGAATTAAATAATTGTTCACGCAGTTTCCGTTCTTCTTCGTCAGAAGGTTTTTGGGAGAGTTTTTGAGTTGTAAAAGTAATAGCAGATTTAATGCTCCTCTCTTGCTCGAGCAATTCTGCGGGAATTCCGGCAAAAGACTTCGCCTGAGAATCGGCTATGGATTCTTGTAAAACAGCCGACTTACTTTTCTCAGCGAAGTAAAATGCCTTTTCAACATATTGTTTTGGGTTGAGCACATTCTCGGCAATGGCTAGGGAAATTCCAACACCTTTTTCGTACACTTCATTAGCGCGGCTGCCGAGTGCCAACTTATCACCTTCATCTGAGCTCTGGTAGCGAATATCATCAACTAGTGAGTCGCTGAGATACAGACAATTCAACGCAAGTTTTAAATCTTCCAACTTTAGTGTTTTGCCTACGTATTTCTCTTCTAGTGCAAGAGCTTTTAAGTTCAGCGTATTCACAAGCACTGCGGGGTTGTAGTGGTCCGACTTTTTAGGATTTTTGCGAATGTCCATCGTGTTGAAAGTAGGCGCGTTGGCGATCAAACTGTTTTGAAAAGCATCGATGGCTAAATCATATTCGTTCAAATTCAGGCGAACATTTCCTAGCTCGTTGAACGTGCTGGCAATATCCGGGTGTTTGCTTCCATAAGATTTCTGATACATGCCTAGTGCATTTGTGTAGTATTCAATGGCCGCGCTGTTGTTTTTTTGTTTGGCATACGTGCCACCTAAATTCCGCAATACAAATGCCAGGTTCGGGTGGCCATTTGGATAGATTTGCTCCCATGTTTTCTTTGCAGTTTCGAAATAGTTTATGGCGTCTCCATACAATTCAAGCTGACTGTAAGTAATGCCGAGGTTGGTATTGCCGATGGCAATCTTTGGATGATTGGTGGAGTAGAGTTTTTGGTAAGTGTTCAGTGCCTTTTCATAATAGCCTAACGCCTTGTCGGGATTGGTGGATAGGTAGATCAGCCCAAGATTATTGTAAGAGGCAGCCACTTCTTCACTGTTCTCATTAAAGATCGCTTGACGAAACTGTAGCGCTCGAAGTTCATATTCTTCGGCTTGGTTGTACTTTCCGCTGGCAACGTAATAGGAGGCCAAATTAGCAAGACAATTAATTCCCTCTTTGGAATTCTCTTGGTTGCATCCTTTGAATAGCGCTTGCGCGGATTGTAGGTTTTCAAGTGCTAGGTCATATCGGCCCTTCGTTAAGTTTAAAAAGCCTTTGTTGCACTGCGTATAAGCATTTAGAAAAGAGTCAATGGGACGAACACTTTCCAAAATGGATTCTGCTTCGGCTAGCCTTCCCTGCGTAATAAGTATCTCTGCTTTCTTATTGTTAAGCGCGATGGAAGAATATCCATTTGCGTTTTTTGTCAATTCCAGATCAATTCTTTCCAGCGCAGCTTCATAATTTCCACGCAGCATGAGTGAGTCGATTTCATTTCGCATTGATTGCGATAATGCATCCGCGCCACAGGAAAAGAAAAACAAAAATGAGAAAAGGTATTTCATCAGAATCGGTAGGTATAGGTGATTGAGCTAACGAATTCTCGCGTAAGCCCATCTGGGTTGAGTTTGCGCTGAATTATTCGGTGGCCTAAAAGTAGGCGAATTCCCGAACGGACATTAAAATTATAGCCTGAGGTGATGATTCCCGAAAGCGCCAGCCCCGATGCTTTGCTTGAGATGACCCGCACGCCAGCTCCATTGGTAAACTCGTCTCTGGTGATTCGATAGATGGGCAACAATCCAAACGAAAAGTTGAAGCGTGACAATCGGAAATTTCGCTCCACTCTTAGCATCACATCAATACCTCTTTTCAAATCCTTGGCTAGGTCGTATTTATCCACGTATTCTTTTTCTTCGTTGCCTTTCCAAGCCGACCAAACAAATTGATTCCCATTTTGATTGAGTGGAACCTGAATACCCGTTGCGAGTAGCCATTTGCGGTTCACAAGGGAAATGCCGGTAATGAAGTCGTAAGTGCCCAAACTGGTTTGGTAGTACATGGGTAGTGGCAATCCATTTGTATTTAGATTGGAAGAGTTGGTTGGGATTTTTCCGCCCAGCGAAAAATTCAGATCAAATTTATCGGATGAATAGATGTTGCGAGTGAGACAAAGAGAAATGTCGCCCAATGAAGAGGTGGTTGCCAATCGCCCTTGCACAAGCTGAAAAGGGAGCTTCACTTGCAACATATATTTTCTGTTCAAACTAAAATTCATATCGGCAGTAGCCACATAAATCACGGGCGTAAGGGTAGTGGTGCCCCTGTAGAAACTGACTTCCATCGAACGAAGCCTGAACTGAATTTTTTTGTTGAAAGGTTGGTCAGGTTTCATGGCACCCATGGTGCAAAAGCCCGCATCGCTGCAGCCCTGTGAACAACAATTTACGATTGAAAGAAAGACAATTAAAACAGCAACGCAGAATTTTTTTATCAAGTGCATAAAGGTGCACTAAATTAGAAAAAATGAACGAATTGATTTAAGGGCATCGCTAAAAACCTGTGTTTTCTTCACCTCAACCCGTTCCCTTCTCTCTCGATAGCTACCGGGAAGAAGGGTGAGCGGAGTTTTTACAGATACCCTTAATTTATTTTTCACTTTTAAAACCTAACTAAGTAGGCAAGTTGCGCAATGAAATCGCGCGACAGTCCGTCTGGGTTTGCATCGCGTTCTTTTAATTTGAAGGAAGTTAACAATCGAACACCCATGCGCGTATTGAATTGATAGCCTGCGCCCACTAAAAGATTACTGGCGAGCCCTTCCGATCCACTCACGGGCTTTAAATTTCCATCAAAGTCCAAGGTTTGATCTTTTGTCACTCTCCAGAGATTAAGTGATCCTACAAAAAAATTAAAACGCGACAGCCGAAAGTTTCTTTCTACTCTAAACATTAAATCATCTCCCCGTTGCAAGCCAGCCGAAGCATCATACGGCTTGACAGCTTCTTGAAGTGGATCGCCTGCCCAAGCACTGTGTGTGAATTCATTTTTTATCTGATTGAGTGCACGCTGATAGCCCACCGCCACCATCCATTGTCTACTGATTAACGAAACACCAGTATTTATGTCATTTGACCCATAGCTTGTTTGTTGATACATCGGCATTGGTTGTCCATTAGACGATTCCTTATCTGGCCTGCTGGTGTAAATCTTTGTTCCCAAGCTTACAAAGACTTGGTATTTTTCGGTGGCCTTTACCCTTCGGGAAGCATTGAAAAAAAGATCGCCCCATCCGCGAGTGGTGGGCATGTTTCCTTCGATAATGGCATAGGCTGGCAATCTGACTTGCAAGATGGTTTTATTGCCCACCCCCACGACAGCATCCAAAAAAGTAGCATGGATCCAATCACCGTATTTGGTATGACCAAGATGTTGAGTTAACTCAATGGAATTAAGGCGGATAGTAAGTTTTCTTGAAAAAGGCTGATCTGGTTTTAACGCACCCATGGTGCAAAAGCCCGAATCGCTACAGCCTTGAGAAAATACAGGTGCGGTTTTTGTCAGCAGAAGACAAACCGTTAGAAGTAAAAAGCTTTTCATAGGTAGGTTTAATTCTTGTAAACAACCCAACCAGCAAAAGGTTTACAGCAATTACATTCCCAACGATTGATTTTCTACCGAGGCCAACTCGATGATCTTTTCGTAATCTTTCGCATTCAGATCATTGAAGAAATAGTGAACCGGATTTACTTGGACACCGTTGACAAAAACTTCGTAGTGAAGATGGGGCGCGGTAGATAACCCGGTATCACCTACGTAGCCAATTAAATCTCCCCGTTTAATTTTTTGCCCAAAGCGGGCAGCAAATCCGTGCATATGTGCAAAGCGTGTCCTGTATCCAAAACCGTGATTGATCTCCAATACTTTTCCGTAGCCACTAAAGCTTACTTCTAATTTATCGATGATACCATCCGCAGTGGCGTAAATGGGGGTTCCTATTTGCGCGGCAAAGTCTACGCCAGTGTGCATCTTTCTAACTTTGTAAACAGGGTGGATGCGCATTCCAAATCCGGAAGCTAAAGCAATCAATTCCTTATTGGCCACGGGCTGAATGGCCGGAATAGCCGCGAACAGCTTCTCTTTGTTTTTTGCTAACGCGACCACCTCGTCCTGCGATTTTGATTCGATATAGACCTGGCGCTTGAGCTTATCCACGCGCTCATGAAGTTTGATTAGAAAATCTTCATGGATAATGTCTTTATTTTTGATGTGCTGGTAGCGATCCATACCACCTATGCCAGCCTCGCGTACACTTTTATCAATCGGCTCTGCACCTAAAACCGCACGGTAGATATTGTCGTCTCTATATTCCAGACTCGCCAACCCCTTGTCTAATTTATCAACCTCTTTTTGCAGATTTTCGTAGAGATATTCCATCTGCCTTACTTCATTGGCCAACAACAGCTCGCGGGGCGATTCAAAAAAGGTGCTGTATAAAATGAGTAACCCAACCGCCAATGCCAGTGTTAGCGATAGTATGCCGAGCGTGTTTAATATGATGTCACCCGTGCTGGTTTTGATACGCTCGTACTTACATGTTTCAGTATCGTAGTAATATTTTATCTTGGCCATATTGGTGAGATGTTACAAGAATGATGAAAAGTGTTGTAAATAGTTTCAGATCAATTGTCAATTTTGAAGCGGTCTAAATATTTTTATCACGTTCTGGTTACATTCTAAAAAAGGACCCGCCAACAGATCAACGCAATAGGGGATGGCCGGAAAAACAGCATCCAAGCATTGACGGATCGCTTTTGGTTTACCCGGTAAATTTACGATTAAAGTTTTATTTCTAATTCCAGCCGTTTGGCGGGATAGAATAGCAGTCGGAACGTATTGCAAACTTACGCTGCGCATCAGCTCGCCAAATCCGGGCATCATCTTATCACAAACGGCTTCTGTAGCTTCTGGAGTGACGTCTCTTTCGGCAGGCCCTGTGCCTCCGCAGGTTATAATCAAGCAGCACCCTTTTACATCGGCCATGGAAATCAACGTTGCCTCGATCAATTTTTGTTCGTCAGGGATGATGGCATATTCTTTTTCCCAAACACTAATTAAGTATTCGTTCAATGTCGCAACGATGGCCTTGCCGGGAATATCTTCGTAGATTCCTTGGCTGGCGCGATCTGAAACGTTGATAATACCTATTCGAATCATTCTATTTAATACTTGAATTTAACTGGGTCTCTTTGTGAATTCCAAAAGAGCAGCAACCTAATTTTTCTTTTTTGACGCTCATAATGATAGACCATTTGAGTATTCTTTGTTAACAATGCAATTCTGACATTTTTCCTTTTTTGAGAAGGCCTGCCCATTTGTGGATGTCCTTTTAGAGTTGTTAGTAGATTGTTTTTTTTGGAAACAAATCTTTCGATTTCGCGATCTGACCATGCTTTTCTAAGTAATTAATAATAGAATTTAAGGATTGACCCGCGAGCGGAGTCCACTTTATCTCGTCCACTATTTTTTCGTTCATTTTTTATACTTTTTCATTACCTCGCTATGCGAAACGAGCTTACCCTGTTTCATTTGAGAAAGAGATAAGTCAATGGCACTTTGTTGTTCTTCGCTTATTTCATCCCACCAATCCTTTTGGTCAGCGGCAAAATTTTTGATCACCATCAAAACTGTTTTCTTTTGTCTCGGATTTAAAAGTGGAAGATGATGCCTGATGTCTGCATCAATAGATTTCAGTGTGTCCATTTAAGGCTGATTTTGATATAAATATAGGGGAAAAACAAACAAAAAATTCTAAGAATTGATTTTGATTTGTTCAACCCTTCCTTTTTTAAATACTTGCCTTCCTTTGTTGATTCCTTTCCTGATTTCTTTTTGCTTTTCAGCCGGAAGCGTTAAGATGTCTGCGCATTCTATAGAGCAGCAGTTATTGAATTTTTCTTCACATTCTTTACATTGGATGAACAACAAATGACAGCCATCATTTTTGCAATTGGTATGGTCATCACATGGCTTACCACATTGATGACACTTGCTTATAATATCTTCTGTGATCCGCTCACCCAGGCGCTCATCAAAGACAAAATTCTTGCCGATGAATTTATTTTCGAGGCCTTGTTCCTTTACTTCTTTGGCGTATTCAATGATTCCGCCATCCAGTTGAAATACATTTTTAAAACCTCGATGCTTAAACCAAGCACTGGCTTTTTCACAACGTATACCGCCCGTGCAGTACATCAATAGGTTTTTATCTTTCTGGTGGGCTAAAATATCTTCCACCACTTTTAATTCTTCACGAAAGGTGTCTACGTCTGGGCAAATGGCATTTTTGAAATGACCTACTTCGCTTTCATAATGGTTGCGCATATCGATGATGATCGTGCCGGGCTTTTCGGCTAGTTCGTTAAACCCTTTTGCGTTGACGTGCTTGCCCCGGTCGGTAACATCAAATGTTTCGTCATGCAGCCCGTCTGCCACAATTTTGTTCCGCACCAATATCTTTAATTTGAAAAACGATTTGCCGTTGTCATCCACGGCTGTGTTCAAACGCACGCCATTCAAAAATGCAATGGAGTAGAGTAGTTTTTTGAAGGGCTCTAGCTGATCTGTCGGTACGCTTAGTTGGGCGTTGATTCCCTCTCCAGCCACATAGATGCGGCCAAGTACTTTTAGGCTTGCAAAGAGACGATACAACTCATCTCTAAATTCTTTCGGGTCGGCCAGTTGATGATAGTTGTAAAAGGAGATAGTCGTGCGAGCCTCCTTCGCCTCTTGTAGTTGGGCCTTTAATTCTTTGCCATTAATTCGATTGTAAAGGGCCATTGCTAAAATTGAAGATGCAAAGATACACAGATTCTAAAAATTGGTATTTTCTCTTGATCAATGGGGCCCATGGTTGAAATTGGTGCGCATGGCGACTCACCCCCGACCTCACTTCGTTCGGCCACCCCCTCTCTACTTTGTAGAGAGGGGGGACGTTAACCTTACACGGAGAATTATCAGGCAGTCATTTTAGAAGCTTTGCGATAATTCAAATTGTGTTCCTATCTATTTACGCCCGACCTCACTTCGTTCGGCCACCCCCTCTCTACTTTGTAGAGAGGGGGGACGTTAACCTTACACGGAGAATTATCAGGCAGTCATTTTAGAAGCTTTGCGATAATTTAAATTGTGTTCCTATCTATTTACGCCCGACCTCACTTCGTTCGGCCACCCCCTCTCTACTTTGTAGAGAGGGAAGACGTTAACCTTACACGGAGAATTATCACGCGGTCACTTTAGAAGCTTTGTGACAATTCAAATTGTATCCCTATCTATTCACCTGCGGTTTCAAGTTTCCCTTGAGCAACTGATTATATTCATCACAAGTTAGGTAACCAAGTTTATGGCAGTAGCCACAAGTCGAATAGGTTTGCCCGAAATAATTTTTTCTGGTTATTACTGTGGAGCCCTTGCATACCAGTGCAAACAACTTTTCCGTTGGGGCCACAATCAATTGTAAAATCGGTAGACAATACTTCAGAGGCTTGTTTTGCCTCCCGCTCTTTTTCTTTGATCAATTCTCCCTCAGCATTGTTTAACCACTCTATGGCTTGCTCAGAAAATTGGCCACTTGTTCCTTTCAACTGAATGTATTTGGTTAGCCAATCCACGCTTTGTTTGTATCTGCCAAGAAAATAAGAGTTTTTTCCAAAGTGAAAAGTGAGATCGGTCGGAACGCTTCGGATGGTTTTCAAAACGGTTTTAAATTTCTCGTCTGCTTTTTCATATTCACCTTCTTCTGATAACCGGATAGCTGAATCTAATTTAGTCGTTAGCTTCCGTTGTTTATCAATTTGCTTTTGGGCTTCAATCTGCTGGATTTTTTCCTTTTCAGATTGCGCGAAAGTTTGGCAGCCAATTGTCAGCGCGATAAGTGAAATAATAATTTTAATTTTGATCACGTTTTCTAATTAAATAAAATCTTTTTTTGAAAGGTCTAGCCATTCCAATGCCGAATTGCTGAATATATCTTCCATTGTCTTTTTTGGTAAATCCATGTCTTCAATAAACTTGCCAATTTCTAAATCGCCCAACGGAAAAGGATAATCGGACCCCAGCATCACA
>Ga0163155_10005225_pt1 | contig 13030 bp, 3 predicted proteins | sample OliLakLV19SP4G1_FD_148611 | JGI IMG/M metagenome (GOLD analysis project Ga0163155, IMG submission 148611) | Freshwater microbial mat bacterial communities from Lake Vanda, McMurdo Dry Valleys, Antarctica - Oligotrophic Lake LV.19.SP4.G1 | ecosystem: Environmental > Aquatic > Freshwater > Lake >...
GTGGGGCATCTCTCGCGCAGGCGCTGGGTTGGTGCTCAGCCGATCGGCTTGGAAGCGTTGGAGCAGCGCCAACTGCTGGCGCTTGTGACCTGGGACGGCGGTGCCGGCGACGGTCTCTGGAACTCGGCAGAGAACTGGGACACCGACACCCTTCCCACGATCGTGGACGATGTCAATATCGGCAGCGGAAGTTCAATTACGGTGTCGGGTTCAGTTGCCCGAGTTCGCAGCCTTGGTTCCTCTGCAGACATCGTCTTCAACGTCGGCATGGTCGTGCAACAATCGGCCAACTTTTCTGATGCCTCCGCGACGCTGATGGGTGGAACGCTCGCGGGAGGCTCGTGGAGTTTCTCCGGTAACGGAAGCCTTCTGATTCCGGCGGGTGGGACTTTACGCTCTCTCCAAAATCTGTCACTGAACACGGAGATTGTGCTTGAGTCGACGGGAGTGACGATCATCGGATCAACCAGCTTTCCGGCGGCCCGGCTGCGTGGGTCAGGTGGGATCGTCTTCCAGAATGTGACCCACTTTGGCGGTTCGATCTTTGTTGAGGGGACAGCGGCAGGCACGCGGAGTGTGATTTTCAGTGGGGCAGCTGGCACAACCACGCTCACGTCGAGTGCGCTCATCTCAATGGCGGCCGACTGCGGCGGCAATCTCGCGATCTCATCGTGGGTGGAACGGAATCTGGTCAATCAAGGGACAATCGAGTCTGCCGCGGCCGCAAGAACCGTCAACTTCACGACCGGTCGCTTTGAGAACGAGGGAACGATCACGAAGACGGGCGGAACGCTTCAGATCAACGCCAGTGGGGCCGGGTTCATCAACGAAGGCACGATCAACATCACGGATGTCACGCTTGATTTCTTCGGCACGTTCGACGTCCGGAGTGGCCGCGGCACTTGGAATCGCACCGGCGGGGCCGTGAACCTGAAGGGGACCGTGAACAACACGGGCAATGCGCTCAACCTCGATGCGTCGACAGGGTGGTGGAGGCTTGAGGGAGGAACCATCAATGGCGGGAGCATCGTTCATGCCGACGGCTCAACGCTCGTGTTCGGGTGGACCGGCGGCACCTTGAGCGGTGTGTCTCTCGCAGCGCCAGTGACGTTTGATTCGCCCAACAGTGGCACGCTCACACTGAACAACACCGTGGTGCCCGGAGAGCTTGTGCTCGCGGCAAGTGGCAACGTGCTCATCAGCGGTACCACCAGCTTTCAGGCTGCGCGGTTGACGGGCAACAACCAGCTAAGAATCGCCGGCGGTTACACGCTGAACGCACCCGTGATCGCTGAAGGTGCGAGCACCAGCACGAGAAGCATTGTCTTCGGCACGGCAGGGAGCACCACCATCAGTACGGTCGGGCCGCTCGGCTCCATCACCATCGCGGCCGGGTTGGGAGGCAATGCGTTCATTGTGGCGAACGGAACAGCGACGGTCATCAACCGTGGCACGATTTCGGCTGAGGCGAGCGGGCGTGTTTTCACCATCCAGCCAACCACCTTCATCAATGCTGGAATCCTCCGGCTGACCGCTGGGACGATGAGAGTCGCCGCGCCGAGCGGTGCGAGCAACTCCGGCACCGTCGTCGTCACCGGGGGTACGCTGGACCTGCAGGCAACGTTCAATGCCACCGCGGGGATCGGCACCTGGGTGCGCACGGGCGGAGTCGTCAATCTGGTCGGCACCTTCAACAACACCGCGAACACGCTCACCCTCAACGCCTCGACCGGATCGTGGCAACTCGCGGGCGGGACGATCAACGGCGGCAGCATCATCTTCTCCAGCGGGTTCGGGTTGGACATCACGAGTTCTGCCAACAGCGCGCTGAACAACGTGGCGATCTCGGGCGAGCTGATCATCGGCACCTCGGACATTCTCACGCTGCGTGGAAGTACGACTTTCACAGCCGCGAGGCTTGTCGGACCGAGCACCCTCAATCTCGGTACGGGCTACACGCTCAGCAGCCCGGTGGTTGCCGAGGGCACAGCGACGGGCACACGCAGCATCAGGGTGTCGGCCGGGTCGGCGGGGACGACAACCATCGGGCCGAGCGGGTCGATCCGTACGGCACCGGGCTTCGGGGGCGTGGTGACGCTGAGTAACAGCGGTGCCTCATCGACGCTGATCAATCAAGGACTCATCTCCATCGAGAGCGCCGGGACCACGCTGACCATCAGCACGACGGTCTTCGAGAATCACGGCACACTGCGGGCGACATCGGGCGTCGTGTCGGTCACCTCAGCGACGGCGACAAGCCCTGGGTCGTTGAATGCGACCGGGACAGCACGGATTGACTTCAGTGGCGGCGTCACGCTCGATGGGTCGGACATCCTCTCGACCACCGCGGCGTCCCGTATCGAGCTGCGGGGCGATCTGCTCGGCTCGACGACCAACCGGGATGCAGTGCCCGGGCCAGGTCGTGCTATCTTCGACGGCACCGGCTCGGCGCTTGACCCGCAGGATGTCGAGGTCATGTCCGCGGACCTCGGAGCGTTGTCGGCGGGCTTTGCCCGGAACTTCGCATTCGGGACGATTCAACTGGCATCGGGCGCGTATGTCCGTCTGATCGATGCGTTCAGCAACTCCGCCGGATCCGGCGATGAGGTGCTGTACGTCAACACGCTCATCGTTCCCGCAGGCTCGACACTCGATCTCAACGGCTTCACGCTCTATGCACGGGCATCACAGATCCTCGGCACGCTCATCGGCGGGACGATCTCGCCTGTGCCCGACAGCGGACCGATCGCGACGGCGGTGCCGACACCGGGAGCGATGGTCAACCCGGGTGAGGTTGATGAGTGGACGTTCTCTGCCCTTGCAGGCCGGTCCGTTACGATTGTTGTGAACCCGAGCATCTCCGGGTTTGACTCGGCCCTGCCTCCGCCGATCGGCCGCGTGCAGGTGCAGGTGCTGGATCCCAGCGGCGCGATCATCGCAAGTGGCTCGAGCGCCACGGTCAATCAGGTCATCACGCTGGCCGGATTGACGACCGCGGTGACGGGCACCTACCGGGTCAGAGTGCAGGCCGTGGACTCATCACCTTCCGACACCGGAAGCTACACCATTACGCGATGGGATTCGACGCCCGATCTGGCCTCTCTGAGATTCAATCAGCTCACCGTCGGCGCGATCGAGAGCCCGTTCGGCGTGGATCGGTGGACGTTCTCAGCCGCTGCGGGCCAGCAGATCCGATTCGACCTGACGGCATTGAACTCGAGCGACCTCCGCTTCACGCTGACCGGGCCGGAGGGGTATGTCGGCTTTACGGGCATCGCGGGGGATTCGGCGCTGCTGACGCTGCCCTTCACGGGTCAGTATGTTCTGGCCGCGAGCGCGGTCGGGGCGGCTACGGGACAGTATGGCTTCCGCATTGTGGACACGGTTGTGACGGACCTTGCTTTTGAAACCCCACAGACAGTTACTCACGCAGGAACTGACTCTGCGCAACTGTTCAGGATGATTCTCACCGCCGAAACCCCGCTTTTGGTTCGACTCGATGATCTGAACAATGCCAACCGAAACGAGATGTACATCCGCTTCGGCGAGGCTCCCACGCGCAGCGACTATGACTACCGCTACAACGCGGAAGCGAGCGCCGACCAGACTCTGATCGTCGCCGGGGCTCAGCCCGGAGTGTGGTTCATTCTTGTATACGGACGAAGCGTTCCCAGCCCAAGTTCGTTTACCATTGAGGCGAGCAGAACTCCGATCGCCGTTCTGGAGGCCAGCCCGAGCGTTCAAGCAAGCGGAAATCTGGCATTGATCACCATCGATGGTGCGGGGTTCCGTCCCGGGATGACGGTTGAGCTCGTCAACGGGATCGGTCAGGTCATAGCGACGGCCATGGATGTAGAGATCAATGGATTTGCAAGCGCGACTGCCACGGTGTCGCTTGCCGGTGTGGCAGTTGGTCAGTACGACGTGCGTGCCCGACTCTCCGGCGGCGCTACCGACACGCTCCCAGGTGCCTTTCGGGTAACGCCCGGAGGGACCGGCCGCTTTGAGTCGCGAATGATTATGCCCGGAGGGATAGGACGGCAGACGACCGCGACAATCTATATCGAGTACGCGAACACGGGGGCGGACCCGATTGCGTCGCCCTTGCTCCGTCTCCAATCTTCCGATGCCGATGGAAGCGATCGCCCCCTTTTGACGCTGGACGAGACACGGCTCGCTCCGGGCTTCTGGACGCAGACACTGGCTGAAGGCTTCGCCCACTCTGTGCAACTCCTGGCCAGCGGCGTGAACCCGGGACTACTCATGCCCGGCGAGCGGATCACGATGCCGGTGTATTACGCGGGCTTGCTGACACCTTGGGATCTCACGGATACGCAGGTCGAAATGGAGATCCGCGTCTTTGAATCGACCAGCACAGAACTTATTCCGTGGAACGATCTCAGCGATGAACTCCAGCCCCAGACCATGCGGGCGGATGCGTGGGAAGTGGTCTTCGCGAACCTGTCTGAGAATGTTGGCAGCACATGGGGTCAGTTCGTAAGCGTGCTTTCTCAGAACGCCCAATACCTCGGGCGCCTTGGTCAGAACGTAACGGATGTTGCCGACCTCTGGAGCTACGAAGTCCAACAGGCGATCGGGCTGAACTCCGTCGACACCCTCTCTTCGGCGCTCGATGCGTCCATCGCCACGCCCGGCGGCGGACTCAGCTTTGGCCGATCGTATAGCACCTCTATCGATCGTCGATTTGAGATGTCGATCTTCGGGCGCGGATGGTCTACGCCATGGCATTCAAGTCTCACCGTCGGCCAGGACGGTGCGGTCACGCTGCTAACCGACAGCGGTTCGCGTCGACGCTTCGAGGTGGACGCTCGCTTCACCAACCGATACGTTGGTCTACTCGGTGATCAAGCCGTACTGCAGCGCATCGGAAGCGACTTTGAACTCAGAGAACTCAGCGGCGCAAGGCTTCGGTTTGCGGGCTCCGGCGTGCAGCTCTGGTCCGAGGACCCCAACGGCAATCGTGTCACGCTTGTGCATTCTGGCACGCAGTTGACGGGAGTTCTTCACTCGTCGGGCGGATCGCTCGCCCTCGCGTACAACGGCGCCGGGCGGGTTATTTCGATTACCGACTCTGTAGGACGCGTCACAACCTACGGTTACGACCCGAGCAATGAATATCTCATCTCTTCGACGGCTTGGAATGGGCGCACGGCGACGTACACCTATAACACTGAGCCCGGATCACGAAAGCAGCATGCCCTTCTTTCGATCACCGGAGATGGCGACACGCAAACGTTCGAGTATGATAATCGAGGCCGCTTAAGCGCGACGTATCGCGCCAATAACGCCGACCGGATCGATTTCACGTACGGTTCTACGGGACGGGTGAGCTCGACAGATGCCGCAGGCGCGACGGTAAGTCACGACATTGATCACCGCGGGCTAGTGGTACGGGAGGTCGATCCGTACGGTCAGGTGTCAACGGCCGAGTACGATGAGAACAATCGGCTCAAGCGGTTGATTGATCCTCTGGGTCAGGACCAGAGTTTCACATGGTGCTCGTGCGGCGGACTGTCCAGCGTCACAGACGCTGCCGGGAACACCACCCGGTTCACCTATGCGAGCGTCGGGCCTGGCGGGACGATCAATCGGCAGACTTCCTATACCACAGCCACGGGCAGCACGACGCAGTACACCTACGACAGCAGGGGCAACCTGACCTCGATCGTCCACCCTGATGGCCCCGCAGAACGCGTCGGGTCATACACCCCAGAGGGCAATCCCCTGTCATTCATCAACCGGCGCGGCCAGACGGTCTCTTATCTGTACGACGCGGCGGGACGCGTGACCCGCGAGACGGCAAACGACGGGTCGTTCGTAACGTATGCCTATGACAGCTTTGGCCGGATCTCCTCCGTGACCGAGCCCGGAGACCGCGTAACGACGTTCACCTACACGCCTCTGGGAGGACTATCTCGCGTCTCATACCCCGGGGGTCGGTATCTGGACTTCACCTACGACGGGATTGGGCGTCGCGCGAGAATGACGGACCAGGACGGGTTCACGGTCAACTACGGCTACGACGCGTTGAACCGACTGCAACTTCTTACCGATGGCTCGGGTGTGACATTTGTTGCCTACTCGTACGACGACATGGGCCGTCTGTTTCGCAAAGACAACGGCAACAGCACCCGCACGGAGTACTCATACGACTTCACAGGGCGGCTAATCAGTATCGAGAACCGTGTCATCGGTGGTGCCATCAACAGTCGCTTCGAGTACGGGTACGACGTGCTCGGCCGCACTATCGAGATGATCACGCTCGACGGGACTTGGACGTACGATTACGATGCGATCGGACAACTGACGCGAGCTGACTTCGCGCCGGCAGGCGGTTCGCCTATCGCGCCGCAGACGTTGGAGTATTTCTACGACGTCATGGGCAATCGCACAAGCACGATCGAGAATGGCGTGACGGTTCTGTATACCGCCAACCTGCGGAACCAGTACACCCAGGTCGGCGGCGACGTCCTCGCGTACGACGCAGATGGCAATCTCCTGTCGCGGAGCGGCCCCTCGGGCGCGGCGACGTATGAGTACGACCAGTTCAGCCGTCTCACCCGCGTGGTCACGCCCGATGGCACTTGGGAGTACCAGTACGATGCGCTGGGCCACCGGGTCGCGAGCACCGTAAACGGCGTGCGGTCGGAGTACCTTGTGGATCCGACCGGGCTGGCCGATGTCGTTTCCGAATACGCGACAGCAGGCAGCCTCGTCGCGCGGTATGTGTACGGCTTCGGCCTGGCCGTACGTCAAGATGGGACGAGCGGGCAGCGGGCATTTTACGACTTCGACCACCTCGGAAACACAGCGGGTATCACGGACGTGACCGGGGCCGAGGTCAATAGCTACGCGTACAGGCCGTTCGGAGACTCGCTTCTTCGGGCGGAGACGCTGGACAACGATTTTGAGTATGTCGGAATGCTCGGGGTGATGGAGGAGGACAACGGTCTGCAGTTCATGCGGGCGAGGTTTGCATTGCCCGAGATTGGTCGATTTATTGCTCACGACCCGATCGGCATGAATGGAGGCAGTGCGAATTTCTACGTCTATGCGTCGAACGACCCCGTGAACCAAGCGGACGCGAGCGGGCTCTTCCCGGGGTGGGCGATTGATCTTGCAGGTAGCCTTATCGCGGACAAGCTTCGCGATAAGGGTTCCGTGTCTCTTAATTTTAGTGCCTACAAGGTGTTTGGAGGCGGCACGGGGATTACCCTCAATAGTGACGGTTCGCTGTGCAGAACGATGGAGGTGGGGTTAGGCGCGGGCGTCGGAGGAAGCATTGGCTACAGCCCCGGAACACTTCGCTCCGGCGCAGATGTCGGCTATGAAGTCTCCGTCCGAGTCGGCAAAGTTGGTTGCTCTTGGGGCCATAATATCGATCTCAATGGCAATGTTTCGAGCGACTTGGCTCGTGGATGTCGATATGCGCTGGGTCCCCAGAAAACGTTTAAGTTCTTTGTTCCGACAGCAAAAGTGCGTGCCAGGTTTGCGGATTGCACTGCACCGCTTTTCGCGCCGCCCAAACCTCCCGGTGGCGGCGCAGGCGGGTCCGGTTCGTCGACTGTTGTTACCGCTGTGGACCCCAACGCCCTGTACGGCCCCGATGGATATGGTCCGCTGAACTTTGTTCCTGGCGAATCCACGCTGAACTATCTCATCGAGTTTGAGAACTACGGCCCCGGCAGCGAGAACGAGGATGGGTCGCCCCTATCCCCCGATCGCTGGGCATCCGCGCCGGCGCAGCGTGTGGTCATCACCAACGACCTGAGCCCGAGCTTCGATCTGTCGAGCTTCCGGTACACGCGGTTCGGCTTCGGCGACATCGACATCCTGCTCCCCGAGCCTTCTCAGTCTTGGGAGCAGGTGCTCCAGATCACCATCGATGAGGTGACGTTCGAGCTGTGGTTCACCGCGGATATCGACTATGAGACGCGGCGGTTGCGGATGTCGTTCCAGTCGATTGACCCAGCGACATCTCTGCCCCCGGATGTACTCTCGGGCTTCCTGCCGCCAGAAGATGGAACCGGCAGGGGACTGGGATTTGTCGGGTACACCATCGCTCCGATCGCCGGATTGCCGACGGGGACCGAGATCCGGAACATCGCGCTGATCCAGTTCGACGGGCAGCTTTTGATTCCCACGAATCAGATCGATCCGCTTGATCCCTCCCAAGGCACCGACCCTGATAAGGAAGCGCTGGTCACCATCGACAGCGGGCGTCCGCAGAGCGACATGGACGCACTGCAAAGCGTGATCAATGCCAGCTCGTTTACGCTTCGCTGGTCCGGTCAGGATGATGCGGGCGGCTCCGGAGTGGTCAGCTACCGCGTCTTCATCTCGATCGACGGCGGCGAGTATGTGCTGCTTGCCGAGACAGGCGAAACGGAGTTTGAGTTCGCTACTCAGTGGGGCCGCACGTACTCATTCTTCACGGTCGCCATCGACGGCGTCGGCAACGTAGAGGAAGCGCCGCTGGCGCCGGATGCGACGACGCGGACGCCGCGAATGGTTGCGTGGGATGGCGGCGTGGATGGTACGGGCACTAATCTCTCCGACCCCGTGAACTGGGCTGGTGATGTGCTGCCCACCGCCGACGATAACGTGGTGATTGACGCCGCGGGTGGAGTGCAGATCTTCTTCGCCGGGGAGCTGACATTCCGCAGCCTACTGCTGGCGGGGCATCTCACGATCAGCTCCGGCACACTGACGGTGCTTGAGCATGTGGAGATCGACGGCGAGCTTGTGGTCCTCGGGTCGCTGGTGGCCGGGCAGGATGTGCGGTCCAGCGGCAGCATCTGGCTGGGCTCTGTGGCCCTGCTGCAGGTCGGGCGGGACTTGCTGCTGAGTGCCGGTTCGATTGTCGGAGTGGATGTCCGAACCGTCGGCGAGTTCGGCCGAATCACCGTCGGGAACGTCGCGAACCTTGATGGCTCGCTGGTGTTGTCGTTTATCGATGGATACATGCCGCAGCTGGGAGACAGTTTGCGGCTCGTGACCGGGGCGAGTGTGACGGGCGAGTTTGCGGAGAGTTCGACCCCGCAGCTCCCGGGCAACTTCAAGTCACCCTTGCTGACCGATCTAGAGGGTGTTCGAATCCTCTTCACCAGTATCGCAGATTTCAACAACTCCGGAACGGTGGAGGTCGCGGATATCTTCGCATTCCTCAGTGCGTGGTTTGCCGGAAACGGCGACTTCGATGGGAACGGCACATCCGAGGTGTCGGACATTTTCAGCTATCTCAGCGCGTGGTTTGCGGACAACTGAGGTGGTTAGGCCTTTGTTCGCAACGGGTGTGCAATGAATGAGAGCGATTCTGAACTGCTCGCGTCACGGCCGTCGTCAGTGGGGCTTGACAGTCTTGGAGGCTGGCATGCGCCGAGCAGTGGTGGACCATTCGGGAGAGACTGTTTGCACAGACTCGGTCTGGCTTCGTTTCGCAGTTTCACCCCTCCCCCGCGACAGGCTCCCCAGGCTTCCAGCTTGTCCGCTCGCCCCGGATCTCGACTTCAGTGCCGTCGGCGGTGATGCCGCGGAGGCTGGCCGAGAGCGTCTCGACTGTCGCGCCCCGAAGCTTGGCCATGGTCTCCAGACACCGCATGAGCGAGCGTTCGGCATGGGCCTCGTAGCGGACCAGCCGGTTGAGCGTGGCCTCATCGGGGAGCAGCGCCGCGCACCGTCGTCGGTAGGTGTCGGTTTCATCATCCGAGTCATCGATCAATCGACGCTGTGCGCGCAGGCTGGTGACCTGGGCCTCGATCAGGCCCATCAGTCGCGGCGGGATCGGGGTGCCCGGCTTTCGTTTGCGGGCGATTCCGATCAGGCGCTGGGTTGAACTCGGATGCGGATACTCATCCGGCCGTAGAAAGAGTCTGCCGTCGGTCGGGAACATGTATGCCCCATCCCCAAGTAGCCAGGAGAGTTGTTCGCACTTCACCTGACCAAAGAAGCCGGGGTCATCAAACAACTGGCTTGTGAGTTCCTCCAGCAGCCCCAGCAGCGCGGTGATTCCGGCTCCTGACTGAATGATCTCATCTTTGCGAAGGTCGTCGAGGCGTCGGAGGCCCGAACGGACCTCCTCCCACTTGCGCTCCCCAGGCTTGAGCCGCCCGTCCTCGCGAAGTTTGCGCAGCACCTCTCGATCCGTCACCTCACGAATCTCAACCTTCCAGCATTCGACGATTTGTTCGATCCAATCCTGCACAACATGGTGACCCAGCGGTGCATCCCGCACAACCAGGCTGCTGATCGCAGCGTCCGCCACCGCCGCCCGCTGGAGCCGCCATATCGCGACTGCAATGCGATGGCTGATCCCCGCCTCGATGACGTTTCGCGGCCGCAGAGCATCGTCCACCTGGCGCAGCAGGGCATTGAACCGACCGGGATGCTCGACCACGCCCGCGGCCGGATTCGCGGTCAGCCCATGCCGCAAAGCGTTGCGTCGGGCCAAGGCCTTGCCGCCGACCGTCTGGGGACCAGTGCTCGCGTGAGCATTCTGTCGATTGCGCATCGCGATGTTGCTCATGGGATCAGAGCGACTCATTCGGATTCACTCCTGTGAGGGATGCGGCGGATGGAGTCGGCGTGTCCGCCCAAGGGGCGCGCCATCTGTTTCACTGCCCCCTTGTTTGCGTGATCCCTCGGGGGGAGTCTTGCGAGGGAACTCACGCATTGGTTGCCCCTTTCACCATCGCCACGATCCCGGCCCGGAGTGCCGGAGGCAGGTTGGGCCATGCCGCGACCACCGCCGCGAGGTCGGGGTCGTTCGTTGTGGCGGGGACCTACGCCGGAGGGTTCAGACATTCGAATGGATCGGAAGGCCGCGGAAGTGCGCCTCTTTCGTTGCCACCGCCAGGAGAAGCCGCAGCTTCCTGCGAGAAAGTCGCGGTTGTGCAAGTCCGGCCCTACCCATTGGTCCAGATTCCACAGCATCGCACGGAACACCAACCCCCACTAAACCCCGTGAGTTTTGGGGGTTTTGTGTTTGGGCGTGTTCGCCCGTGGGATCGCTTGGGCGCACTTGTGTTGCCGGATTTGTTGCCGGATTTGTTGCCGCCTCATGGACGCCCGCCGCAAGGTCGAAGTGTGCATCGCGGGTTTGCAGGTAGTGTTGGGCCGCGATCAACGGGGAATGCCCCAGCCAGCCCGCGACAACGTGGGCGGGGAACCGCTCCACCCAATCCGTCGCGCACGATGCCCGCATATTGTGGAACAGCCGGGGCCAGGGCTTCACGCCCGCTTTGGCGATGATCTTGTAGAACGTCGTCCGCAGGTTCATCCGTGGATCGCGCAGCCGGGGCACGACCGACTCCACGCCCACTTCGGCGCGGTCGAACAGGTCTTGCAGGATCGGGCGCAACTCGGGGGCGATCGGGACCACCCGTACCGCGTGGCCTTCGTGTCCGGCGGTCTTTGGGGACCGCACCATCAACCGCCCGCGTTCCCAGTTCACGTCACCCCACCGCAGGGCCACGATTTCGGAAGGGCACCGCAACCCGGCGAACCGCGACAGCGCCACGATCGCCCGCCATTGGTCATCAGGACACGCCGCCATGATCGCCCGGATGGATTCGGGCGCGACGTAGAACGCCCGATCGGGGTTCGATTGTGAACCGGCCCGCAGGTCGGCGAATGGGCTAGCAGGGATCATGCCCCAGCGTACCGCCTTGCGGAACAGCGCCTTGGCGACGCGAACGCGCTTCGCCACCGTCGCCGCGGCCAGTTGCTTTGTGGTTTCCTTCCCGCCGTCGCCCTTCACCGTCACCGGCTCGGCGATCGCCTTGCGCCAGCCGTCCGCGTCCGCCGGCGTCAACGACCCCAGCGCGGTATCCGCGCCAAGGTGCGCGCGCAGGCTGTCCGTCGCTTGCTTGTGCGCCGCGCGGGTTGATGGTTTCACCGCCGCCGCCGCGGCGAATCGGTCCAGCAGCATCCCCAGCGTCACTACCGCCGTGTCGCGTGGCTGGCACAGGCCCAACGCTACCACCCGGGCATGGATGCGATCGTCGATCTTCTCCAGCCACGCCACGCCATCGCCGTGGATCGTGGTCCCCAGCCGTTGTGCCTCCAGCACACGCTCAAAGCCCGCCAGAGCGCTCTGCGCCGCACGTTTGGAACACTTCCCCAACCGCAGCGACTTCTGCTTCCCCGCGGCGTCGCGGAATGTGAGTTTCGCCAAGTCGCCGTTTTCGCCTTCCCATGCGATGCCTGCCATACGTCACGATCCCTTCCGCTTGGCCACATTTGCCTTGTTGCGCATGATTCGCAGTTTCGATCCGCCGCGCTTGGCTTCGGGCATGGTGCCCGCTTCGCGTCCGATATACCGCGCGGCAGCGCGTGCCAGCAGCCCCGACCGGGTTTCGCCGCTCGATTTGGCGTGGCGGTCGATCGCGTCCAGCACGCGCTGGGGCATGGTGACGCCGATGCGTGCAAACTTCAGCCGCAGCGTGGATTCGTCCACGCCGACGATCGCCCACGTCCCCCCAGTCCCGTCGGCGTAGTCGGGGTCGGCCCGCAGTTTTTCGATCGGGGTTGGGAGTGGGATAACGCCGCCATCTTCGATGATCCCTTCCAGGTGGAGTTCGATCGCCTCCCGGACCATCGACAGGGCTTCATCGACGGTCGCGCCAGCGGACACGCAACCGGGCAGGTCCGGCACGCTCACGCCGTAGTCGCTCTTTTGGTCTTTGTGGATCACGACTGGATAGTTCATGGCTTGCTCCATCCGGCTTGCTTGGCGATGCTCCGAACCGTTCCGATCGGCAGGTCACGCTTGGGGTGCGGTACCGTCACCAGTCCGGGCTTCGATGGGTGGCGGTACTGACGGTGACTCCCCTTCGTGCGGGCCAAGACCCACCCATCGGCTTCCAGTCGGCGGATCAAGTCCCGGCTGTTCATGCCTTAGTATTGCATACGGTGTGCATTGTGTCAAGGTTCGCCCCGCTTGAATCTTCGGCGCAGATCGACTCCCCGACCGCCACCAGCCACGCCACCGATCCGTGGTGGGCGGGCA
>Ga0163155_10005231_pt1 | contig 13023 bp, 3 predicted proteins | sample OliLakLV19SP4G1_FD_148611 | JGI IMG/M metagenome (GOLD analysis project Ga0163155, IMG submission 148611) | Freshwater microbial mat bacterial communities from Lake Vanda, McMurdo Dry Valleys, Antarctica - Oligotrophic Lake LV.19.SP4.G1 | ecosystem: Environmental > Aquatic > Freshwater > Lake >...
GGCGGAAGGGAACTGAGCGATGAACCCGATCGGGATGATGAAGAACATGTCGCCGGTGGGGCAGATCTGCACGCTGCTGCTGGGGGGCGGGGCGTCATTGACGGGGATCCTCGCGGTGGCGGGGTTTGGGAAGCTCGCGCTGCTGATCTTCGTGGTGATGGCGTTCGTGGCCATGCTGCTGATGATCTTCAAGCTTGTGCTGAAGAAGGCGGACAAGGCCAAGGGCAAGAAGCTGGACCGGGCGGTGAAGGAGCAGGCGTCGGCCGCGCCCGCCGGCGCGGTGGACGCGGCGAGCCGGGCCCGCATGGACGACCTGCGCAAGAGCTGGGAAGAGGGGATCGTCAAGTTCCGCGAGCGTGGCAAGGACCTGTACAGCGTGCCGTGGTATCTGATGGTGGGCGAGTCGGGCTCGGGCAAGACCGAAGCGATCCGGCATTGCAACGTGGGGTTCCCGCCGGGCCTGCAGGACAAGCTGCAGGGCTCGGGCGGCACGATGAACATGCACTGGTGGTTCACGAACCAGTCGGTGATCATCGACACGGCGGGGCGTTTGCTCCAGGATTCGGGGCGGCAGGAGTGGCGGCAGTTCCTGAAGATGATGCGCAAGGCGCGTCAGATGAGGCCGATCAACGGGCTGCTGCTGGTGATCCCGTCCGACAGCCTGATCAAGGACTCGGGAGACGACCTGGAGAAGAAGGGCGGGCGTATCGCCAGCGCGCTGGACGAGATCCAGGAGGAGCTGGGGGTCCGGTTCCCGGTGTATGTGGTGGTGACCAAGTGCGACCTGATCAACGGGTTCCGCGAGTATTTCGACGCGATGCCCGACCCCGAGCTGAAGCTGCAGGAGCAGATGCTGGGCTGGAGCAACCCGCAGGACCTGGACGAGCAGTTCAACCCGGCGGTGGTGGACCAGCACCTCAAGAGCGTGCGGGACCGGCTCGTGCAGCGGCGGTATCAGTTGCTGCTGGACCCGGTACACACGGAGGATTCGGGTCGCCGGCGGATCGAGCAGGTCGATGCGCTGTACTCGTTCCCGGACACGCTGGTGTCGCTGGCGCCGCGGCTGAGGCGGTATCTGGAGATGGTGTTCGTGGCCGGGGAGTGGTCGAGGAAGCCCCTGTTCATTCGGGGGATTTACTTCACAAGTTCGATGCAGGAAGGGGCCGCGCTGGACGCGGAGCTGGCGGAGGCTCTGGGCGTGAAGGTGGCGGACCTTCAGCAGGAGCAGGTGGCGGCGCGTCGGGAGAAGACGTTCTTTCTGCGGGATGTGTTTGTGGCGAAGGTGTTCAAGGAGCACGGGCTGGTGACGGCGGCGGGCAACGTGAAGAAGAGCCAGGGGGCGCAGCGGACGATCCTGATGGCGGCGGGTTTCGGGGCCGCGGTGCTGGCGCTGGGGTTGACGGGGTGGTCGTACTTCACGCTGCAGAGCGCGATCGGGCGATCGAGCGATTTCTGGAAGGAGACGGCGACGAAGGTGGAGCCGGACTTTTCGATGGTCGCGATCGTGAGCGAGCGGACGAGCTCGACGTTTTATTACCAAGGGGCGTCGACGATCGATGCGCTGGGTGCCTCGTCAAACATCGCGCTGGCGGACCTGCCGGCGTACACGCAGCGGTTCGCCGACCGCGAGGGTCAACAGCGGGTGCCGCTGGTTTTCAGGCCGGTCGCGATGTTCACGGGCGGAGACCCGTTCAAAGGGCAAAGGGCGGCGCACGCGGCGGTGTTCGAGGGTGTGGCTTTGTACCCGCTCGTGGAGGCGGTGCGGAGGAAGATCGGCGCGGATGGCGGGTCGGACGGGGGCACGGCGAGGCTGTGGACCGATGAGGCGACGGCGGCGTTGGGGCAGTTGATCAGGATCGAGGCCGCGACGGTGGATCCCGGGGCGATCATGCTGGCGCGCGGGGCGGCGGCGCTCACGCCTGCGTCGGGGACGACACCGGCTCCCGCGCCCGCGCCGGGCGCGGCGCCGGCGCGGCCCAGCAACGCGGCGGTGCGCGGGGCCGGGAGTGCGGCGTTGTCTGGGTTGGGCGCGACGGAGGGGACGGGCGGTTTGCCGACGGTCGGGCCGTTGGTGCGGTACGCGATTGAGGGCGCGGAGCAGCCCCAGGAGGTGACGCAGGAGGTGCTGGCGGAGCACATCAGCTCGCTCGATGAGGTGGGCAGGTGGACGTACAGCGAGGATGGCGGCGGGCAGAGTTGGAAGGAAGTGGCCGAGCGTTTGTCCGACGACGCGCACGCGGTGGCGATCCGGACGGGCACCAACCGGTTCGTGGCGTCGTGGAACAGCCGGTCAACGGGCGCGGACTCGGACCAGCTGCAGAAGTTGCAGAAGTTGCGTGACGCGATGATCGCGTTCGACGCGGCCGAGCGGAAGCTGTGGGCGCCACTGTCGCTTCGGGATGCCAGGACTCTGGCCGAGTATGGACTCGCCCTTGAGGAGTGGAACCAGAACTATGGAGCCGTGGAGACGGCCAACGCATCGCTGGCGCTGGCGCTGTCGGACCTTGGGGCGGGATCGCTGAACCTGGCGGAGATGGCCACGCGGGCCCAGGAGCAGGTGCTGGCGTCGGCGCGTGCGTCGTACACGTCGCTGCTGAGCGAGATCCCGGGGGGCACGGAGGCGGCGCCGATCCTGACGCAGCAGATCCATCCGCTGCTGCACGAGGTTGAGGAGCAGTTGCGGGGAGGGTACTCGGGCATCGAGGCGAGGGTGGCGCAGGAGATCGCGGGGATCCAGAGCAGCCTGGTGACGCTGGAGGACCCGCTGCTGACGCGGATCGGCTCGGCGCAGACGGGCGAGTATGTGTTCGCGCGGCGGTTTGCGATGTACAGGGCGTCCAACGACCAGCTGGAGGACGCCGGGGCGATCGGGGCGCTCCCGCCGGAACTCACGGTGTTTGAGCTGAAGGCGTCGCTGGACCGGGTGGACGTGGGCGTGTCGGAGGCCGAGGCGGTCGTGGCGGCGGCGGTGCGGGATGCGCCCGCCGGCGACACGCGATTCGCCAGCGGTGCGACGGCGTGCAGGTTTGCCATCGACGCCTCAAGCCGCAAGCGGTGGTACGACGGGATCGCCAGCGCGCTGGCGAACCTGGACGATGCCGGAGCGATGGAGGACATGGTCAGCCGGCACGCGGAAGGCTCGGGCGTGTCGCCCGTGATGCTGCGCGGCCTGCCGATGACGAGCTGGGCGAGCGACACGCAGGCCGAGTCGTCATTCAGCCCGGGCAGCGCCAAGGCGGCGTTCGACGCGGTGGCGACGGCGGCGGCGATGGCGAGCGGCAGCGAAGACCCCGGTGTCGTCCGCGTGCTGGAGCCCGACCGCGTGCGGGGGCTGGTGGAGCGCGGGAACAACGTGATGAAGGGGTACGGGGCGAACTACGTCGCGTACTGGACCGTGGATGTGCCGGGAAGCCTGTCGGTGCGTCCGCTCAACTCGTGGCCGGCGTTCCTGGAGGGGATCCGGGGTGTGGATGCGAGGCAGGCCGGGGACCGGATCAGTGCCAACGCGGACATCCAGCGTACGGCGCTGGAGGCGGTTCCCAACGGGCTGCTCGAGGCCCGCGACCAGAGCGCGGTGACGGTCGGGCTTGCGACGGCGTTGTTCGAGAAGGAGTCGACCAACTCGGGGACGCCCTATCGCAACGGGACGCGAGACCTTCGAGACAACTTCGCGTCGTTGTCGGACGACTTTGCCGGGGCGCGGACGGCGGTGCTGGGGTACAGCGTCTCGGACCTGGAAGAGGACTTCCTGTCCATCTTCTACCTGCCCGAGGGTGAGCCCGGGGAGCGGGTGCGGTACTGGAGCAGCATGACGTTCGCGGGGTTCAGCTCGCTGGCCAATGAGAGCAACCGCGGGGCGAGGCAGGCGCTGGTGTCGCTCAAGAGCGTGCGGCGGGCGTTCCCATTGTGCCGGGACGCCTCGACGACGCTGGCGGCGGGCGACCTGCCCGCGCTGCTTGCGGAAGTGGACCTGGTGGGGGCGGCGGCAATCGGGCGGACGCCCGGCGGCGGGAACCAGACGACGATCGGGGGCGGCGGACGGGTGGGCGACGACGCGATGGACGAGGTGCTCGACGACCTTCGCGGGCGGGGGATCATCACCCCCGAGCTGAGGCCGTGGTTCGAGGGGGTTCGCCTGCTGACGGCGGCGATGCGGCCCGACGCGGCGGGGGGCGGTCTGACGTTCGAGGTCGTGTTGCTGTCCGCCGAGCAGCAGACTCAGCAGGATCAGGCCCACAACACCAACAGCGTGGACCTGGCTGGGGTGTACCCGTATGTGGACGTGATGCGTGGCGGGGCCAGGCAGCGGTGGGCGAACGACAACGCGGGCGGCGTGCAGTCGCGCGTGGCCAACAGCTGTCCGGGGCTGCCCGTGCCCAACCCCCAAGGGATCGAGCTGTGGTTCTATCGCCAGGCCCAGCAGGTGGCGGGGCAGCCGGCCGAGCAGCGTGGCGTGCAGAAGGTGGGGATGGGCGGAAATGCGTGGACGGCGCTTCGGATGATCGCGTCGGCGGGGGCCGAGGCGGTGAATCCCCAGAGCAACGCGGCTCAGGAGTGGCGGGTGCCGGTCAGCCTGCCGAATCCTCAGAACGGGGCGATGCTGCAATACTGGATCGGGATCAAGTTCAACCGGGCGGTCCCGCTGCCGCAGACGTGGCCCAATGGCGGGTTGTGGCCGGCGGCGGATTGAGGCAAGGGTTCGGGAGTCCGGGTCCGGGGGTGTGACCAGGGCGGTCCACCCGTGGCACGATGTGGACAGATTCAGGTCGGACTGGACGGAATCCGTGACTTCGGAGAGGCTGTGTGGGTTGGTCGGGCGGAAGGAATCGTCCGGTGCGGGCGCCTGGCCCGTGTGCGAGAGGGAGGTCGGCGTTGGCATCACAACGCATTTCCGGGATTCTGGGCAAGAAGGACGCTGGGGGCGACGCGCGCGCGTTCCTCGGGGTTTTCGGCAAGCATCCCGGCTGGAACGACCACATCGACGACATCGGGCTCGAGACAGAGAGGCTTGTGCAGATCAAGCGCGAGCTGTACGTCGAGGGGATCGGCGGGAACATCGACGCGGGGGCGTGGGACGCGATCGCCGAGGACGGGCGGCTGACTGGGTTCGACCACCTGTTCCTGTGGCGGGCGGGGGGTGAGACGGCGGTGGGGCGGTTCTGGAGCAGCAGCGACGGGAAGGGGCGGACGCGGTACCCGATGGTGGTGTGCGCCCAGGTGCGCGGGCAGCCGATGTCGTGGCAGGTCAGGTATGTCGCGCCCCTGCTGGAGCGGCTGCAGGACGACTTTAAAGCGGCGGACACGGCCGAGAAAGTGGTGGCGCGGGCCGAGAACGCCCGGCGCGAGATCGAGGCGCTGGCCAGCGGGGAGCGGGGGGCGACCGATGTCTATGAGCGCAGCGCGACGGCGGCGCTCGCGGCGGACCCGGCCATGGGGCCCGAGAAGCGGGGGATGTATCGCCTGCTGTACCAGATGGAGCGGGAGCTGGCGGCGTTCCTGCGGGGCGGGCTGACCGACGGAACGCGGACGCGGGTGGCGGACCTGACGCCCCGCCACCTGCGGGTGCCGCGGTGTTTGCGGGATGAGGGGCAGTCGATGCTGCTGTGGTGGCGGTTCGTCACCGAGCACATCGGGGACGGGGCGCCGGTGGTGCTGATGTCGCCGCGCGGGCAGGACTTCATCGATATTCTGGTGGGCGAGGCCGGGGTGTCGCAGTTCACCTGCGTGCGTGCGGCGGAGAAGACGATCCCGCTGACGACGGAGATCCCGTACTCGTTCGACGAGGCGTTTGTGCGGCGGGCCGAGGAGCGGATCGCGGGCACGCCGGCCGAGGTGAAGCCCGACGCGGGAACGAAAAGGATCGCGGCGGCGGGCGGCGGCGGGGGCTTGGCGGCCAAGATCAAGGGCAATGGGCGGAAGATGGAGCCCAAGCAGATCGCCATGATTGCCGGGTTGGCGGTCCTGGGCGTCATCGTGGTGGGTGGGGCGATCCTGCTTCTGTCCGGCGGCGGCGGAGCGGCCAAGAACGGTGGGCAGCGCAACCGGGGCGGTGGGGGCGGGACCAATGGCGGCGGGACGCCCGGCGGGAGCACAAGCACCAACGGCTCGCGCCCGATCGGCGAGGGCGCGACGGCGAATCCGAACTTCGGGACCGCTCAGCGGGCGGACTTTGCCGACTGGTGTACCCAGGCCGAGTGGGCTCTGGAACTGCGGGACCGGCTGGCCGGGGCGGACCTGACGCGGCTGTCGGGCGATCAGCACCTGTCGCAGAAGGTGGCGCCATTACTGGAGGCTCTGCGGAGCCCGGACATGGTGATCGATCCGAGGCGTGTGGCCAGCGGCGGGCCACGGCAGTTGGCGGCGCTGGGCGGCGCGCCGCCGGCGTCGGCGCAGACGGATGAGGCGATCGCGCGGACGGGCGAGGCGCTTCGGGTGATCCGGGGGATCAAGTCGGGGATTGAGCCGGGTGCGTGGCCCGCGCGGGCGACGGTGCGGCGATCGGCGATGCTGGCCCGCGAGGCGGGGTGGACGAGTCTGGCGGGCGCGCTCGAGGGCGTGTCGAGCGGGGTGAGCCTGCCGTCGGCGGGCGGGATCGCGACGCTGGAAGCGGTGACCCGGGCGGCTGGCCCGGCGGCGCGGCTCGAGTCGGCGTGGTCCGCGTATGAGTCGGCCCACCGGGCGCTTGTGGAGCAGCAGCGAGCGCAGCCCGATCTGCGGCTTGCGGACCTGCCCGACCTGCTGGAGCGCGTCGAAGCACCGGCGGACACGGGAGCGTCGCCCGATCGCGCGATCGACGCGGCGGGCGCGGCGGCGGGGCGGCTGGAATCGATTGCCGGGCTGACGGCGGACGTGGCGCGGGCGGCCTCGGATCGATGGCCCGCGCTGGATGTGGCGTACTTCCTCGCCAGTTCGCCGCTGGAGGCGCCCGCCAGCGGGGTGGATGAGAACTACTTCCGGGCGTGGATCCAGGAAGTCCGGCGCGACACCTACTCGCTGCTCGATCCGGAGGTTGATCCGCGCCGTGGGTGGGATGTGGAGGCAAGACTGGCGACGCTCGGGCGCGATGTCCAGGGGCTGCGGCAGGCGGGCGGGGGGATCGATCCCGCTGAGATCGATGGGCTTGAGCGGCAGTTGGCGACGCTGCGCGAGTCCTTCGGCATTGCGGCGGAGCTGGAGTGGAATCGGGCCGGTCGGGACGCGGTTGTGGCCGCGGCCAACGAGGTTGAGAGGGGCGTCTCCGGGCTTGAGGGCGGGTATGACCGGCTCACCGGGCGTTTGAGCGAGCAGTGGGAGCGGGAAACGGCACGGCTTCGGGATCGGGATGAGGTGACGGGGCTGACCTCGCCCGCGCTGACGGCCGCGTGGATCGAGCGGCGCGACGAGCTGCTGGGGCGGTTCACGACGCCCGACAGACTGACGGCGCTCAGCCAGCGGGTGGAGGAGTTGGAGGGGTTCCTGGTTGGCCTGGAGCGTGCGGTGCCACACGCCCAGATGCCGCGGGAGAGGCCGAGCGTTCTGGATGCGGACGCGCTGGAGCGGGCGATGGAGCGGGAGCGCGAGCGTGCGGTGTCGGAGTTGCTGGATTCGGTGGAGTGGTCGGGCGAGGGGTTCGACCAGGCGGGGTTCGAGGCGGCGGCCGGGGCTGCGGCGGCCGAGTTTGAGCAGTGGGCCGGGCGGGTGACCAAGGCGACCGAGTCGATGGCGCGGGTGGAGGGGTTGCTGGCGGCGGGGTATGGCACGCACGAGGCGGCGGCGGGCCAGACGATCGAGGCGTTCGCGCAGACGGCGAGCGCGGAGGCGGTGGGCGAGGATGTGTCGGTGGTGTTCGCCCCGCTGACGAGGCAAATCGAGGCGCTGGCGGCTGTCGAGGGTGCGGCGGATGTGGACGTGCTGGCCCGGGCCGCGGGGAACCCGGCGTCGCCTCTGGGCGTGTCGCTGGCGGCGTGGCGTGGGCTGGGCGCTGGCGAGTGGCCCGCGACGCCGGTGCAGCTGCGGACGGAGGCGGACCTGGCGCGTGCGTTGACGGCGCGGTGCGCGGGCATCGATGACGCCGAGCGACGGGCTGCGGTGACCGGCGAGATCGCCAAGGCGCAGGCGGAGCGTTGGTTGGCGTACGCGGGACGGGCGCAGGCGGGGGATGATGCAGCGGCGATCCGCGAGGTGCTGGGGAGCCGCGAGTCGTTCGGCGTGCCGGTGGAATCGCTGACTGGCGGGTTGCGATTCAACGCGATGGTGGCGGAGTTCGCGGGCAAGGCGGGCGCGGCGTCGGCGGGGTCGCGCGAGGCGGAACTCAAGGCGCTGGCGGGCCAGTTCGTGGCCGATGTGGACGCGCTGGACCTGGGCAGCGGGTCGCTCGGGTCGATGCAGGGTTGGATGACGGAGGTGCTGAACCTGGCGTCAGATGCGCCGGCGGCGGCGGTGCTGGACCCGACCACGATGGGGCCAGGCTCGATGGGGTGGCGAGGTGAGGAAGTCGAGAACGGGCAGCGCGTGCGGTTCGTCTCGCCCGATGGCGGGCAGACGCTGGAGTTTGTCCGGCTTGAGGCGGGCGACGGCGGGCTGACCGAGCCGGTGTACCTGTGTACGACCGAGTTGCCGGTGGGGCTGATGCAGTGGGCCGCCGGGCAGGGGGGCAACCTGGCACGGCTCAAGTCGCTGACGGTGGTATCGCCGCCGGGCGACTCGGCGGGGATCAAGACATGGGTCTTCGGCGCGCGGCAGGGGCGGGAAGGTGTGGTGCCGGCCGAGGGATGGTTCCTGGCGGGCGAGGTGGCGCAGGGGATCCAGCCTTGGGCGTCGGGGTTGACGCCCGGTCGGCCTGGGTTGAAGACTCCCGTGACCCAGATCCCGCCAGCGGCGGCGGCGGCGGTGGCCGAGTGGTTGGGGTGCCGGTTGCCCAGCGGCGAGGAATGGCTGGCAGGGCGGGCGCGGTACGAGACGGGCAATGGCGGCACGCCACCGGTCTGGAACCTGCGGGACCGGACGTGGGGCGAGCAGCTCGACCACGTTCGGGTGATCCAGCGGGGTGGCCGACTCGCGGTCAAGTTCCCGGATGAGGGCGTGTTCCACCCGGAAGGCTCGGCGGCGAAGATGGAAGGCCAGGCGCAAGTTCTGGGCACGGATGATGATGCGCTGTTTTTGGAGGATGTGGACGCGACCCGGGGACGGACGCTGCTTCAGTTGGTTGGGAACGCAGCGGAGTATGTGACGCTGGGGCGGGCCGGGGGTGGTGAACCCCCCCAGTTCGGGGTGGTCGGTGCGTCGGCCCTGAGCGCGCCGGAGGACTATGAGGCGTTGCAGGGGGCGTGCGTGATCCCCGTGGAAACGCTGGAGTTTGGCTGGTCGGATGTGGGGATTCGTCTGGCATTTTCGGCCAAGGCGGATGGGGCTGTCGCGCCGCTGTGGCGGCGGATGCAGCGGGTCGGCGCGGCCGCCCCGGTTTTGACGGGGGTAGCCCCCGGCCCGGGCTGAGGACGGATGGTAGGTACGGGTCGATACGGGTCGGTGCGGATGCGGGTATGGACAAGTCTCGCGGCGCAGGTTTTGCGCGTCGCGTGGCTTGCGGGGGCGTCGTTTGCAGTGAATGGACAACGCTGTTAGTGTGATGACGGTTGCCCGGCTCGGGCGGGCGGTTGTGTGCGTACGCCGAGGCGTGTGCGTGGTCAGGATGGCCGGGGTCGGCCTGGTGACCTTGGATGGGGGTTCTCTGGAATGTCGACACCGAAGAGCGCGCGTGTGAGCATGTCGGGGTTGGATCAGGACGCGAGGGCGCGTGAGACCGCGGGTGGGTGGCGGCCTGTCGGGCGGGCCGGGAGCTTGGCGCGCTTGGCGGGTCGGTGCGTGGTGTTGGGCCTTGCGATGGCGGCGGCGGCGCAGCCCGCGGTGCCGCCGGGGCAGGGTGATCTGACGGCACCGGGTGGAATGCAGCCAGCCACGCCGCCGGCCACGCTCCCGGTTGAAACGCCCGCGGGCGCGCAGCCCGTGGCGCCGGCGCAGCAGCCGACGCTGGACCTGACGCCCGAGGACATCCTGATGCTGGCCAACGAGCCCAGCGAGAGCGATGGGGCGGCGTTCGAGGTGGGGGCGATCAACCTTGTGTACGACCGCGAGGGGGCGGAGAATCCGGCGATCGCGGAGTTGATGAACGTGCCGTTCGAGGTGCTGGTGCTGGCCGAGGGCATGGTGGCGCCGCGGCCCGGCGTGCCGACGCTGCGTTTGACGCTGGCGGAGTTGGCGGCCCAGCCGCCGCGGACGATGTACGCCAGCGCGATCACGAGCGCGGGGCAGGCGCTGGTGCGGTACATGAACCGTGAGAAGGGGCTTCTGGGCCCGCTGCTGGTGCCAGACGAGCTCGACCTGGTTTCGGGTCTGGATGATCGGGAGTCCGGGCAGTCGGATATCACGCTGCGGATTTTCACGGCGCGGGTGGTGGAGAGCCGGACGATCGCGCAGGGCGATCGTGTGCCGACGGAGACGCGCATCAATAACGTGGTCCATTCGCGGATTTTGAGGACCAGCCCGGTGCAGCCGGGCGGGGCGGCGGGCGGGGGTCTGATCCGGCGGGACCTGCTGGATGAGTATGTGCTGCGGCTGAACCGGCATCCGGGTCGTCGCGTGGACGTGGCGGTGGCTCCGGCGGAGAACAGCGGTGAGGCGGTGCTGGACTTCCTGGTGAGCGAGTCGAAGCCCTGGAGCGTGTACTTCCAGGTCTCGAACACGGGCACGGAGCAGACCAGCGAGTGGCGCGAGCGCATCGGGTTTGTTCACAACCAGCTGACGGGCAACGACGACATCTTGTCGATCGACTTCATCACGGCGGCGTTTGACTCGGCCAACGCGATCAACGCGACGTACGACGCGCGGTTCTTCGGGGTCGAGGGGCTGCGTTGGAACGTGAACGTGGGGTGGAACGAGTACGCGGCGTCGGACGTGGGGCTGTCGGGCGAGGAGTTCACGGGCGACGGGTACTCGGTCGGGGCGGGGCTGTCGTGGCTCATGTACCAGGACCGCGAGTTGTTCGTCGATCTGATCGGCGGGTTCAGGTACGAGAGTTTCAACGTGGAGTCGACGTTTTCGACGGGCGGTGAGGAGCAGCTGTGGTTCCCGTACATCGGGGTGATGGCCGACCGGACGACGGAGACGGACTCGTGGTCGGCGCTGGCGCGGTTCGAGTTCCAGCCGGGCGGCGGGGACGATCAGGAGATGGAGGGGCTCGGTCGCGGGAACCCGGACGACACCTGGGTGGTGCTGCAGGCGGAGGCGAACGTGTCGTTCTACCTCGATCCGCTGTTTTTCGGGGACGGTTGGGCGCGTGTGAACGCGGACCCGACGACGGACCGCGACTCGACGCTGGCGCACGAGCTGGCGTTCAGTCTGCGCGGGCAGACGGCGTTTGGCGCGAGGCTGATCCCGCAGGTGCAGCAGGTTGCGGGCGGGTTGTACACGGTGCGCGGGTATGACGAGTCGATCGTCGCGGGCGATGACGCGATCATCTTCACGGCCGAGTATCGTTTCCACCTGCCCCGGAGCTTCCCGGTGGAACTGGAGCCTCGTGGGACGGTGTTCGGGAGGCCCTTCAAGGTGGCTCCGCAGCAGCCGTTCGGCAGGCCGGACTGGGACCTGATCTTCCGTGGGTTTGTGGATGCGGGGCGGGTGATGGTGAACGAGGCGGAGTTGTTCGAGGAGGACGAGACGCTGATCGGAGCGGGCGTGGGCGTGGAGGTGCAGTTCCTGCGGAACGTGAGCGGGCGGGTGGACCTTGGCTTCGCGCTGCAGGATGTTGAGGACGGCGGCGGCGAGGTGCGGGCGGAGGCCGGGGATGCCCGGCTGCATGTGCTGTTCACCGTGCTGTTCTAAGGCGGCGGGTCCGGGCCGCCGTGGGGCGGTGCGGGCGCAGGCTCCGGGTGGGGCGACTAGCCGGTCGCGGGCGCGTGACCGGCGGGATTTGGGGCTCCGGGTTTGGCGTGCAGGACGGCGTGCCGAGCGGCGACGAGGCCGCGGCGGGGCTGGGGCCGGGAGGATTTCCCGGCCGATCGTGTTCGGCGTGGCGCGAGGATCGCGCCCTGCCGGTGGGTTGCGTGTGCACCCGAGGCTGGCAAGCCCAGCGAGATGTTCCAGGAGGCGGCGATGTTCAAGGCGCGCACTATCAAGTCCAGGACCGGCAACTCTGTCAACAACACCCGCGCGGGCAGGCGTGGGTCTGGACGTGGCCCTGGGGGCGGGTCGCTGGGCGGGCTGATGCTGGCGGGTCCCGTGATCACGGTGCTGTGCGTGGCGTCGTTGCCGGCGGTCGCGGGGCCGCGGGGCGAGCGGGTGGTGCGGGGCGAGGCCTCGTTCAACCGCCAGGGGCGGAACACGACGATCACGGCGGGCGATCGGGCGATCATCGAGTACGACTCGTTCAACATCGGGAGGCGGCAGAGCGTGGAGTTCGTCCAGCCTGGCGCCGGCGCGCGGGTGATGAACCGGATCACGGGCGGCGATCCGACGGCGATCCGCGGGAGCCTGAAGAGCAACGGGATCATCTATATCGTGAACCCGGCGGGCGTGATTTTCGGCCCGAACTCGGTGATCAACGTGGGCGGGATGTACGCGGCGGCGGCGACGATCAGCGATCAGGACTTCGTGCAGGGCAACGACCACTTCACCAACGTGCAGGGGCGCGTGGTGAATCATGGATCGATCACGGGCGACAGCGCGGTCGCGCTCATCGGGCGGCGGGTGGCCAACTTCGGCTCGGTCGTGGCGGACACGGGCACGGTGACCATGGTGGCGGGCGATGAGGTCTGGATTGGCGAGCGGGGCGGGCACATCTACGCCCGGTTCTCGACCGACGCGGCCCGGGAGCGGGCGGGCGGGGTGGAGAACCACGGGACGATCGTGGCCGACCAGATGCTGGCGGGGGTGGGCGATTACTTCGCGCTGGCGCTGTTCGAGCCGGGTGCGGTGCGGGCCCGGATCGCCGAGGTTCGCGGCGGGCGCGGGACGACGACCCACGTCGCGGGCGTGATCGATGTCTCCAAC
>Ga0163155_10005234_pt1 | contig 13022 bp, 9 predicted proteins | sample OliLakLV19SP4G1_FD_148611 | JGI IMG/M metagenome (GOLD analysis project Ga0163155, IMG submission 148611) | Freshwater microbial mat bacterial communities from Lake Vanda, McMurdo Dry Valleys, Antarctica - Oligotrophic Lake LV.19.SP4.G1 | ecosystem: Environmental > Aquatic > Freshwater > Lake >...
TTGGAGTGGGGAGTGGGGAGTGGGGAATGGGGAGTGGGGAGTTGAAAGCCAGCAACAACTCAAAACTCAAAACTCAAAACTCAAAACTCAAAACTTCTACAAAGCACTCAAGCAGCGCTACACCGAGGGGGCGATCGCCCATCTCTCCAAGTTCTTCAATTTAACCGATGAGACGATTTTACATGTCGAAGCGGCGACTCCTCGAACGTTTTCACACTTTACGGGGCGCGATCGGGGCGTGGTCGGTGGCATTGGTCAGCGAGTGCCCACGTTTGGTCCCTTTGGCTTTGCAAACCGGACACCAATTCGCAATCTCTGGTTGGTGGGAGACTCAACGCATCCAGGTGAGGGGACGGCAGGTGTGAGCTATTCGGCGTTGACGGCTGTGAGGCAGATTGAGGCGGGATGGTAAGGGACTTGCGGGTAAATACTATCCCAGCGTAGGGGCATTCCACTGCAATGCCCCTACCAGGATTCCCGCGTTGGTTGGTAGCTTATTTCTGCGCCTTTCCCTAAGGTTCTCCCACTCACTTGGTTTTATCCCAATCGTAGATATACTGAGGGTGATCTAGACCTTGCCACTTGGGCAAGTTTGACTACTGTCAGTGGTAATCACTAGTCTTATGGAAAGATTTGAAAATATATCAATAAGAGGCTTTCGCCGCCTTCGACAGGTTGATCTTGAGATGAGAGATCTTATTGTCATGATCGGAGCGAATGGAGCGGGAAAAACCTCTTTCCTAGACATACTTTCAGTGCTAGCTGCTTCCGCTAATGGCAATTTACCTAAGATGCTACAAAGTAAAGGTGGTTTAAACCAAATTTTAACTAGAGGGAAAGCGTATGAGCTTGAAATTGCAGTTTCAATGAAAGTACCAGATAGGCGACCCTTAAAGTACGACTTAACTTTGTCGCCTAAAGGTATATCCTACGAAATCAGCAAGGAAACTTTAACGCAACAAAACAATCCGACTGCACCTGAACCGTTTAAATACATTGAATCCTATGGTTTAGATATTAGATACTTTAGTCAGCTAGAACGGAAGCTTCTGCCACCGGATTGGGAACACGATCATCTTGAAACGTCACTTTCTCAGGTTCCTAAGATGTATCGTGAACCTGAGAGCTTAAGGAAAACTCTAGCTTCCTGTACCTACTACGGAGCACTTAATGTTTCGGAGAATAGCCCAATTCGCCTACCTCAAGCAATGCGCCCTGCGAAATTGCCTGGTGCCAGTGGCGAAGACTTAGTTTCCTGTCTCTATGATCTTCGAGAAACTGATAGAGATCGCTTTGAAATGGTTGAAGACGTTATTTCTATAGCGTTTCCAGACTTTGAGCGACTAAATTTCCCTCCAGTTGCAGCAGGAACTATTTCCATGACTTGGACGGATAAAAATTTTTCTCAACCTATATATGTTCATGAGCTATCAGAAGGGACACTACGCTTTCTTTGGTTAGTTACTCTCTTACAAAGCCAAAGCTTGACAACAATAACTCTGCTAGATGAACCAGAAATTAGCTTACACCCTGAACTTTTAAGACATTTAGTGTATTTAATGAGAGAAGCTTCAAAACACACACAGCTTATAGTAGCAACGCATTCAGATCGGCTCATCAGATTTCTTGAACCACATGAAGTTTTAATTTGTGACCTTGAAGAAGGTGAGGCAAAGATGACTTGGGCGGACACTCTTGATCTGGATAAATGGCTGGAAGATTACAGCCTAGACCAAGTTTGGGCGATGAATTTGATGGGTGGTCGTCCGTGAAAATTGCTATTTTGGTTGAAGGGACTACTGAGGTAGCTTTTAAAGAAAAATTATGTGAGTTTCTTCAAACCCGTCTGGGGAAACAAATGCCAAGACTCAAGTTTATTCCACAAAATGGTCGAATTCCCAAAGAAGAGAAGCTCAGACGTGTCGTTGAAAATCTACTCAGTGGAAATAGTGCGCATGATGCTGTGATTGCGCTGACAGATATTTATACAGGGACAAAAGATTTTCAAGATGCCACTGATGCTAAAGAAAAAATGATGGAATGGGTCGGAAACAACCCCAAATTTTATCCACACACAGCGCTACATGATTTTGAAGCATGGCTTCTTCCATACTGGGAAACCATCAGATCCTTAGCAAAACATAATCGCTCTGCTCCTAGCGGTTCTCCCGAAACTGTGAATCACCAAAAACCTCCTTCTTATTGGATTAAGGAAATTTTCGAATCAGGAAGACAGTCAAGCTACGACAAGCCCATTCATGGAGCCAAAATTTTGAAGAAAAACGAACTGATGATTGCTATTCAAGCTTGCCCAGAGCTAAAGGCGTTTGTAAATCAAATTATTTCTCTTTGTGATGGAAGCCAAATAATCGCTTAGGATCGTGGATTAAATAAAACCGACAAATTGTTCGTAGGTAGGGGCGCACGGCTGTGCGCCCCTACGGAAAACGCCGAGGTTATTAAATTCTTGTTCCTTAAGTCCCAAGATGTAAAGTAGAAAGCTAACTTCACCCCTACCTTTTTAGCAGTAGCGCGTACAGAGGCTATCTTTCGGTTCTCATACCACCCATAAAACTTTGATCAAACAAAACATCCAGATCTTTATAGTTGTAGGATAAGTGTTTGCGGACAATAAGTCTGGCAAGTAACCTGTTCATCATTCAAACTGAGCAAGTTTAAAGCGCCAAAGCCTTTCACAGCAAGTATTACAGCAAAGTGGAACTCTCAATCTAAATGCATATTCAGATTAGTGAAATTCGCCAACAATATTTTGAAAACCATTTCATCTAATTCTTGAGACCAAATTTATCGTAAAGCATTTGTCTCAACGCATTGCTGGCACGATCCACGAATGTATCTTCAGATTCATCCTCCAAAGGTTCACCAATTTGATTGCTGAAATCATTTAGAAAAGGTTCATCCTGAATTAAGTTAGACACTTCTTCTGAGAATTTTTGTTTTTCATCATCGGGAAATGGGAATGGCGCTAAAAGCCCAAAGGTCGCTGCTGTCCAGGCTGCTGTTATAGCGGTTCTCAAGCTAGTGGGGTACAGCCGATCCCCGACTGGAAAGGACTTCAAGGCTGGAAGTGTACCGCACTAGACTAAGAACCGCTATATCTCTGGAAGCGTTAACACAGATGCTGGCAATGCTTGAGTAGGGGATTTCTCAATCTCATCCATGAATTCTTTAAAGTCAGACATCACTCCTCCTTATTTTTTCCGATTTTTCAACCATTGATAAAAAGAACGAAGCAACGGTTTAAATGACTTGACGACTTCCTCGATAATTGCACGCTTTGTTTTCTCATCTAAGCGATTCCATAGTCGCCAGAACCACATGAATAGTTTATATAACCAATCAAACATCCGTATACTCCAACTCTCCAGAACAGAGCTTATAAACCCGTAATATTTGCTGGATATAGCAAAGCATAATTACTTCGGCTTATTGAGAAATACAAACTGCATCTCATTTGTTCAGGTTGTTGAAGCTTTTTTACTGGTGGTTGACTTTTTAGTGGTTGTTTTCTTGGCGGTTGTCTTTTTGGTGCCAGTTGTAGTTTTAGCGGCAGTCTTTTTGGCGGTGCCGCTGGTCTTGGTGGCTTTGGTGGTTTCAGTCGCAGTGCTGGCTTTGCGCGATCGCCCGGTTTTCTTCGTTCCCGCTTTCGCGTTGAGGGCTTCCACAGCGGTAGGCATGGCGATCGCTTCGACGGTTTCGCCTTCTGGTAGAGAGGCATTCACCTTGCCGTGCTTGATGTAGGGACCATAGGGACCATCGTAAATATTGACGGGTTCACCGTCTTCAGGATGGGCACCGAGTTCGCGGATGGGTTTCGCAGCGCCACGGTTGCCGCGTCCGGCTTTGGGTTCTGCCAGCATTTCGAGGGCGCGATCGAGGGTGATGGTCAGCACATCGTCGCCTGCTTTGATGGAGCGATATTCCTTCACGCCTTTGCCCTGATCCAACACCACATAAGGACCAAAGCGACCCAAGCTAGCCTGAATTTTGCCCCCCAGTTCGGGATGCGTGCCCAAGAGCCTGGGCAACTGGAGCAACCCTACTGCTTGCTCTAGGGTCACCGTATCGGACGTAACGCCTTTGGGCAGGGAGGCACGTTTGGGCTTGGGATTGGCTTCGGATTCGTCGCCAAGCTGCACGTAGGGACCATACGCACCAATTTTGAGATAAATGGGTTCGCCCGTTTCGGGGTGCAGCCCAACTTTATCGGGTCCTTCGGTTTTTTGGCGTAGCAGCACTTCAACTTGGGCAGGATCGAGATCCGCAGGGGTCAAATCTTTGGGGATGGAGGCTTTCACCATACCGTCACCGTTTTCAGCTTCGATGTAGGCACCAAAGCGACCGATCCGCACTTTCGCCGCCAGATTTTCTAAATTGACGGTACGTGCTTCGGTAGGATCAATCTCGCTTTCGCGGTCTTTGACCTGGGTTTCCAGCCCGGTAGCGCCGAGGTAAAAAGTTTTCAGGTACGGAAGCCACTCGACTGCGCCAGTCGAGATTTCGTCCAGGGCATGTTCCATTCTTGCAGTAAAGCTGGTGTCTACAAGATCTGGGAAGTGTTTTTCTAGCAGCGCAGTGACGGCGAAGGCAGTAAAGGTGGGCACCAGCGCATTTCCAACCATGTTGGCGTACCCACGATCGATAATCGTGCCGATAATGCTGGCGTAGGTACTGGGGCGACCAATGCCTTCACTTTCTAGCGTCTTCACGAGAGAGGCTTCCGTGAAACGGGCAGGGGGTTGAGTTTCGTGCCCGATCGCGTCCAGATTGGTGCAGGTGGGCGTAGTGCCAACTTGCAGCGGGGGCAGGATGATTTCTTGATCTTCGATCGCCGCATTCGGGTCATCTGATCCTTCCACATAGGCACGGAAGAACCCCGCAAAGTCAATCCGCTTGCCGCTGGCACGAAAGCCCGCATCCTCAACCTGAATTTGCACAGTGACATTGGTCTGGCGCACTTCTGCCATTTGAGTGGCTACAGTGCGCTTCCAGATCAGGTCATAGAGGCGAAATTCTCGGTCTTTCAGCCCGGTTTGTTGTGGGGTGCGGAAGGTGCTGCCAGAGGGACGGATCGCTTCGTGAGCCTCTTGAGCGCCCTTGCTTTTGGTTGAATATTTGCGCGGCTCAGGGCTGAGATACTCGGCACCATACATGGACTGTACGCAATCGCGAGCGGCTGTAATTGCCTGCTGCGAAAGACTTACAGAGTCTGTTCGCATGTAGGTGATGTAGCCTTGCTCGTAGAGACTTTGCGCGGTACGCATCGTGTCACGGGCAGAAAGCCCTAGCTTGCGGTTTGACTCCTGTTGCAGCGTGGAGGTCGTAAAGGGTGGCGAGGGTTTGCGGGTAACGGGACGCTCTTCCAGGTTGGTGACTGTCCAGGGTCGATCGCGAATCCGATCTTGCAGCGATCGTGCCTCTGCCTCATTCAGCAGCACCACGTTGCGCCCCGCAATCACCTGTCCTGTCGCCTCATCGAAATCACTCCCGTTGGCGACCCTAACACCCGCCAGCGTCACTAATCGCGCTTCAAAGTGAGACGCATTTGCCTCACCCCTCACCTCTAAAGCTGCCTTCAAATCCCAATAGCTGCCTTGCCGGAAGGCTCGTCGTTCACGCTCACGTCTCACTAGCAGGCGCACCGAGACAGACTGTACCCGTCCCGCAGACAGCCCAAAGGCAATTTTCTTCCACAGCAGGGGAGAAAGGGTGTAACCGACGAGGCGATCGAGAATCCGACGCGTTTCCTGGGCACGTACCAACCGTTCATCCACATCACGGCAGTTGGTAATCGCTTGCCGAATGGCATCTTCGGTGATTTCGTGAAACACCATGCGTCTGATGGGCACGGTGGGCTTGAGCAGTTGCAGCAAATGCCAGCTAATGCTTTCCCCTTCTCGGTCTTCGTCCGTTGCCAGGAAGAGTTCGTCAACGCCTTTGAGCGCCTCTTTCAGCTCTTTAACAATCTTTTTCTTATCCTGCGGCACCACATAGAGCGGCTCAAAGTTTGCTTCCACGTTCACGCCCAGCGGTGCCCACTTTTCGCCCTTCACGCTTGCCGGGATTTCACTCGCGGATTGGGGCAAATCACGCACATGCCCCATCGACGCTTCGACCCGATACCCCGCAGGCAGGTAGTTACGAATGGTGCGCGCTTTAGTGGGCGACTCGACGATGACAAGCTTTGACATAGGATCGTTAACGTTAGAAAGGATATCGCGGCGATCAGGTTCCCTAATCTCTCTTATAGCTAATATTGCAGTGACTACCAGGGGACGTGAGAAATTCCTGAGACGTTATGGCTGAAAATTAAGCTGGGCGATCGTCAACTTGTTGTCGGCTGCGTTAGATGCTGGAAAGGACGTTCAGGTATTTGCCAGGAGGGAAGTAAAAAAATTGGCTAGTAACGATCGCGCACATCACCGACTTTAAACCCAATGCTGCGGAATACAGCGCTACAGTAAATTGCGATGTAGAATCCACTGTAGAGGATTTCTGACTCTCTCGTCTCCTGGCTGCTAAAAGACCTCATTACCCAGGGAGCCGATCGCGTCCTCCCTCCACGTAACCCTAACGTATCTTATTCATAGAGCTACTCCTCATGGATTTCGCCACGCTTGCTGCTCAGCTTAACGCTGGGACGATTCTGCCAGAAGGCATTGTGATTACCACCCTCATGATCGTTATTGTGGGTGACTTGATTGTGGGACGAGCTGCCTCCTCGCGCTGGACACCCTACTTTGCCATTGGGGGGCTGCTGACGGCGGTTGTCGCTTTGTATTACCAGTGGCATACGTCAGACCCGATCGCCTTTCTGGGAAGCTTTAACGGCGATGCGCTGAGCGTCCTCCTGCGAGGCATTGTGGCGCTGTCGGCAGTGGTGACCATTCTGATGTCGATTAGCTACATTAATCGCTCCGGTACACCCCTGGCAGAGTTTTTGTCGATCTTGCTCACCGCCACGATCGGGGGCATGTTCCTTTCTGGTGCAGACGAACTGGTCATGATTTTCGTCTCGCTGGAAACGTTGAGTATTTCGTCGTATCTCCTGACGGGCTACACGAAACGCGATCCTCGCTCAAACGAAGCGTCGTTGAAGTATCTGCTGATTGGCGCATCCAGCTCTGCGATTTTTCTGTACGGTCTTTCGCTGTTGTACGGGCTGTCTGGAGGTGAAACGACTCTCAGCGCGATCGCTGCTAGCATTGCTGATACTGGCTCCGCTCAGTCGTTGGGGCTGGTGATTGCACTGGTATTTGCGATCGCGGGAATCGCGTTCAAAATTGCTGCTGTGCCTTTTCACCAGTGGACTCCAGACGTGTACGAAGGCGCTCCTACACCCGTAGTTGCCTTCCTCTCAGTGGGCTCTAAAGCGGCTGGCTTCGCTCTGGCAATTCGCCTGCTGGTGACAGCCTTCCCCTTGCTGACGGAAGAGTGGCATCTAGTCATGACGGTACTGGCAGTCCTCAGCCTCATTTTGGGGAATGTGGTGGCATTGGCGCAGACCAGCATGAAGCGTCTGCTGGCGTATTCCTCTATCGGTCAAGCGGGTTTTGTGATGATTGGTCTGGTCGTTGACAGTGACGCAGGCTATGCAAGTCTGCTTTTTTATCTGATTTCGTACCTGTTCATGAACCTGGGCGCGTTCACAGGAGTCATCTTGTTCTCGCTACGGACGGGGACAGATCAGATTAGCGAGTACGCAGGCTTGTATCAGAAAGATCCGCTGCTGACTCTTTGCCTGAGCCTGTGTTTGCTGTCGTTGGGCGGCATTCCGCCACTGGTTGGCTTTTTCGGCAAAATCTACCTGTTCTGGGCAGGCTGGCAGGCGGGTGCTTACGGTCTCGTGCTGTTGGGGCTAATTACCAGCGTCATCTCCATTTACTACTACATCCGTGTGGTCAAGATGATGGTGGTGAAGGAGCCGCAGGAAATGTCTGACTCTGTGAAAAACTATCCTGCGATTAGCTGGAGTCTGCCCGGAATGCGATCGCTGCAAGTAGGTCTTGTGACAACGGCGATCGTGACCTCTCTGGCTGGTATTCTCTCCAACCCGTTGTTCACGTTGGCGAATAGCGTCGTCGCACGCACGCCTATCTTGCAACAATTGTCTTTGACGGCGAGCAAGGATGCGGTTGCCCCTAAAGCGGCGGCGTTACCGCTAACGAGCGATACTGACCTTAAAAGTTAGAGCGCGTGACATCAAGCTCTCATAGTGTGCCCGCTGAGGCGTTGCCCTGTCGAGTTCTTTGGGTCGGTCTTGGGTGTCAACAGGGCACACCAAAAAGCCTAATAGAGCAAGCGATTCGGGACGTTTTTCGAGCCTGTGCGCTTCAGGAAGACGCGATCGCAGGGTTGGCGACAATCGACACCAAAGTAAATGAGGCAGGACTGATCGCCTTTTGTCGCGATCGGAACCTGCCTCTACTTTTTTTTGAGGCTACCAGGTTGAGATCGGTAGCGGTGCCCCATCCATCCAGCGCGATCGATGCCTTGGTTGGTACTCCCAGCGTTGCAGAAGCGGCGGCGATCCTGGCATGTTGGGAGCTAGAAGGAAGAGCAAATCGGGTAACCGGAACGCAGCGGTGTAGAAAGATTACGTCAGCGGATATTGCGCTACCTGACCTTTGCGTTCCTAAGCAACGCTTCCGCTCTGAGAACGACCCAGGCTCGGTGACGATCGCTGTGGCACGATTCCCCCGGACAGCCATCAACCTCGATCACAACTCGATCACAATAAGGGCGAAGCTGATGTTTGATCGTTGCCGTAACCGTTAAGGCACCAAATGGTTGTAGGTTTTGAGCAGCTTTTTGACTATTTTGAGGTGATCGCGAACGATCGTAGCTGACCCTGCTCCCGATCCTGCATCGATCAGTAGATCGCCAACGGTTTCTAGCGCGCGTTCGTTGATAGAGTCGATCAACAGCTCAGGCATGGTTAAATTCTCTTCGGCAATGTGCTTGAGTGCGGCAGCAGGATGAGCCTGTTCGACAATGACCTTCAGCGCCTGTAGCTCGTACTCTGGCAACTGCACCATGAATTCAGTCCACTCGCTGGGCAGATCGGATGTCGGTTTTTCGGTCGCGATCGACTCCGACAGCAGGGTTGCTGTTCCAGCTTGTGAACCTGGCTGAAACGCCTGATTGTTCGCCTTGACGGTCACGATCGGTTGCTTGGATACAGACTGCTTGGGCTGCACAGCTTGTTTAGCATTAGTCTTGGGCGCGATCGCGGGTTTGGGATGAGCCTCGGCATGATTGCCATTGCTAGTGGTTGCGCCATGACTCGGCTGGCTCCCGTTTAATTTGGGCTGCAAAGGAGCAGTTACGCCCAATGGTGCACTACTGAGAGCCGCTAACTGTTGCTCTAGCGCCTCTTTTTGACTGCGGCGATCGAGAATCTGAGCCTCCAGGACGGGTAGCTCTTCTTGCAGCGCACTAACCTGGGTTTGCAACTGCTTAAGTGCTTCTTGAAGCGGATTTGAGCCAGTTTCTAGTTCTCGCTTCTTTGCCTCCGCGTAGGTTAAAAACTGTTCTAACTCCACTCGACAGGCTTCTAACTCCTGCACTTCGCTCTTAAGCGTTTTGACAGTCGCTTCCAGTTGGCGCTTGTCCTCCCTCACGTTCGCCACGTCCCGCGATAGCTTTTCTCTCGTTTGGCGATGGTCAGTAATTTGTCCCTTGATCTGACTCAGTTCTGCCTGGAGCGCCGTTAAACTCGCTTCGATTTTCTGTTTGGCTACAGCCGCCTCTGCAAACACCTGCTGGCTACTCTCACCCTCTGTCTGAGTTGATGTCTGATGGCTCCACGGTGAACTGCTAGAGGCTGTGATTTCGGTAGGCAGTTCATACGGTCTGACCTCGATCGGCTGCTCTGATGTCGCTGAAGCCGCTAAATTCCAACTCAGTGCTTTGCGCGCTGCGGGTAACGCTCTAGGCAAGGGCGCACTGCTAAGCTGTGGCTGACCGGGTTGGAACGTTAGTGTCTGCAAACTCCCTGCTAACTGTTCTTTTTCAGCTTCAAGCTGCATGAAGGCGTGATAAGCTTCTGCCCGCCGTTGCTGTAGCGCGTGAATATGGTTTTTGAGGTCGGCGATTCTGGTATGTGCCTGCTGATAGCCTTGCCGATCGACCACCACTGCTGCTGCAACTGCCGCCACCGTAGTCGTCATGCCCGACGCGATCGCTCTGCCCAGATCACGACCCGTCAAAAAGCTAATGCCAAAGCTGATGCCAAAGGCAACCGATCCAAGAAAAAGCCGTTGTTTCACCATAGTCAGGTCACAAGAGATAACAGGCTAGAGAACACAGGCTAACCAACCCGTCGATAAAGCGTGCAGTTGTGCGCCAGCGAATCAGCGTAGGATGGACATTGGCAGAGCCGTCTTACCCTCTGAATCAGTCTGCAAGCTCATAGGTCTGCAAGCTGTCAGTCTGCAAGCTCGTGGCAATGACGGTCAGAAGCCAGTGAGCGGTCAAAATATGGCACCTCTGAGTGACATGCAGCTTCAAGTCGCTTCATGGTAAGCCTCTTTTGCTCAATGGTAAGTTAACTCAACACGTTTGGCGCAGTAATGAATGATAGGGCTTTGAGACGAGTTGGGCTGTACGGGCTGTGTAGCATTGTGGGCACGATCGCCCTACTCACGATCGCCGCCTTCACGCCCCGACAGTGGCTCACATCGCCTCAAACAGACTGTAAGTTTAGAGTCTATGTCTCAGGAGACACGATGCACACTAATTTCTTTGTGCCTGTCCGCAACGAAGCCTTCGATTGGAGCCAGCACCTCGACTTAGCTACCCTTGGTAAAAGCACTCCCGCCGACTACCGCTATCTCCAGTTTGGCTGGGGCGATCGCATCTTTTACTTGGAAACGCCCTCTTGGGATAAGATTAGCCTCTCCAGCGCACTGCGATCGCTCCTGCTGCAAAACCCCGCTGCCCTCTTCGTGAAAGGACATACCGCTGTTCCTCAATACCCTGGCGAAACCCTCAAATGCGTCAGCTTAAATCAGCCCAACTATCTAAAGCTGATGCACTTTCTTGAAGATTCCTTTCAGACCAGCAGCCAGGGGCAGGAACGGATTGGTAGCGGGCAAGACGGTGACAGCAGCTTCTATGCCGCCACTGGACGCTACTCCCTCCTGAAAACCTGTAACTCCTGGACTGCCGATGGACTACGAGCGGCTGACGTAAACACTCCCCTCTGGGGCGCACTTGCCTCTGCTGTCATGCATCAACTGAAGGATGACTGTGGGTGTGGGAAATAGGGAGTGGGAAATAGGGAGTGGGGAGTAGGGAGTGGGGAGTAGGGGGTAAGAGCACTGGAACGCTGCATCCACTCAAAACTCTCTTGGCTTCTGATTCCTGACCCCTCTCTAACAACTCAAAACTCAAAACTCAAAACTCCCCCCCTGTCCCCCTGTCCCCCTTGCTTTCCCTTCCAGTGCCGCACAGAAGCGTTTACTCTACCCAATACAGAACCAAAAATTTATCGAGATGCAGTTTTCAAAAGTTTTAATTGCTAACCGTGGTGAAATCGCTCTTCGGATTCTCCGCACGTGCGAGGAGATGGGGATCGCCACCGTTGCGGTGCATTCAACGGTCGATCGCCATTCACTGCACGTCCAGCTTGCCGACGAAGCGGTTTGTATCGGCGAAGCGCCTAGCAGCAAGAGTTATCTAAATATTCCTAACATTATCGCCGCTGCGTTGACCCGGAACGCGACAGCGATTCATCCCGGTTATGGCTTTTTGGCAGAAAACGCTCGCTTTGCCGAAATTTGCGCGGATCATCAGATTGTCTTTATCGGTCCCTCACCTGATTCGATTCGATCGATGGGCGACAAGTCAACAGCCAAAAAGACCATGCAGCGAGTCGGTGTGCCCACTGTACCGGGTAGTACAGGCTTGTTGACGGATGAGGCAGAAGCCCGAACGATCGCGCGCAAAATCGGCTACCCCATCATTATCAAAGCGACGGCAGGCGGTGGTGGACGGGGAATGCGGCTGGTGCGCGAGGAGAGCGATTTGGGTAAGCTCTTTGCAGCAGCACAGGGAGAAGCCGAAGCCGCGTTTGGTAATCCCGGTGTTTACCTTGAAAAATTTGTACAAAAGCCGCGCCACATCGAGTTTCAAATTCTCGCCGACACCTATGGCAACGTCATTCATCTTGGTGAGCGAGAATGCTCCATCCAGCGTCGCCACCAAAAGCTGCTGGAAGAAGCACCCAGCCCAGCGCTGACTCCCACACTACGCGAAAAAATGGGCACAGCCGCCGTCATGGCAGCGAAATCAATCAACTATGTGGGCGCGGGCACCGTTGAATTTTTGCTCGACCAGTCAGGCGAATTCTTTTTTATGGAGATGAACACCCGGATTCAGGTCGAGCATCCCGTGACGGAAATGATTACGGGGCTAGATTTGATTGCGGAACAAATTCGGATCGCGCAAGGTGAGCCGCTCAGTCTCACCCAAGATCAAGTGCTGCTGCGGGGACACGCGATCGAATGCCGCATCAATGCCGAAGATCCGGAGCATAATTTTCGCCCCAATCCCGGACGCATCAGCGGGTACCTGCCGCCCAGCGGTCCTGGTGTGCGAATGGATTCCCACGTCTACACCGACTACGAAATTCCACCCTACTATGACTCGCTGATTGGCAAACTTATCGTCTGGGGCAGCGATCGTCCAGCCGCTATCCGACGCATGCGTCGCGCCCTCCGTGAGTGTGCGGTGACTGGCTTACCCACCACGATCGCCTTTCACCAAAAAATCCTGGACAGCCCAGAATTTCAAAAAGGAGATATTTACACAAATTTTGTCGAACAAATGATGCAGAAAGAGCAGGAAGGAAAGGGATGAGGAGTCAGAAGCTTAAGGGGAAGCAGAAGAGTTTTGAGTGGATGCAGCGTTCCGGTGCTCTTACCCCCCAATCCCTACTCCCTACTCCCTATTCCCCACTCCCTATTCCCCACTCCCTATTCCCCACTCCCTATTCC
>Ga0163155_10005236_pt1 | contig 13018 bp, 13 predicted proteins | sample OliLakLV19SP4G1_FD_148611 | JGI IMG/M metagenome (GOLD analysis project Ga0163155, IMG submission 148611) | Freshwater microbial mat bacterial communities from Lake Vanda, McMurdo Dry Valleys, Antarctica - Oligotrophic Lake LV.19.SP4.G1 | ecosystem: Environmental > Aquatic > Freshwater > Lake >...
AAAAGTGAGAGGTCGTGCTTACGACTATTACTCGAGAGTTCTTAAAAGATTCCCTAAATAATTTTTGGGACAATTTTTTATCTTTTGCGGCAAAAAGCCAAAAAATATTCTTCGCAGTAGGAAGATTTTGCCAGGTTCCTTCATTTTCTAGTTCAAATGAGATTGTTGAATTCCGACGGTGGGTCACCTGGATATCAGCCTGTGGATACATTTCCACAAGCCTCTTTTTTAAGTGAGATCCAGTATAGCCTTCCCCCAAAATTAGAAAGTCAGCGCTCATGAATCTTTTCTTCCTTTAGACAATTTCTCGAATGCCTTGAGAGCTTTCTCTCGAGCTTGCTTATGATCCACCATCGGTTGGGGATAGGTTATTCCCAATACGATTCCGGCTTTCTTTAAAACATCCGCTGGAGCTGCCCAAGGTTCGTGAATCCATTTGGAGTCGAGCTTAGTAAGTTCTGGAACCCATTCTCGAAGATAAGTTCCTTCACGATCAAATTTTTGAGATTGGGTGATGGGATTAAAAATTCTAAAAAATGGAGCGGCATCGGCCCCACATCCAGCACTCCATTGCCAACCCAAGGTATTGCTCGCAAGATCAGCGTCGACGAGAGTATCCCAAAACCATTTCGCCCCATCCTGCCACTTCAATAAAAGATGCTTCACTAAAAATGATGCGACGACCATTCGCACTCGGTTATGCATCCAACCCGTTTGCCAGAGTTGGCGCATTCCCGCATCGACCAGCGGGTATCCCGTTTGGCCTTTTTGCCAAGCTTGTAATGCGGCGGGATTAGATGCCCATGGAAATTTCTTAAAATCTTCGCGAAGAGGCGCAAGATCGGTTTGAGGAAAATGAAATAATAGATGATAAGCAAATTCCCGCCAGACTAATTCTTTTAGATATTGAGTTTTAGAGGCTGCGTTTTTTACCGGTCGTTTATAGAGCTCACTCCAAAGGCGACGGGAACTCAATTGACCAAAATGCAAAAATGGAGAGAGGCGTGAGGTTCCGTCTAGCGCGGGAATATCGCGACTATCTTTATAGGAATCCATTTTTTCGTCTCTAAAAGTTTTAAATAGTTCTCGAGCGCCAGCGATTTCCGGCTTCCAAAATTTTTTCATTCCCTCATCCCAATTCTTGGTCGGCAGAAGGGAGAGTGATGAAAGCTTTTCTGACTTTGGCCAGGAGGCGGGCGCCAAAAGTTCTTTAGGAGGAGCCAAGGGTTTTGGTGGCTGTCCTTTATCGAGACAAGCGTTCCAGTAAGGAGTGTAAACCTGGTAGGGCTTTCCTTGTTTAGTTTGTATGTTCTGGGGCTCGTAAAGAAGGTTTCCAGAAAAATCTTTGATCTCTAAATCAGAAAAAGTTTTTTGAATTATTTCATCTTCGTCTCGCTCTGGCTTTGAATAGCGACGATGAAAATAAATGGCGTTTGATTTGGTTTCGTCTACGAGCTTTTGTAGTACCTCGATGGTTTTACCTGTTCGCAATAGGAGGCGTGAATCGATCGATTCTAGTTCTGAATTAAAATCTTGAAGGGCGTGGTGGAGCCACCATCGAGAAGCCGCTCCCAATCTCCAATTTTCATTAACGCCTTCATTGAAAATAAAAACGGGGATTACTGGGCGTCCTGTTTTGGAAGCAGCAAAGAGAGCGGGATTATCGTCTAGGCGCAAATCCGATTGCAGCCAAACTAAAATGGCCTTAGAGCTCATACGGATTTGAATATGTCTGAAATGCTGTTCACTCGGTAGCGAAATATGGTTTGTACTTCTCGGTCGACAAACCAGCCTCCAAAAAAATTGCCCAGTGTGCCAAACGGCAATCGATAGAGAACTTCGTCTCGCATTCTGGTGTGTCGCCCATCGGCTTCAGGGGTGAAGACGTGCAAGTGGTACCATTTTTGATACGGTCCTATGAGCTGAGTATCAACAAATGCATTATCGCTCTGCCAGCTCTCAATTCGAGTTCTCCATTTAACTGGCACCCCCCTAATTCTTAGCTGGTAGTCAAAAAGAGTTCCCTCTTGAATCTGAGGAGTGGACTGAGAAAGAACTTTAAAATTTAGCCAAGGCGGCGTCAGGCGCTCAAGATTCTTAGCATCCGAAAAGAACTTAAAAACTTTGTGCACGGGAGCTTCTAAGACGATTTCGTCTATAAAATGTCGATCAAGCGGCTCTTTTTTCCCTAGCAGGAGAGATTTCATTTTGCTTGAATTTTTGCGCGGAGAGTATCGAGATCCTTTTTAATATCCGCAGGAATTTTTGTTCCGCCAGAACCTGTATATTCTAAAGTTTGTAAGCTTTCGTATTCTTGAAAGCAGAGTTTCGCGGTGTCTTGACTCGGAAACCGAAGCACGCATTCTTTTAAATAAAGTCGAGACAGTTCGGCGGGGTAGTTTTCTCCTAAGCGGTTTTCGTAGAGTGCCAGCCAGTAGAGAAGTTCCGGAGTAATATCTTTTGCCGGGCGAGTATTTAAAAATTGATATAGAAGACCGGAGAAATAAAGAGCTTTTACTAGATCCGCCTCGTCAAAGCCCTTGCTCTCTTTTGCATCCAAGCGTTTCGATACAAATGTAACCAATTTTTCTGCCGAAACCTTTTCTACATCTGGAGGAGATAATCTTTCTAGCGCCCGCAAAGCCTTTATCCAGTCTGAAATTCTTTGTTTTAAGGAGGGGGCGTAATTTTCATTGTTAGCAACTTCATTAAGTTCTTTTCGGGCTAAGTTGGGGTTACGAACCGAACGAATATTAATAGCAAGAATTCTGGTGAGGGCTCGTTCTAATTCTACGGCATCTTGCTGCCCGTTAAATTTTTTGGCGAAGTCATGGTAGAGAAGATTGGCGGGAATGTATTGGCGAGTAGAAAAAAGAAACTCCGCTCTTTGAAAAGAAGATCCTTGCAACGACTTTTCATCAAACTTCCACGGAGTCGCGGGACTTTGTGGAACTTGGCTATGGCAAGAACTGCAAACATCGAGTGTCGATCTTAAGCTACGTCTTGCGTAGCCAAGATTTCCTTTTGTAAAAGAACTGGATGCGCGTTGCAGTTCTTCGGTTAGGAGCTCTGCAGAGATTCTAAATCCAGTCGATTCAAAGTCATGTTTTTTTCGCAGATCCACAGAAAGTCTCGCCAATCGTTTGAGTTCGCTCGCAACTTTATCGCGCTCTTTTTTGGAGAGAACTTTCTGATTCGAAACCATAAAAGATTGCAGATCCAGAAAAGTTGCTAAAAATTGATTCATCACGGAGCGCGCTTGCGGAGTAATTTTGGTTTGAGCGTCTGCGGTTTGAAATCCAAAAATTGAAATGGCTAAAAATCCTAGGAGCCAGAATTTATTCATAGGCTAATCGTATTAATATAAGGACGCATAATCAATTCATTGCACGGACTTTTTGCTAAAGTTTAGCCGCTAAGCCCCTATTAATACTTGTTTTTTTTAACCCCTCGGATTTTTAGGAAGTTATGATATAAAGCCTTAGGGTTTTTAGGGTTTTTTAATGAGGGTTAATTCTAGATATACGAAATACTGGGTAATCCAGGTTTTTATTTTCTTTCTTATTTTTTCAAGCGTGGCGCTTTCGCGCCTTTTTGCGGGAACAAATGAAACCAATCTTTGCGATGAATTTCTCGCTGCAGCTTACGGCTATCTCGAGGCTGATCAAGATGCGTTAGATGTAGAACTCCAAGCCGAAGCCTTGCAGGCATGGGATGCGCTCGACGCTTTTCATAAAGAGATGCAAAAAAAGATCAAGACTTCGGCGAAGAAGGGGAACGCTTTAGAGGTCATGGATTTTGTCAATATTGCGTACCCCGGGCTTATTCAAGAAATGGCGGACGTTCTAAAGAAAGCAAAAATTAAATTCGAAATTAGAACAAAACAAGAGGATGTGACTGTAGGCGCTAAGCTTGATCCTTTATCTGGCTTGAGCTCCTTGGTTCAGCAAACGATTCGACTTCCTGAAATTGTGATTATTCCCCAGACCTACAATCGGCAGAATGCTTTTTGGCCCTTGGTCTTTGCGGCTAATATCTTGGAGTATCAAGGCGTGAGCGTTGCCATTAACCCATTTATGCGTTGGGTGATGGGATCTGACGGAATGGCTGAATGGGATGAGGGCGATGCGATCACCGCTTATCCTAACAATCGCTCTTTTCCGGGCGATGGAGTTGAGATTTTTACAATTGCTCTCCATGAAGCCATTCATGCGGTTGGTTTTAAGAAGCACGCTAGTTGTAAGAATCAAATTTTTGGAACGCGAATTTCAACTTGCGACTCTTCTGGCTCTCTAGTCTCGGCAGATGAATTCCGCGCCCATCTTTACACGATTTCATTTTTGTTAAAACTTAAGCTGAAAACCGTGAACCCAGAGTTAGAGTCTAAGCTTGAGGAGCTACTTGAGATTTCTAGAAATGGGATTAAGCGGGAAATTGAAAATGCCAAGAAAGTTTATAAATACTCAACCGATCGCATTCGCCGCCACATTACTTTGGATAGAATTGATCGATTAAGTCCGGATGAAAAACATGCTGGGTCGGGCATCGAGTTCGGGAGTTTATTGCTATGGCAGAATTTTGGAAATATGGCTGAAACCGGTTCGGTTCGGATTTCTTTATACACCGAGGCGACTGGCCTTTATCGTTTTTCTAGAATTTACAGAGGTAAAAATTACGTCGCGCTGTTTAAAGAAAAAGAAGAAATTGAACGTAAGATTCGGCTGCTTCGAAGCGAACAAGATTCTTATTATGAAACCGGGGCACCAATACTCATACAAGATGGGTTATATACTTTTTCCTCTGGACCAAGAGTTCGTTTGCTAGACCCTAAAAAGTTTAAAGAAGCTCAAGTTAAAATCGATGAGCTTAACCAGCGTCTTTGGGAGATCGACAAACCTATTTGGCAGGAGCTTGCTAAAGACTTCTTTAGCTTAGAAAGTTTTATAAACGATTTGGAACCTTTGATGGAGCGATTGAATTATTCGACCCAGGGAAATACCGACCGACTAATTGAAGAAGTGGATGAGCTCTTACTCGCGAACGATCCTAAGTAAGCTTACTTAAGACACAGTCAGAATTTGATAGCCGGTATCGGTGATTAGAACCGTATGTTCCCACTGGGCAGACAAGGCCCCGTCCCCCGTTTCATAAACCATAATAGTGGAGCCAGGAATTTCGATTTCTTTAATAGGAGACGAGGTTTCTTTAATCATGGGCTCGACGGTAATGGCTCGCCATGGAATTAACTTGGCACCTTTTCCGCGTTTTCCAAAAGAGGGAACGAAAGGTTCGTCATGGAATTTTTTTCCAATTCCATGTCCGCCGAGTTCCTCAACTATATAATAACCTTTTCGAGTAACAAATTTTTCAATCGCAAAGCCAATGTCGCCGACGGTTTTTCCGGGCGCAATTTCTTCGATGCCTTTAATCATTGCTTCTTTTGCCGCTTCGACAATTTTCTTGGCTCCATCGCTCACGCTCCCTACAAAAAAAGTTCGTGAAGTGTCGCCATAATAACCATGCTTAATCACGGTGACGTCGACATTGATAATATCGCCATCCTTTAATTTGGTTTGGTCGGGAACGCCGTGACAAATAATGGTATTGGGAGACGTACAGACCGATTTCGGAAAGCCATGATAACCAAGAGGAGCGGGAGTTGCGCCATTCGACAGAATAAAGTCATGCACGATTTGATTAATCTCATTGGTAGTCATGCCCGCTCGTATATGAGTGGCAATATTGTCCAAAGTGCGGGAAGCGGTTTTCCCGGCATCTTCAAAAAGTCGCAATTCACTGGCTAATTGGGGGGTCACAACTTCAGCCTATCATAGAAATTCAGAGAGGAATAAGCTGATTCCCATGAAAGAATTCCACTATGATTTCTCTAAAAAAATCGCACTAGTAACTGGAGCGGGACGCGGAATTGGGGCGTCGCTCTCGATAGAGCTTTGCAAGCGTGGCGCGATCGTTGTCGGAGTAGCGAGAAGCGCTACTGAGTTGCAAGAGACTGAAAGAATGGCCGGTAAGAATTTTATTTCAATGCCCACTGACATTTCGGACGTTCAGCAGATAAAAAGTCTTTTTCAAAATCTTGAGAGTAAAAGATTAATTCCCAGCATTGTTATCAATAATGCCGGAGCGATTGCTGTAAAAATTGTCGAAGAGATTTCGATGGATGACTACGACATGATGATGAAAGTAAATGTTCGAGCCACATTTTTAATTAGCCAAGAAGTTTTTAGAAGAGCCAAAGACGAAACCTCAATTCTCAATGTTAGTTCAATTGCGGGAGTAATGGGCCTTGAAAAGTATCCTGGATTCAGTGTTTACACCGCTGCTAAATCGGCAGTGGTGGGTATGACTGAAGCCATGGCCGTGGAGGGACGGGCCCGCAAAATTTGGGTGAACGTGGTATGCCCTGGGGCGGTCGATACACGAATGCTTCGCCAAGCACTTCCCAATATGAAGACGGATAAAAAACCCGAGGATGTAGTCGGGCCCTTTCTTGCGGTAATTGAAAAATCCTTTTTAGAATCGTTAACTGGACGGGTGGAGGTTCTGGGCAATGACTAACGAATCTATCGGTTACCTTAGCCGGCGAGTTACATTTTGTGCTTCTCATCGCTTGCATTCCAGTGATTTGAGCGATTCCGAGAATCAGAAGATCTTTGGAAAATGCAATCATCCGCATGGGCATGGGCACAACTATGAATTGGAAGTTGTACTTCGTGGAAAAATTAATTCGAAGACCGGACTGATTTTCAATCTTACCGATTTGAAAACTATTATCGAAAGAGTGGTGCTCTCAAAAGTAGATCACCGGCATCTGAATCTGGATGTTCCGGAGTTTTCGAGAGAGAATCCTACTGCAGAAGTGATCGCTAAAGTTTTTTGGAATTGGTTGAAGTCAGAAATTCCAAATGCCCTTCTCTATGAAGTTCGGTTGCGAGAGACAGAGAATAATTTAGCGATATACCGGGGCGAATAATTTTGAGCTTACAAAGCAAAGAGCAAATACAACTCCCATCACCAGAATGATGGCTGCCCCTGTCGGCAAATCACAGAAGTAAGATAGAAAAATTCCCACCAAAGAAGAGAAGAGGCCCAGAAAAATACTCTTTAAGGTCATGCCAAAAAAAGTTCTAGAAATTAATCGTGCACTGGCCGCGGGAATAACTAAAAATGCCGATAATAAAATAATTCCAAACACCTTAATCGCCACCACGATGGTGCTAGCGATAAAAACCGCCAATAAATAATCATGAAATGAAGAATTCTTTTTTTCGATACTAGCGAGTTCACGATCAAAAGTAGAAAATGCCCATCGACTCCAAAGGGGAAGCGTAAGGAGCGAAAATGTCAAAAGCCCGACCGCCCAAATCAGATCTTCTTCTGAAACGGTCAGAATCGATCCAAATAATAAGCTCATCGCATCTTGGCTGTAAGTTTTTCTCCACGACAAAAATATAATCCCTAAAGCCATCGCTACCGAAAATAAAACTCCGATTAAACTGTCTGATTCAAGTTTGGAATTTCGAGAGAACCATACAAACAGAAGTGCCACGGCAATCGTAAAGGGAGTAGCAATCCAAAACGGCGAAAGTCCCAATAGAAGCGCTAATGCAACCCCGCCAAAGCTGGCGTGAGCTAATCCGTTTCCAACGAAACTCATTTTTCGCTGCACGATAAAAACGGAGAAGAAGCTGGCGAGAGTTCCGACCAATAAGGTGGCCCAAATCGCTCGTTGCATGAATGGATAACTTAGAATCTCAAGCATGGTGACGGGCTCCATGATCATGATGATGCTCATGTTGAGAATGTCCAAAGGCGCGTTCAATCACTTCGTGAGACAGGGCCACTTGGGGAGATCCAAAAGCAAGCTGGCGTCTATTTAATACTAAAACATGAGTAGAATGATGTTCGGCAACTTTTAGGTCATGCGTGATCATCATTACTAAGCAGCCGGTTTCTTTTCTAAAATTCTCGAGCAGAATATAAAGATCCGCTTCTCCGAAAGTATCAATCCCCGTGGAGGGTTCATCTAAAATCAAGATTTTTCGGGGACGAATAAATGCTCTCGCGAGATAAACTCGCTGCAATTCCCCGCCCGAAAGAGTTTCGATATTTTTTCCTAAAAGATGTTGAGCGCCCACTTTAGCGAGCGCTTCTTGTACGCGAGCTTTTACCGAAAGAGACAATCGCCAGGGCCAAGTGCTGTGAATTCCGGAGGCGACTAATTCTTCGGTCAAGGCCGGGAAGCGTCGATCAAAAGTTTTAGACTGAGGAACGTAGCCAATCGAGCGAAAGTCAAAGTCAGACACGGTTTGTGCGTCTAATTGAATTTCTCCTGAGCTGGGAGCTTGAGCTCCTAAAATAGTTTTGGTGAGAAGAGTCTTTCCCGCTCCATTCGGTCCGATCACACAAAAAAAAGCCCCAGCAGGAACGTCAAAATTTAAATCTTCAAGAATAGAAAGCTCATGAATTCGGAGAGATAAATTCTGAACTTTAATCATCATGAATCTTTTGGCCTCAATTTAGGGTCCCAGAGGGGTTAAGCCTTTTTTAATTTTGTGGGCGTTGTCCCGAATCAGATCGCTGTAACTGGTAATCTGAGCCGACGCGCCATACTGATCTAGAATTTCGAATCGAGTTTTTGTGGCCTGTGCAAGGGCTTCGACAGGCCGCACCGGAAGTTGAACTTCTCCAAAAATTGTATGCACACCTTTGGCGGCAGCATTCTTTAAAATTCTTTGAATATCTTTAGGGCTTGGTTCTTTACCGGGAAGCGGTTCGATTGGTTCTAGATAGTCCAGATTATAGCGACGCACAAAATAACCAAAACCATCGTGAGAAGATAAGAAAGCCTTTCCTTTTAATGGCAGCATCACATTTTGAATTTCTTTATCGAGAGCGAGAAGCTGAATAGAAAATTCTTGAGCTCGTTTTTGTACCGAAGTGCAGTCTTTTGGTTCCCAACTACAAATTTGTTTTACGAGAGGTTTAAGCAAGGCTTCGACGGTCAAGGGATTCATCCAAAAATGTGGGTCTCGAGATCCATGATGATGATCTTCGTGTTCTGCATGTTCATGCTTCTCGTGTTCGTGAGCATGATCTTCAAACTGCGGCTTTTGCACAAACGCAGTTGGTAAAAGATCAAGAGCACGTACTTGTTTTTTGATTCCTAACTTATCAAACCAAGAATCATATTCCTTATCGACCGAGAGAGCGAAGCGAGCGTTAAGGGCATTTTTTAAATGCTCAGGCTTTAATTCGAATGTATGCGGGGAATTTCCGGGAGGACAGATCACCTGGATGATTTCGTTGGGGTAAAGTTCCTGCACGATCCATTTTAAGCTTTGCACAGAAACCAAAATTGGTTTGCTAGCGGGATCAAGTGGGGGCGGCCCAAAAATAAGGAGAATAGAGAGAAGCAACGAGCTGGTCATGGCTTGGGGGTAATAGACTCTCTCCTCTTATCGGGCAAGTAATTGCAAATACGAAGATTTCTGCAGAGTGAGCGAAGGTCTTTAAATTAAAAACTGAACAATTTCAATTAGTTATGCCGCTACAAAGAGGGAACGGCTCTTGCTCACTTAGAAGAGTCGAGGGCTTGGTGCATGTTTTTCAATATTTTGTCTTTTGCGATGGTTTTAAATACCGCTGACGGAACTCCTCCTCCAGCGCAACCGGATCCACAATTACGACTCCGCGAAATTTCGTTTTCGAGTGCTGTCGATGAACGAGTGGAATTGTTTAGCGCGGGCGACGCGAAGATTCTTCGTTTTCGGCCATCGGTCGATGCGGAGTCTTTAATAAGGCTCATCCGTGATGGGAGCGAGCCGGTCGTTCAGATCGATATCTTGGTCAAACCCACTGGGCTTATCGATGGGTTCAAGGTGGTGCGATCGGAATTAAGCGAGATTTTTAAGATCGCGGTCGAGAATACGCAGTTAAAATTCCTGCGATTAAAAGATGAAAATTTTAGCTTTCCCAATGTTCCTAATAACCACACTCCCTTGGCGTCTAAGTTTTCAGAAGTGATAATTTTCTTAACTCAAAAATCCTCGGCCGATGTGAATCAAACCAATCAAAAGGTGTTGAGAGCATTAAAAATCTTGCAGGCTCCTGATTCGACCACGACGGCGGCTAAAGAGCCTAGCCCCGATGACCAGAAGAAGAATCTCTTAAATCTCATTGATGAAGATCTAGAAAAGACTCCCAAGTCGGCTAGTGCCTCCGATTCGAAAATGTAGGCCTGCTTTCAATAAACCTGCTGTCAAGTTACGCTAATTTCACTAGTCTGATGGCGCATGTCGTTTTGGAAATCGCGCATTGATACGCAATCTACGGAGTTCAAACTTAATCAAGAATACCATCTCGATCTAGCGAAGCGTTTTCAGAACATTCGCTCTCAGATTGAGCAGGGTGGTGGTACCGAATCCCGGCAAAAGCATGAGTCTAGAAAAAAGCTTTTTGTTCGCGATCGTATTCAAAAATTATTGGACCCCGATTCGCCCTTTCTAGAGATGGGAAGTTTCGCGGCCTATGATCTTTACGACGGTCAGGCGCCTAGCGCGGGATTAGTAGCGGGAGTGGGGAGAGTTTCTGGGCATGAAGTGATGATCATCGCCAATGATGCCACCGTTAAAGGTGGGACCTATTTTCCGATGACGGTCAAAAAGCATCTTCGCGCTCAGGAAATCGCTTACGAAAATAATTTGCCCTGCGTTTATTTAGTAGATTCAGGCGGAGCCTTTCTTCCGCTGCAGGCTGAAGTTTTCCCCGATCGTGAACATTTCGGAAGAATTTTTTACAATCAAGCCAGAATGTCCGCGGCGGGAATTCCGCAAATTAGCGTAGTGATGGGAAGTTGCACCGCGGGCGGAGCTTATGTTCCGGCCATGAGCGATGAAGTTATCATGGTGAGAAATCAGGCCACAATTTTTTTGGGTGGACCTCCTTTGGTGAAAGCCGCAACTGGCGAAGACGTAGATGCTGAAACTCTGGGTGGCGCTGATGTGCATTGTCGAAAAAGTGGCGTCTCCGACTATATGGCTGAAAACGATGAAGAAGCTTTGCAACTCGCGCGGCAGTTGGTCTCGCAAATCAATCGCAAGAAACGAATTTCGCTATTGGCGCAAAAACCGCGAGATCCAGAATACGATGCCAAAGAAATTTACGGAATTATTCCTCAAGATCAACGGACTCCTTTTGATATTCGCGAAGTAATGGCGAGGCTTTTGGATGCTTCGGAATTTGAAGAATTCAAGCCGCTTTATGGACAAACCTTAATATGTGCTTTCGCTCATTTGCATGGTTATCCCGTAGGAGTGATCGCCAACAATGGAATTTTATTTTCAGAAAGTGCGATGAAGGGCGCTCATTTTATTGAGCTTTGTTGTCAGCGAAAAATTCCGATTCTCTTTTTGCAAAATATCACCGGCTTTATGGTGGGAACAAAATACGAATCAGGTGGAATCGCGAAAGACGGAGCCAAATTAGTAATGGCGGTTTCTAATGCGCAAGTTCCAAAAATTACTTTGGTAGTGGGCGGATCTTTTGGCGCAGGTAATTACGGAATGTGTGGGCGCGCGTTTCAGCCGCGGTTTCTTTATATGTGGCCGAATGCAAAAATTTCAGTGATGGGCGGAGAGCAAGCAGCGAAAGTTCTTTGGACCGTAAAGAGCAATAGCGATCCCAAGGCTGAAGCAAAATTTAAAGAAGATATTTTAGAAAAGTATAATCACGAAGGAGCGGCGACATATTCTTCATCTCGTCTCTGGGATGACGGCATTATCGATCCCGCTGAAACTAGAAAAATTTTATCGCTCTCTTTATCTGCTGCGTTGAATGCGGCAATTCCAGACTCCAAGTTTGGCGTTTTTCGAATGTGAGGATTTTAGAATGTCTGAAATTGTAAAGACCACCGAGAAAAATGGAGTATTAGAAGTTCGCCTCAATCGACCCGATGTAAAAAACGCCATGAGTGCTGAAGTTATGGTGCGGCTCACTTCGATTTTCAAATCCATTTCGGCATCGACACGAGTTTTGATTCTCCAGGGCGAAGGAGATTTCTTTTGCGCTGGTGGTGATTTGAATTGGATGAAAGATTCCATTAAAAAAACCCAGAAAGAGAATGAAGAAGACGCGCGTACTCTAGCGGGAATGATTACCACTATCGATGAATGTGCGGTCCCCGTTATTTCAATTGTGAAAGGCGGCGCTTTCGGTGGCGGAGTAGGTTTGGTGGCGGCTAGCGATATTGTGATTGCAGAAGAGACCGCCCTATTTTCGCTCTCTGAAGTAAAGCTGGGATTAATACCTGCCACGATCGGTCCACTGGTCATGCGAAAAATTGGCATCAGTCAGGCTCGACGTTTATATTTAACCGGCATGCGATTTTCTGCCTTGGAGGCCAAAAATATTGGCCTCATTCATGAAGTGGTAAAGCCAGGGGAAGCTGCGGCAAAATTATCAGAGTATTTAAAAGAGTTTTCTTCTAACGGGCCCGAAGCGGTTCGTTACGCCAAAAAATTAATTCGTGACCTCCAAGGGACAGGCCTTTGGAAGCCCGGAATCGCCGACGAAACTTCGGCTATTCTCTCTAAAATTAGAGTGGGTGCTGAAGCTCAAGAAGGTGTGGGCGCTTTTTTAGAAAGACGAAAGCCCAGCTGGAGCCAAAAGATCGAGTGGTCATGATCTTATATATTGCCAACCGTTCTGAAATTGCTCGCCGCATAATTCGATCCGCAAAAAAAATCGGTGCGACGGCCGTGGTTGGTTACGCTCGTGAAGATCGAGCACTTCCTTTTGTCAGAGAAGCTTCGCGCTCGTTAGAAATCGACGTATCAGAACCTCGATCGGCTTATCTTGATGCTGCTTTAGTAATTGAGACCGCTAAAAAGCTAGGCGCGACTCATCTCCACCCTGGGTATGGTTTTTTAAGTGAGCGAGCGGATTTTGCAGAAGCCGTCGAAAAAGCAGGCATTCGTTTTGTGGGTCCGAGGCCAGAAAC
>Ga0163155_10005249_pt1 | contig 12991 bp, 7 predicted proteins | sample OliLakLV19SP4G1_FD_148611 | JGI IMG/M metagenome (GOLD analysis project Ga0163155, IMG submission 148611) | Freshwater microbial mat bacterial communities from Lake Vanda, McMurdo Dry Valleys, Antarctica - Oligotrophic Lake LV.19.SP4.G1 | ecosystem: Environmental > Aquatic > Freshwater > Lake >...
TTCAGTTTAGAAGGAGCTTCCGCGGGCCTGACTGAGAGCTTTAGAAGCTTAGGGGTAGCGTTACTCCTGGGAATCTTGGTGGCCTATATGATTCTCGCGGTGCAGTTCAACTCCTTCATTCAACCCATATCGATTTTAGCAGCGCTACCCTTTAGTGTCAGCGGAGCGCTGCTAATTCTGTGGATTACTGGAGAGTCGCTGAATTTATTTAGCTTTATTGGGATTATCGTGTTGATGGGAATCGCTAAGAAGAACTCAATCCTACTGGTGGAGTTCACCAACCACGTGCGACGACACGGCGAAAAGGATATCACTCGAGCCCTGCTGGAAGCCTGCCCTATCCGCTTACGTCCTATTATTATGACCTCGGTAGCGACTGTAGCGGCCGCCATTCCTCTAATCATAGGCGACACGATGGGACAGGAAACAAGAACTCCAATGGGCCTAACAATCGCGGCCGGTACGGCGGTTTCTACGCTTTTTACGCTTTTTGTTGTCCCCAGCCTCTATAAGGTGCTGGCCTACTTCGAGGGCCAGCCGCAGCCTGAATTTAGCATCCAAACGGGAAGTGCCACGATTGGCGAAAGGGTCGTGGTCAATCCTTAGAATCAACCACTAGCTGAATATAACTTAGCATGTGTCCGGAGTAGCTTCGCTTAAATTCGGGCGTTTGATAGTAGTCGCTGCTTAATACACCTCGACAGCATTCGGCTCGGCATCGACAGTTCAGCTCCAATCGTTCCGTTTCGCTGGTTGAATAATCGTAAGTAATCTCCTCTCCAGGGGTGATTGCTCTGCGGGCAGTCATCAGCCGATCGCCCTCAAACCAAGTATTCGGATCACAGCTATGGTTCATCAGCATAGCGAGATCCTCCGATGTCCCGCGGTACCCCATCCAGACTCCCGCTCCAACCTGATAGGCATGCTCCAAAAAGATCTTCTGCTCGGCCTCTGGCCAGCTACCAATCTCCGTAGCGCTATAAGTTGGAGTAACTTCGGTTTCTCTCCAGATCTCCTCCCCTTGAGGAATCTGGACGGTCGCGAATAGACCTTGGCCACTAATAGTACTACCTCTAACCTCAATCTTCGGATGCAACATTAGCCGACTAAAACCTCCTGCTCCGCAGGTTCCATATGAATTACCGCACCGATAGTCGCCGGGGTGCTTTCTCGAATTGCCGCTTTAACTTTTCCACTCAAGACGTGGGCGTCGTGAAGAGACATTTCTGGGTCGGCGTGCACATGGACCTCGATAAATATCCCTAAACCTGATCGCCGCACTAAAAGCTTTTCAATCTTCCGAACCCCCGGAACACTTGCAGCAGAGCTGGAGATCTGTTGCAAAACGTCTTGCGCTGGCGCGCGATCCATTAGATTGGCCAAGGCATCTCGCAGCAAATACAAACCATTGAAGCCAATAATCCCAGCCGCAAGTATGGCTGCATAATCATCCGCAGCCTCCCAACCCTCGCCACCCCACAGCGCGATCGAAATTCCCAGAAAGGCGGCTAACGAGGTGAGCGCATCTGAGCGGTGGTGCCAGGCGTCACTCCTTAGAGCCTGACTATCGATGTCGCTACTGATTCGGTTAGAAAAACGAAAGAGTGCTTCCTTAACTAAAACCACAACAATCAGTACTACCAGCGTAAAGCTCTGCGGAAGATGGTGGGGTGTAATAATCTCACGGGCACCAGCAATGGCGACCGCTGCCGCAGCTGTTAATAGCATTAACGCTACGAGCGCCGCAGAGAGTGATTCTGCTTTTCCAAAACCAAAATGATACTCCTCAGTCGCTGCGCGAGAGGAGAGCTTCAAACCACGCATCACAATCAGAGAGGAGAAAATATCCGCGGTGGATTCAATTCCATCTGCGATGAGGGCGTAAGAATTTCCTAGGATACCGGCAAGAATCTTAACGACAGCTAACAGCGCATTAACAATCAGCCCTGTCTGAATCGAGATTAGTCCGGCCTGGACCCGCGCTTCGATTGATCGAACTCTCATTCTAGTGCTGACGCCGAAAAAGACTACAAAATCCTCCCGCTCCCATTCCTTGAAAAGGAAAGAGTCGGTAGCAGTGTTCCGAACTCAGTTCAGACTGAAATCCCGCTAACGTTTCACAGGCGACAGTGACAAACTCGGGAAACTTCTTACGAACCCACTCGACCACACCCTCGTTCTCTTTAGGAGAAAAAGTGCAGGTCATATAAGCCAAATATCCCCCGGGACGTACCAATTGCAGTGAGTTCGCAACGATCCGTTTCTGCCGATTGGCATTCATGTTGATCGTAACGGGGTGAAAGGCCCCTTCGGCCGAACTTCCCTTAGCTTCAAGAGATTGACCAGAACATGGCGCATCGACAATCACCAAGCAAAATGTCTCAGCTAAAGAACTCTTTAGCCGGGCGGAATCTATGCCCGTAACCGTAGCGACATCCACCGCACAACGCTTCAGATTCGAAACTAACGCCCCACGTCTCTTACCGATCACCTCATTACTTACTAAACGCGCTGGCGCGAGAGCACGATAGGCAAAGACGCTCTTACCACCCGGTGCTGCGCAAACATCAAGAATGCTTGATACGTCTAGGCAGTGCCTGACTAAACTTGCCTCAAAGACGGACGAGAAATCGAGGCAGTAGTAGGCACCGGCTTGGTGTAATGGGTGTGCACCAGGTCGCTGGCCGGAATCAATGAGATCGACAAACTCTGGCTGCCAGCTTGTCCGAGGCTGGCTAACAAATGGAGCTTCTACGGGGCGCTCCGCAAGCCAGAGTAGCGCTGGCGCCTCACTCTCTCCCTTAAAGAGCGCTTCAATTAAGATTTCCTGGCGCTCACGATCGGCGAATAAAGATCGCGCTAACCTGTCAATATTTCGGCTGGGAGGACGCTCGGCCATCAGCGGATCTTCGACTAGTTTGGCCAAGTTTCAATTTGGACCAGGAAGATCTGCAGGCAGCCAATAATGAAGCCCAAGACGCCGCCGATCAACTCAATAAAACGAAACTCTTGTTTCATGATACCGAGTAGTATCTCCTCCAGTTTATCGGAGGAGAATCGCGCGACCTTTTCTTCAACTACCTCCTCAACTTTTAGCGCTCCCTGCAAATGTGAGCCGAAGAGCTCAATCAGTTCATCAACTAAAGTGCCAAGCATCGGGCGAAACTGAGCCAACATCTCTCCTAAGGCCCCACCTCCTAAAAACATCGATATCATCGGAATACGCAGGGGAATCTCTTGCTCTAATTTTTGCAGGATCAAGCGAGAGACACTTTCCTGCACCTCACTTGAATGAGCGGAAGATTTAAGCTTTTCGATCACATCCTTGGCGGAGAAAAGCTCGGTTGCTACTAACTGCCCGAGCTTCTTTGCTACAACGTTTTGCCGCTTTGGGAAAACGCCTTGTAAGGTAAAGAATAATATCCGTTTGGGTTCGCGCGGATGAAACAACATTTTGACCGCGACATAATTTGTCATCCAGCCGATAAATGCCGCGATGACAGGAATGGCTAGCAGCGACCAATTACTCATAAAAAGCGGGCGGGGTTATTAACGATTGCCCCCCTCGCCACCGCCACCGCCACGTCGTTCTCCACCACTACGTCCTCCACCAGCACGAAAATTAGAACCACTACCTTCTTCACGCGGGCGCGCCTCGTTAACAACAATCGTGCGTCCCTTCAGCTCAGACCCGTTTAGCTGATCGATAGCTTTTTCGCCATCGGCTTTAGCTTCCATCTCGACAAAACCAAAGCCTTTGGATTTTCCTGAGAACTTGTCAGTCAGCACCTTAGCCGATTTAATTTTACCAAACTGGGAGAAGGCCTGATTGAGATCGGCGTCGTTTGTTTCGTAAGAGAGATTTCCAACGTAAATATTCACGGGCTTAAATTCCTAAATGTGACGATCTTAAAGTTTTTCTCGACGCTCCAGACTAGTCGATGACGGAAGTCCACGAACCATACGCCCCCCGTCGAGCCTCTTCAATGCAGGCACCTAAGTGCTGGAAATTGCAGTCTCTTTACAGAACCAAAAGGCTTGCCCTTGGGCAGAATAGCTTAGCGCCCGATATAGATAGCATGACAACAAGCTACGACTACGACTTGGTGGTAATTGGCAGCGGACCTGGTGGGCAGAAGGCAGCCATTCAGGCAGCAAAGCTCGGCAAGCGAACTGCCATCGTCGATTGCCGGGCCATAGTCGGCGGTGCCTGCCTCCACGACGGAACAATTCCAAGCAAATCATTTCGAGAGGCGATTCTTCACCTCTCTGGCTACAAAGAGCGTAGTCACTATGGCCAGGCCTATCGCGTTAAACACAACATCGAAATTGGCGACCTGACCGGCCGCACGTCAAGCATCATCAAAGATATCGAGCAGACCATGAGGTCCCAACTACTTCGAAATAGAATCGAGATCCATCTTGGCTATGGATCGATAGTAGATCCGCATCAGGTTAAGGTTTCGAATGGCAAGAAAGAGGAGCTTCTGAATACCGAGTTCATCGTCATTGCAACTGGAACCCGGCCTTGGAGGCCCAAGGCGTTCGAGTTTGACGGTGAGGTTATTCACGACAGCGACACTATTCTTCATCTTTCCCGACTCCCAAGCTCACTAAGCGTCGTTGGTGGTGGAGTAATCGGCGCGGAATACGGATCGATGTTTGCAGCCTTGGGCATCAAGGTTATGATTGTGGAAGCCAGGCCCAGCATTCTTTCGTTTATCGATAAGGAGCTAGTAGATTCTCTAGTTTACAAGCTGCGCGAGCAGAAAGTTCAGATCGTAACTAACGATAAAGTAATTGGCTGCGCCAAATCTCCCGACGGCAGGGCCGTAACTTACTTAGAAAGCGGCAAGCGCGTGGTTACTGACGCTTTGTTGGTCTCTGCTGGTAGAGTTGGCAATGTTGAACGGCTGAATCTAACTTCGGTTGGAGTTTCCACAAGTGATCGAGGATTGATTAAGGTTAACGAGCACTATCAAACATCTCACGAGAACATTTACGCTGTAGGGGATGTCATCGGCGGCTCGTCGCTTGCCTCGACCTCTTTGGAGCAGGGCCGTAGAGCCGCCTGCCATGCCTTTGGTTTAAGGGATCTGGGACAGACTTTGCCATTGCCATACGGCATCTACACCATCCCTGAGATTTCGATGGTCGGAAAAACAGAGTGTGAACTAAGCGAAGGCAAGATTCCCTATGAAGTGGGAATTGCGCGATTTTCAGAAGTGGAGAGGGGCAAAATCATTGGTGATGACAGCGGCGTACTTAAGATCCTCTTTCATCGACACACTCTGCAAGTTTTGGGCGTTCATATCATCGGTGAATCTGCTTCAGAGCTAATCCACATTGGCCAAACCGTGATGGGTTTTGAAGGCGGGATTGATTATCTTTCGCAAGTTGTTTTCAACTACCCAACTCTAGCGCAGGCTTACAGAACGGCCGCTCTCGATGGGATGAATAAGGTCATAGCCACTGAGGGACTACCAGATGAAGCTCCCCACCCGGATTACAAGCTGAATTAAGGGCTGTAATTTCTTTTACGAAATTTCTCTCGACCAATAAAAAAGGCACCGGAGTTTTCACTCACGGTGCCTGAAAAAAATCCCTGACGACGACCTACTTTCCCACCAAGTGGTAGTATCATCGGCGCTGTAGGGCTTAACTGCTGAGTTCGGAATGGGATCAGGTGTGGCCCCTACGCTAGTGCCGTCAGGAAACTCTACTCATGTTGAGGGGAGCTTTCACTCCGCTCTAAGCCGTTTTATCCGTCGTCCGGAAAAACTTCCCGGACGACGTAATAAAAAGGGGGTAGACGAGCAAACCGCCTTAAAGTCTTTAACAGCCAGAGTTAACTGATTGTTGCAAAATTAAAGCACACTGAAAATTTCTCAAACGCGTGAAATGAATCTCAAAGATGATCGATTTAAAAAAAAGTCTCACGACCAATTAGTACTGCTCAGCTCAATGCTTCGGCGAACCTAATGCACTTACACCTGCAGCCTATCAACGTCATCGTCTTTAACGGGTCTTTAGGGGGGTAAACCCCCAGGGAAAACTTGTCTTGGGAGGGGCTTCCCGCTTAGATGCTTTCAGCGGTTATCCCTTCCATGCGTGGCTACCCAGCGGTGCTCCTGGCGGAACAACTGGTACACTAGAGGCATGTCCGCTCCGGTCCTCTCGTACTAAGAGCAGCTTCCCTCAATTTTCCTACGCGCACGGCAGATAGGGACCGAACTGTCTCACGACGTTCTAAACCCAGCTCGCGTGCCACTTTAATGGGCGAACAGCCCAACCCTTGGGACCTACTTCAGCCCCAGGATGTGACGAGCCGACATCGAGGTGCCAAACCTCCCCGTCGATGTGAACTCTTGGGAGAGATAAGCCTGTTATCCCCGGCGTACCTTTTATCCGTTGAGCGACGGCCCTTCCACGAAGAACCGCCGGATCACTATGACCTACTTTCGTACCTGCTTGAGATGTCCCTCTCGCAGTTAAGCGGGCTTATGCCATTACACTCAAAGGCTGGTTTCCGATCAGCCTGAGCCCACCATTGCGCGCCTCCGTTACTCTTTGGGAGGCGACCGCCCCAGTCAAACTACCCACCACACGTGGTCCACCCAGAGGATTCACTCTGGTATGTTAGAAACTAGAGAATGTAAGGGTGGTATTTCAAGGACGACTCCACTCTGACTAGCGTCAGAGCTTCAAAGTCTCCCACCTATCCTACACATACAGCCTCCAGCATCAACGTGAAGTTGTAGTAAAGGTGCACGGGGTCTTTCCGTCTTGCCGCGCGTACTCGGCATCTTCACCGAGAATTCAATTTCACTGAGTCCGTGGTTGAGACAGTGGAGCAGTCGTTACGCCATTCGTGCAGGTCGGAACTTACCCGACAAGGAATTTCGCTACCTTAGGACCGTTATAGTTACGGCCGCCGTTCACCGGGGCTTCGGTTCATTGCTTCACGGTTACCCGTTGACAGATCCCCTTAACCTTCCGGCACCGGGCAGGCGTCAGTCCCTATACATCCACTTACGTGTTTGCAGAGACCTGTGTTTTTAGTAAACAGTCGCGACTCCCCGCTTTGTGTCACCTACTTAGGCCTTGAGCGCGAAGCTCTTAACCCAAATCGGCCTGCCTTCTCCCGAAGTTACAGCAGCAATTTGCCTAATTCCTTAACCACGGTTCTCTCAAGCGCCTTAGTATACTCTACTAGTCCACCAGAGTCGGTTTGGGGTACGGACCGGTGTCAATAATCTTAGAAGCTTTTCTCGGAAGCCTGGAATCAGCACTTTCTCTTTGACCCGAAGGTCGCAGATCATGGCATGCCTCAGTAAAACGAATTGGCGGATTTGCCTACCAACTCTCCCTACACATGCCAGCCGGGACATCCATCACCCGGACAGGCTTATCCTTCTCCGTCACTCCATCGATCAACACCGCGGTGCAGGAATATTAACCTGCTTACCATCGCTTACGCCTTTCGGCCTCAACTTAGGCTCCGACTAACCCTGAGCGGATTACCCTGGCTCAGGAAACCTTGGACTTTCGGCGACAGAGTTTTTCACTCTGTTTATCGTTACTCATGTCAGCATAATCACTTGTTATCAGTCCACACGTTCTTACGATCGTGCTTCCGCCCGATAACAACGCTCGCCTACCGATCACACTTACGTGTAATCCCGCAGCTTCGGTAGAATGCTTGAGCCCCGTTGAATTTTCGGCCCGAGTTCGCTTGACCAGTGAGCTGTTACGCTATCTTTAAAGGGTGGCTGCTTCTAAGCCAACCTCCTGGTTGTCTGTGCGCTCTCAGATCCTTAAACACTTAGCATTCATTTTGGGACCTTAGCTGGCGGTCTGGGTTCTTTCCCTTTTGTTCACGGACCTGTCACCCGTGAGCTGAGTGCCGTGCTCATCTTCGAAGGTATTCGGAGGCTAGTTGGGTTTGGTAGACTGGTAGGTCCCCTAGCCCATTCAGTGCTCTACCCCCTTCGAATATACACGACCCTATACCTAAATATATTTCGGCGAGAACCAGCTATCTCCAGCTTTGATTAGCCTTTCACTCCTATCCACAGCTCATCCCCTATTTTTTCAACAATAGTGGGTTCGGACCTCCACTACGTGTTACCGCAGCTTCATCCTGGCCATGGATAGATCAACTGGCTTCGGGTCTGCCCCCTGCGACTGAATCGCCCATTTCAGACTCGCTTTCGCTTCGGCTCCGTCTATCGACTTAACCTTGCCGCAGAGGCGCAACTCACTGACCCATGATGCAAGAGGTACGCAGTCGCACATTACGTCCGAAGACGTCATAGTGCTTCTACTGCTTGTAAACACACAGTTTCAGGATCTTTTCATTACCCTCGTCGGGTTTCTTTTCACCTTTCCCTCACGGTACTAGTTCGCTATCGGTCGATCAGTAGTATTTAGCCTTGGAAAGTGGTCTTCCCAGATTCCGACAGGGTTCCACGTGTCCCGCCGTACTCAGGAACGCACTCACCGCTCCAGCCAATTTCGTTTACGGGGCTATCACCCGCTATGGCCCAGTTTTCCAAACAGTGTTCAACTATCGTTTGGAGTCGGTTTTGTTGTGCGCCCTACAACCCCGCAAGAACCGAAGTTCTTATGGTTTGGGCTGTTCCCGTTTCGCTCACCGCTACTCAGGGAATCTCATTTGATTTATTTTCCTAGGGGTACTGAGATGTTTCACTTCCCCCCGTTCGCCTCCCTTTCGGGATAAGGTGCTTAACACCATTAGGTTTCCCCATTCAGACATCTCCGGATCATCGCTTGTTTAGCAGCTCCCCTGAAGCTTATCGCAGCTATACCACGTCTTTCATCGCCTCTGATCGCCAAGGCATCCTCTGTGTGCTCTTAGTAACTTAATCTTAAAAAGATCAAGCAACTGTAAGATCGTTGTGAGTAACAAACGATCTTACATATTCACGGAGCTGTGCGGCAAGGCTCAGCTCCGTGGCGCTCGTGGTTTATCGAAAGTCTTGCATCGAGCTTTCGACCACTTGCACTTTGTAATTCATTACCTACGCCTACATTTCATCTAGTGATTACTCACTAAAATCGACACAGACATAGCGCGCTTGAGAATAATTCTCAGTTTTTGTTTGCTCGTCTACCCATATGAAATTTTCACAGAACACACGCCCTTACAAACTTGGCGTGGACTATCAAAACTTGGCTGGGCAGTGCTTCCTGAAGAAGTTGAGCCTGAAACTGCGTTAGCAGAATCAAACCAGAGAAGAAGGACAAATTTGTAAGCAGAGATTTAGGGAACGTAAATCGCTCTTGCCGACACCGAATATGATCTTATCGATTACATCGATAAGAAACCACAAGTCGCCTAATCATAAGAGAGTAAATACCGTAAAGCAGGTTTGACCCTGTTTTAACAGCAATACTAGTTCTCTTTAAAGGAGGTGATCCAGCCACTGCTTCCGCAACGGCTACCTTGTTACGACTTCACCCCAGTCATCGGCTTCACCATAAACACCTGCCTCCTTGCGGTTAGCTTAGCGTTTTCCGGTGGAACCAACTCCCATGGTGTGACGGGCGGTGTGTACAAGGCCCGGGAACGTATTCACCGCGGCGTTCTGATCCGCGATTACTAGCGATTCCAGCTTCATGGAGTCGAGTTGCAGACTCCAATCCGAACTGAGAGGCGTTTTTTACGATTAGCTTGCCATCGCTGGCTTGCTGCGTTTTGTGCGCCCCATTGTAGCACGTGTGTAGCCCCAGACATAAGGGCCATGAGGACTTGACGTCATCCGCACCTTCCTCTGGCTTATAGCCAAGCGGTCTCGTTAGAGTGCCCAACTTAATGATGGTAACTAACGATACGGGTTGCGCTCGTTGCGGGACTTAACCCAACATCTCACAACACGAGCTGACGACAGCCATGCAGCACCTGTCACCGGGTTCCGTGAGGAAACTCCTAATTTCTTAGGATAGCCCGGGATGTCAAGTCTGGGTAAGGTTTTTCGCGTAGCATCGAATTAAACCACATGCTCCACCGCTTGTGCGGGCCCCCGTCAATTCCTTTGAGTTTTAATCTTGCGACCGTAATCCCCAGGCGGAGTACTTAATGCGTTAGCTTCGTTACTGAGACAATTAGGAATCCCAACAACTAGTACTCATCGTTTAGGGCGTGGACTACCAGGGTATCTAATCCTGTTTGCTCCCCACGCTTTCGCGTCTGAGTGTCAGAAACGAGCCAGATGGCCGCCTTCGCCACCGATGTTCCTCCTGATATCTACGGATTTCACCCCTACACCAGGAATTCTACCATCCTCTCTCGTCCTCTAGCCTACCAGTATCCAGTGCACTTCCGGGGTTGAGCCCCGGGCTTTCACACCAGACTTAGTAGGCCACCTACACGCGCTTTACGCCCAATAATTCCGAACAACGCTTGCACCCTCTGTATTACCGCGGCTGCTGGCACAGAGTTAGCCGGTGCTTTTTCTGTTGGTACAGTCAAGTTTCCCTTCGTCCCAACTAAAAGAGCTTTACGATCCGAAGACCTTCGTCACTCACGCGGGATTGCTGGATCAGGGTTGCCCCCATTGTCCAAAATTCCCAACTGCTGCCTCCCGTGGGAGTCTGGACCGTGTTTCAGTTCCAGTGTGGCTGATCATCCTCTCAGACCAGCTATCTATCGTTGCCTTGGTAGGCCATTACCCCACCAACTAGCTAATAGACCGCAGCCCAATCTCCTCGCGCCTTACGGCTTTACCGGCAGAGCCCGCAGGCCCCGACAGATCATTCGGTATTATCTCCGGTTTCCCGGAGTTATCCCCAGCGAAGAGGTATGTTAGCTACGTGTTACTCACCCGTGCGCCACGGTACTCGGCCGAAGCCTTTCGCGTGCGACTTGCATGTTTGAGGCATCCCGCTAGCGTTCGTTCTGAGCCAGGATCAAACTCTTCAATTTTTTAAATCTCTGCTGGCACTAGAGACATCTTTACGAGTGTCGTGAAACTACTCAATGTCCCTAATTTGCAGTTGCAGGAGGTTATCCCACAACGCCAGTAAATTGCGTTCGATCTTATGGCTGTTTAATTTTCTTTTTACAGTACTCTAACCAAATACTTACGTATCTGAGCTAGAGCTTTAAACTCATAAACGGTTTCCTGCAAAAACGATTTAACGTTCTTACCAGTTCGTCTTCTTCTCTTCTTCCCAACCAAGTTTTCATAGACCAGACACCGCAGTTGATGTTGGTGCCAGTGGCGGACCACCGGCCAACGACAATCAAACCAAAACGTGAGTTTGAAGACTTACTAACTTCTTCTTGCCCACGCTTCTAACTCTCTGTTTTACCGAGTGTTATTGTTTTTCCCGTCGAAGCGAGGACGGAGAATGCCCCATTCCTGAGCTTCTGACAAGTGGGCGCCAATAAAAAGTTTTGGGGGTAAAAACTATTCCTGAGCAGACATTGCGGAATCTGTTAACAATCGGCCTAAGCCTCTGATAACACACCATCCAGTGAGAGCGATAAAGACTGGTTCACCACCAGCCCAAAGCTCTCTGGCGCGCTAGAGACGACCACTAGGGCACCTAGCTCTGCCATTTTTCTAAATAATTCTAACAAATGCCGAGTTTCTTCCCTCCCCAACTCCGCTAGCGGCTGATCGAAGACAAACAATTCCTGGCGCGAGCGTCTGACCCCCGGCATCAAGCGGCGACCAAGCTGCGCACGAACGCAGTCTGCGCTCGAGAGTCCTTGAATCGTAGTACGGAGCGAGAAGTTACGAAAGCCCAACTGTTGAATCGACCTAAAGCTCTCGCTAAGAAACGCATCTCGATTGAAGAGTTTCAGTAGCCGATCTAGATCATACCGCAGCACCTCTCCCACGGCAGCACCATCATACTGCACCGTGCTGACACGAGCGGAAAAGCCACTTCCAAGACAGCTGTCACAACGCTCGCGTAAGACTCCCAGAAGCTCGAGCTCAGCATTCTGAAAACCCGTGCCTCGACAATTTTCACAACGACCATCAATCGACGTCAGCTTAAAGGAATTCTCCGTCAAGCCTGCTCGTCGAGCTTCCGCGGTGCCAGCAAACCGTTCAGCAATTGGGCGCTCTAAGTCAAAAAGCGAAAGCAGTGTCTGCGTGAGCGGCAGAGCACCGCTCGGTTTTCGATCGGACGTCCAACCCTTAAGCTGAAGCTTTCTGCCACGCGCCGTTGCCTGAAATTGCTCGAGGAAGGAGGTCTTGCCGGAGCCCGAAACGCCAGAGATCAAGATCACCCCCTGGTCGATCAGGGTCAGATTGGAACTCACTCCCCGAGGATGACGAAAGTAGAAGTTACTCGCTTTTCGAAGCGGAAGAAACGGACCGGATTTAACTGACTCCGCCGGCTGGTGCTGGGCGTGTAGAGCAGCCGAACCTACAGTCGAACCTACCGTCAAACCTACCGTTGCAGAAATCCCCTCACGCGCTGAATAGCTGAGCAGAGCATTCCTCTCAAAAATAAAAACTGTGTCTGCCGCATCAATCAGGTCGGAGTGTTCTGAACTAATCAGGACCAAATTTCCTTGGAGGATCAGCTTTCGGCAAGCGAGCAGTAAAAAGTTGCGGTCCGAAGTTGTGCTAAGATTTCTCCCAGGGTCCGTGACAAACATTACGCACTCGGAGATCGGCTCAAACAGCAACTCAGCCAAAACCAGCCGCAACAATTCGCCGCTCGAGAGAGAACTACACGGTTGCCCGAGGGAAATGCGATCTAATCCAAGCTCAGCTAAAATTGCGAGCTGCTGGGCGACGGTTGCCGGTTCTGCTGCCAGCTCTGTTACCAACTCGGACGATTCTGAGCTGAAATACCTCTGCGAAACTGCGAATGCCTCGCTCACTGTCAAGGACAAAAACTCCCCGAGCGAGGGTGCGCCAGCTCCCCTTAAACGAAGCGCGTCCATGCCATTCCCCACCCCTCCTGTCTCGTGCGCAGCGCCGCAAAGCACGCAGGCTAAACC
>Ga0163155_10005251_pt1 | contig 12988 bp, 11 predicted proteins | sample OliLakLV19SP4G1_FD_148611 | JGI IMG/M metagenome (GOLD analysis project Ga0163155, IMG submission 148611) | Freshwater microbial mat bacterial communities from Lake Vanda, McMurdo Dry Valleys, Antarctica - Oligotrophic Lake LV.19.SP4.G1 | ecosystem: Environmental > Aquatic > Freshwater > Lake >...
GATGATGCATTATAGATACCATCTATAAATTCTCCTTGACTAGCAGACCCTTCCTGACCAGACACTTGCATCTGTTCCATAAGGGACGGTTGTTCATTTGTTGACTTACTTGCACCACGAAGACCGTTGCCGATACTACTTGCAACCTTACTTACAAGCTGTTGCATAAGAGCTCCGATAATCTCATTGATTTCATCCGCACCGACGAGTCCGTCAAATGTACTCCCAAGAGACTTGTTGAGCTGACCCGCGATCACACTACCCGGAGTAACAACTTCTGACTTGGTACATACTTTTTTACTTACTGCATCTACATCCCCCACATTTTCACCAGAAGGATCGGGATGTTGTCCAGACGGATCTTCGTCTATGTAGCCAGCCGAGCCCGGTCTTGGCTTTGGGTGCTCCCATGTTTGACACTTCTTGAAGGAAAGAAAACCCGTTCCTCGGTTCAACTCGTCTGATAAAACCCTATTTTTACCTGCAATCTGTACACTGAGTTGATTTCTAGCTCTACTGTATGAACCGAGAGGGTTGTTTGTATCATTCTGTGTCATAGAAAACCATCCTTTCCACCCACCTTGAGTAAAGTCTTTGGTAAAATTCTCGTAGTTATCAACAATTTTGTCTATTGTACACGCATAATCATACTTATCTTCATTAATGTAATTCTTTACAAGAGCAAGACGAACTCTTACATTAAAAGGAGTACAGAGTGCTCTCAAATTGGTGCTACTGAGGAAATCAGAAGCAATATTATCTCCCACATTACGGAAAAATTGACCTGGATTTTGAACATATGCTGGATTTCCTTTAAATCCTGAGTTAATCCAGTTAACTGTTTGTGCGGTAAGCCTCTGTATTATCATCTTTGCGGCAAAGTTGGCAAGGCCATCAAGAATAAATTCCTTCCACGTGAGAGATTTTTGAGTTTTGGCCGTAGCAACTACTCCACCCGCAATCCAAGCCAATAGCTTCGTTGCACCCGGGTCTGTCACAACAACCTGTGCATTACTTTTTTGAGGAAAAGAAAATAAAAGTGTTGAAGAAATCGAAATCAGAAGAGCTACGGAAACTAGCTTATTTCTTATTCCAGAATTACTTATAAAAATAGACGTCATAGTGTTGCATTAAGTATACATCACAATGTAATGTAAATGCCATTATTCCTGTTGATAAACACTTACTATTTAGATTTAAAATACAAACTAAGTTTTTCAACAGAAGAAACAAGATCTTGACTCTGTTGTTGATACAAACCAATAACACTGAAACTGCGAACAGGATCGGTGAACAACACTCTCATAGACTCAACTGTCGAAAGAAGATTGCTGTAACTGTTGAGAAAGTTGAGATGAACATCCACTGCATCAGATGGAATCTCCATATTAACCAAATCACTCATAACCCCTTTATAACTTGCAATAATGGGGTCAAGTTTTTTAAGTTCTGCTTGATTTTGATTCTTAACTGCATGAGAAATAATGTCGAGTGTGGTTCCCTTATCTTCAATTGCTCTGTTTATAAGGATTTGTGTGATTGAGTTAGAGTATGCTTGAATCAACTCCTTGCTTGTCTTGGAACCAACACGAATGTTTTTTCTTGTATACACCGCACCTGAAGTGTAGCCGTAGTCAGATGATGCAAGGGTATTCTGGGCGATCTGAGCAGCTTGTTCAGGAGTAACTTTTTTACCACCCTTTTTAAGAAGGAGATATTGTGCAAAGAAATCTTTAGACATTTGGTCTGTAAGTGTCCCTTCCTCTACATTTGTCGAGTTTACACTGTTGGCACCGCCCACAATTGTAGATATATTTGCATTTTTATCGTTTGGACCTTTGATTCGAGGATCTCGACCAGCTTTTATTTCAGCGCCATCAGGAGCACCATCAGTATCAGTATCAAAATTTGATGGGTCAGTACCGATTAAAACCTCTTGCCAATCAAAAAGTCCGTCACCGTCTGTATCCACCTCATCTGTCTTTTCTCTTGCTTGCGTTACCACATTGGTCGTGCCAGTAAGTACATGAGAAAGGGAATTGGCAGATGAAGAACGGGACAAAAGCGCCGTTGCTCCAATGACTCCACTGCAAATAATAAGCAGTGTGAGAACTTTCACAGAAATTTTTCTTGGTTTTTTTATTTTTTCTCCACTATTTTCATGCATATGTATATGAGTATAGCATTTTAGAGAAAATAAATGATATACTGTGTGTATATACATCACGTATTAAATTTATATTTATATGGTAGTAAATTCAAAAGCAACACAAGAATTTGTCCCGATAAAAGAAGTCCGTGATGGTGTTGTTATTCTCAAAGACGATACGATGCGTGGTGTTGTACTCGCATCGTCACTTAACTTTGCGCTCAAATCAGAAGACGAGCGTGCTGCTATCATTGCGCAGTTCCAAGATTTTCTTAACTCACTTGATTTCCCTGTCCAAATATTTATTCAATCAAGAAGACTTGATATACGTCCATATATTGCCCTTCTCGAAGAACAGTACAAAGAGCAGACTAATGACCTTATGAAGATTCAAACTCGAGAATATATTGAATTCGTAAAAAAATTCACCGAAAGTACCAACATTATGACCAAAAGTTTCTTTGTGGTGGTGCCATATGACCCAGCAATACTCAATGTCTCTGGTGGAATAGGGGGGAAACTGTTTGGTAAAAAGTCAGCTGTGCAAATAACAGACGAAAAACAATCAACATTTGAAGAAAACCGGACGCAACTCGAACAACGAGTGGGTGTCGTGGAACAAGGTCTTGTTCGATGTGGTATTCGTGTTATTCGGCTTGGCACAGAAGAGGTGATAGAATTGTTTTACAAAATCTTCAATCCGGGAGAAACAGAGAAACCAATTAAAATTAATTGAAAGAAAAACGATGCACGAAATACGATGTTCGAAAAATCTGAAATCGTAACTCGCACATCGTAACTCTAATTACTATGGGAATACTAGATTTTTTAAGTCCAAAAAAGAAAGATGTCGAAATCTCATCGATTTTACCGCAAGAGATTTATGAAGCGGGCGCACTTGAGCTTAAGGATATCATTGCACCAAGCGCTCTTAAGGTAACTCCAAAAGAAATCAATCTTGGAGAGAAAGTTTTGCGAAGCTTTTTTGTTATTTCATATCCACGATTCCTCTCTGAGGGATGGTTTGCTCCAATTATCAACCTAGACAAAATCTTTGATGTAGCGATTTTCATCCAACCTATTGAGACAGCACAAGTCCTCCGAACATTTCAGAAAAAAGTAGCCGAAGTTCAAAGCCAGATCAATAGTCGAGAATCTAAAGGCCTCGTGCGTAATCCAATGCTCGACACCGCGTATCAAGACCTTGAAAATCTTCGAGACCAACTTCAACAAGCACAAGAAAAGCTTTTCGACGTCGGACTATATCTCACTATATATGGAGATTCTGAAGCAGAACTAGATAAAATAGAATCGGAAATCAAATCCATCCTCGAATCCAAGCTAGTATACGTAAAACCAGCCCTTTTCCAACAAGAACAAGCCTTTAAAACAGTACTCCCTATAGGAACAGACGAGCTCAAGGTGTACACCAAACTCAACTCATCTCCACTTTCATCTCTGTTTCCATTTATTTCTTTTGACCTTACATCTGACAAAGGAATTTTGTATGGTATCAACCGTCACAACTCATCTCTTGTACTCTTTGACCGTTTTTCACTCGAAAACTACAACTCTATAACATTTGCAAAATCTGGTGCTGGAAAATCATATACAACTAAATTGGAGATACTTCGAACACTCATGTTTGATACTGATGTGATTGTGATGGATCCAGAAAAAGAATATGAATACCTTGCAGAAGCAGTAGGAGGTAGATACTTCAACATATCCCTTAACTCTGAACACCATATCAACCCTTTTGAACTCCCAACACCCGCAGAAGGAGAGTCTTTTGCCAATGTACTCCGAAGCAACATTATCAACCTTGTAGGACTTTTCCGTATTATGATGGGGGGACTCAGTGCAGAAGAAGATGCGATTATTGACCGAGCTATTTCTGAAACGTACGCACTTAAAGACATCACTGCAGATTCAAATTTCGAAAACATTGAACCTCCTCTCATGTCTGATTTTGAGCTTGTGCTCTCTGGCATGGAAGGAGGGGAGTCACTTGCACAAAGACTCACCAAATACACACGTGGTACATGGGCGGGATTTATCAACCGACCAAGTAATGTTGATATCAACAAAAAGTTTGTGGTGTTCTCACTCCGAGACATGGAAGACGAGCTCAAGCCAATTGCCATGTATATCGTGATGCACTATATATGGAATATGATCCGCAAGAAGCTTAAAAAGCGACTCCTTGTTATTGACGAGGCGTGGTGGATGATGAAATCGGAAGATACAGCGTCTTTCCTTCTTTCTCTTGCAAAAAGAGGTCGTAAATATTTTCTTGGTCTTGCAACTATTACACAGGACGTAGACGACTTCATGAAATCACCGTACGGCATGCCTATTATTACCAACTCATCTATTCAAATCCTCCTGAAGCAATCTGCAACATCTATAGACAAGCTCCAAGCAGTATTTAACCTCACAGATGAAGAAAAATATCTCCTTCTTGAATCAGATGTAGGGGAGGGTATATTCTTCGCGGGACTGAAGCATGTTGCGATTAAGATTATTGCATCCTATACAGAAGATCAGATTATTACTTCTGACCCATCACAAATCTTGTCTATCAAAAAAGCAAAAAGTGATCTAGATGCAGGTAAATAAATGAAAAAAACACATCATGTTAGTAAATTCACTTAGTGGCTCGTTATCGGAATGCTCCTTATGGTGGATGGGGTGCAGATTATCCTGAATTTTTATATTACTGGGATTGTTGCAAATCGTGTTATTGATGCGTTTATTGCACTTTCTTTTGGATTCTTCCTTCTTATGAATAGCCAGTTGGACATGAAAAGATTTCTTGCGATTGGAGCAAGTTTTTTTGCTGAGGCGATACCTCTTGTTGATACATTTCCATTTTGGGTACTCGATGGTTACTACAGCATGAAAATAGATGTGGCACATAAAAAAGCAGAGGATGAGGCTGAAGAAGCTGATGCAATAGCTATTATTGAAAGTGCAAAACAAGCTATGACACTCAAACAAATAGAACGACAAAAAGTGCAAGCTATGCAAGAAGATACGGGGACTCAAAAATTTAATCAGGTCGCACAAAATAATACACGAAAAAATGATGGCAGAGCGGTTCCTATGAAAAAACAGTACTCCGAAACAAAAAATGAAATGCGGATTGGTCAAAAGGTTTCCTAAAGTGTGTATAAACACGTAGATAGATTTATTTTTGTGTTACAATAATAGAAATGAAGCATCTAATTTATTCTTCAATACTCATTTGTACAATTTTTCTCTGTACAACATTTGTGCACGCACAGTCAGAGTCTCTTGGACAAATAAACCAAATGCTTCCACTTGGAGTAGATTTTGAAATAATACCTCCAAATCCCGGTCCAAACGAAAGTGTCAATGCAATCATTGGAAGCTTTGATACAAACCTAGACTCTGCGACAGTCACATGGTCAGTAAATGGAAAAGTTATAAAATCAGCAAAAGGACTGAAAAATTTTACATTTACGACAGGAAATATGAACACCTCAACAAACCTGTCTGTGACCGTACGATCAGCAATAGGAGAAAGTGTTACAAAAACATTTAATTTTCGACCGACAAGTGTTGACTTGTTGTGGCAAACAACAGGATATACACCACCTTTCTACAAAGGAAAGGCTCTTTTTAGTTATCAGAACAAAATCAAATTCATCGCTCTCCCACATATTATAGTCCGAGGAAGGGAGGTCTCTCCAGAAAACCTCATTTACAACTGGACCAAAAATGGTTCTGCACTCCCTGACTATTCTGGGTACGGGAAAAACACCTACACCATGGTTGGATCCATCATTGCTCGACCTATTGAAATAGAAGTTACAGTAACCTCACCGGAGACAAACGCTGTGGGTTCTGCAAGTACTGTTGTTGGTATTTCTGAACCCATGATACTTATGTACGAAAAAAGTCCTCTGTATGGTATTCGTTTTGAAAAAACACTGCTCAACACCTTTACACTAGAAGGGACAAAGGAAATAGAAGTACTTGCAATGCCATTTTATTTTGGAGTGATAAACGCAGTTGAATCTGGACTCGACTACACATGGAGTATTAACAACCGAGCTATAAACGATGGGCAGAATGTAACCTCTCGTACACTTCGACAAGCAGAGGGAACTTCGGGACAAACTCGTATTTCACTTTCGATAGAGAATACCAAAAAATTCCTACAATCAGCGTCTCGATCATTCAACTTAGAGTTTGGAAAGAAAGCGACACAAGAACAATCAACCTTTTAATATTTAAATCATGAACACATACCGCACATCTTTATATAAAACAGCAAAAATAGGGTTTCTTTCTTTTTTGTTTGTGTGCTCATTTGGAATCGCCGTGAGTAGTGCACACGCACAGCTCACAGACTACACAACACTCACACCGCTTCCGGGGACAACAGAATCCTGCACAGGGCAGTCATGTAAAACAAATTTCCCTAAATACCTTTCGGGATTGTTTAACCTCTCTATTGGTATAGCAGCCCTCCTCGCTTTTGTCATGATTAGCTGGGGAGGTTTTACATACATGACAACGGACGCTATAAACGGGAAGGAGGAGGGGAGAGAAAAAATAAAAGAAGCTGTGTACGGACTACTTCTTGTTATCGGAGCGTATGCAATACTCTACACCATCAACCCTCAGATATTGGCTTTTGATTTAAGAATTCAAAAGCCAGATTTATCCAACATTAAAGACGGCGCTCTTATTGTAAACACACTCTCTGGCCCATCTCTTGCATCAGATGAGGTAAATCGAGTTGCACTACAGACAGCGGGTGTAAATATATATGCTAGGGCGTGTACACCAGGGACAGTACAAGGTTGTGTGAATGTAGACAGGATAAATCCCACTATCCTTGCAGGACTTACACGTCTTGTCCAAGCAACATGTAGAGACACCTGTATTTCAATCCAAGGAGGTTCAGAAGGTGGTCACACTTCCGGAGGACCTCATGGTCGGGGATCAGCAGTAGACCTTGCTCCTCGCGCAGAATTAAACAAATTAATTCTCAACAATCAACCATTGGTAGCATGTAAAGTTTACCCCTACAATGGAGGAAATTTTATGTGGGAACCAAAAGATGCAAAGTGTGGTCCTGTAGCGTCTAGTGGAAACCATTGGCATGTAACATTCCCATAAAAATATGTCTAAAAAATTCTTCATCGTCATAACTGTTGTTCTTGTACTTTTTCTTGCTGGACTTGTTGGGTATTATTTTGTACTCAAAAATAAGCAAACTGGTTCAGATGTTGGAAAACCACTTACATTTAAAAACTTTTTCCCATTTGGTGGTGATGGAACAAACACAACAGGAGGAGGTGGTATTCTTCCTGAAGATATTAGACCTGTTATAAACAATGGACAAAAACCTCTTGTAAACTACGATGTAAAACTCAGAAAAGTCTCTGCTGAATCTACCGCAGGGTTTGGACTCTTTGATTCTAAACTCGGAACCACTCTTCGATATATAGAAAAAGCTACCGGCCACATCTACGAAGCAGACCTCTTTAGTCCAAGAGAAGAACGACTATCCAACACAACCCTCCCTAAGGTATATACTGCACAGTGGGGAGGTAGTAGTTCAACTCTCATAGCTCAAAAACTTCAAGATGATAATGAGACTGTAGAAACATACTCTCTCAACCTTAAACTCAACACAGACCCGAGAAACGATTTGAGTACATCCACTAAGCACTCGACGGTTGGAACATTACTCGTGAGTAATATAGACGGAGTGTCTGTCTCCGGTCAAAACTTGTTCTACACAGTAACTGGAGAGAACGGTTCTCTTGGATACCTATCTACTATAAATGGAAATGCTGGTAAACAAGTCTGGAACTCTCCTATACGAGAACTCATTGTGCAGAATATAAACAACACAACAGTTGCTCTCACTACCAAGCCATACCCAGAAGTGAACGGTTACCTATATTTCCTCAATACATCAAGTGGTGCTGTGACAAAAATCATTGGAAACATTTCTGGACTCACCACGCTTACAAGTCCTGATGCAAAAAAAGTTCTTATTCTGAGTCAGTCTGGGAGCAACAAACTAACATCATACACCATTGCAGATAGAACAAGCGCCGATCTCAATCCATCAACTTTCCCAGAAAAGTGTGTGTGGAGTAAAAAAGATACAAACATTGTGTACTGCGCAGTATCAAAAGAAATTCTAGGAGTCATGGCACTGACAAACTGGTATCTTGGAGCTGTTCAATTCAATGATGATATTTGGAAATACGACATGAAAGCAAACACAGCAAATATCATCGCGGACCTTTCAAGTGAGAACGGGGGAGAACCTCTTGATGTTATGAAACCCGCCCTCTCTGACAATGAACGATACATGGTCTTCATGAACAAACGAAACGGATCGCTCTGGAGTCTGGATTTGACTAAGTAGGTTATAAAAAATCTCGGTTCACACCGAGATTTTTTATAACCTATACAACAGCTAATGGGGGATTTTTGTGATACTTATTCTTAATGTATATTTCCTGACCAATAGCAAACAGGTTACTTGTGATCCAGTATAGTGCGAGAGCTCCTGAAATACTGTATGAAATAAATGTCACTATCACCGGAAAGACATATTTCATTTGTGTAGTCATCATTTTAGCAATATCTGCCTGCATGCCTGTTGCGGTACTTGCAGATGACTGTGCGCTTGCAAGATGAAGTTGAATATACGTTGTAATACCAGCAAGGATTGCGAGAGTAATGCTTTTTGCAGATACATCAAGAATACCGAGAAACATCATGTTTACAGAGAGTATGGGGGAAACAAACGAATACAGGAGTGCTTCATTTATCTTTGGGAGACCTGATTTAAGGAATATTTGATAGAGACCAATGATAATAGGTAACTGAACAATAAGAATGAAAAATCCTACAAAGGGGTTGATACCTTTTTCTTTATAATATTCTATTGTTTTTTTAGACTGTTCCTCCTTATTATCTTTATGTTTTTCTTTTATAAGAGCCAAATCCTTTTCAATAGACTTCATTTGGAGTTGAGCTTTTGATGCCTTAATGGAGAGGGGGAGTAGTATGAGTTTAATGATTGATGTAAAGATAATAATGATCACACCCACATCAGCAAAAGGAAGTGTGTGCATGAGAATAATGAGACCGTTATAGAGTGGTTGAAAGATGGTTGTGTTAAAAAAAGATGAAATCATTGTAAATATAATTATAGTAAGTTACATTAGCCTATCACGGGAGTAACCAAAGCCAAAACCTCTTTTTCTAATTCTTGGAAAGAGACTGGGTATACACCCTTTTTAAAAACAAAGAAAAAGAAAAATCCGTTTGGAATAGAGTGTAGTACTTTAGAGATAGAGTTATATCCTCTTCGACGGCACAGGTTTCTATCTACAGCCCGTTTATATATTTTTTTAGACACAGAAAAACTAAACCGACTTGGGGAATCTGGCGTATTGTGAGCAATATAGAGTGTCAGGTGGGGGGAGTGGAAGCGTTTACTGTTGGCTAGTATATAGGTGAACTCTTTTCGAGGTATTCTCCTGTTTTTAGGAAGCATATGTTAGTAGTAGAAAGTGGATAGTAGATAGTAGTTAGTAATAATTCTAAACTAAATACTCAAACAAAAAAGTACCGCTATTGGAGTAGTTTGGACTATACAGTAGACAGAGCGGTTCGACCCTTTCGACGTCGGCGCAAAATCGTGTTTCGTCCTGTTTTAGACTTACTTCGAGTCAAAAAACCGTGACTTTTCGCTCGCTTTCTCTTTTTTGGTTGATATGTTTTTGACATTTTGGGTAGGTATTGGTGGTTAGTTCGGACTAGATAGATTTTTGACTCTTTCTAGCTACTTTTTTCTAACTACTGTCTACTATTAATTGTGCACACCTTATACACATATTATTAACATAATCGTGACTTTTTAACAAGTATTATATTTTTTCAATACCTATATAATGTAATCACTATGATGGACAACAAAAAACTATGGGACAGTGTTCTGGTGGATATGGAGTTAAGTTTATCTAAACCAAACTTCAACACATGGTTTAAAGATACGTTCGTTGTTCGTCAGGAAGACGGAGCTGTACATCTTTCAGTTCCGAACACTTTTGTGCAAGACTGGCTCTCTCATAAATTCCACAATACCATCCTCAAAGCTCTCCGGACTCTCTCTGGAAACGTTCAATCTCTCCATTATGTTATATCTAAAGAAGATATGAGGGAAAAAGCAGAGGCTCAAAAAATCCCTACTCTTAATAAAGAGTTACCTATTCAGGATTTCTATATAAACAAAGACGACAACCTAAACCCTCGATACACATTTGATTCTTTTGTTGTCGGTCCTTTTAACGAATTCGCTCACGCTGCATCACAAGCTATTATTAAAAAGCCTGGTATTGTATACAATCCTCTTTTCGTCTATGGAGGAACAGGTCACGGTAAAACACACCTTATACAGGCGGTGGGGAACTATATAAAGAACTCAAGTACACGCAAAGTGTTTTATATCACTTCTGAAAAATTCTCTCAGGAGTACATAAATGCACTCCAACTCAACAAACCAAACTATTTTAAAGAAAAATATCGAAAATACGATGTGCTTATTATGGATGACATCCAATTTTTCTCTGGAAAAATGAAAATCCAAGAAGAACTATTCCATTTGTTTAATCATTTATACGAAAACAATAAGCAAATTATCTTTTCTTCCGACAAACATCCGGGACTCATTCAAGATTTGGAAGATCGTCTCAAATCTCGTTTCAGTGCGGGTATGATTGTTGATATTCCAACCCCAGATAACGAATCTCGAGCTGCTATCATTCGAAACAAAATCAATCAAAACCCATACTCTCTTTCTAAAGAAGTGGTTGATTATCTTGCATATTCAGTTACAGGAAATATTCGTGAATTAGAAGGGATTATTAATGCGATTACATGTCACTCACAACTTAAAGAGCGTGAACTTTCTATTTCTGAGGTTAAGTCATTTGTAAAAAATAATACAAAACCAAAAAAACTTCTCTCCGCCAAGGAGGTTGTAAAAACTGTTGCGGAGTTTTACAACATTGAAGAGCAACTTATTTACGATAAGACTCGTAAGAAAGAAATAATTAAACCTCGACAAGTAATTATGTATATTCTTCGAGAAGATTTTAATATTTCATATCCTGCAATAGGGGAGAAGCTTGGTGGAAGAGATCATACAACTGTCATGCATTCGTGTGAAAAGATTAAAAATGAATTAAAGATAGATGAAATGCTTACACAAGAAATCACACAGCTTCGATCCATACTTGTGTAAAAATCTGTGTATAGTATGTTGATAAACGATGTAAAACATATGGAAAAAGTATTCATAAAACAGAGATGGAAAAATTATTACAAAGTTTTACACAGATATAAATATCTTTTCCACAGGTAAAAAAGTAAAAATATAGCTTTAATACAGAATAAAATTAAGTTATCCAGATATATACAGTACTAATAAGGATTAAGTCTTTAAAATAAAAAATAAACTACTATTATGAAAATAGAATGCATTAAAGAAAAATTAGCATCAGCTTTGTCTAAAGCAGAACGTATTACAGGTAAGAATATTACATTACCTATACTGAGTTGTATCCTCCTTGAGGCAAAGGATTCTCAACTTATAATAAAATCAACAAATCTTGATTTAGGTATAGAAATAAAACTTCCTGTAAAAGTCATTGAACCTGGAAGTATTGCTGTAGTAGGTAGTATTCTTTATAATTTTATCTCAAATATATCAAATGATAAAAATATAACACTTGAAGAAATATCAGGAAATTTAAAAGTTTCCACAAAACACTCAGAATCACTCATTAAAGCTTTTCCTATTGATGATTTTCCAACAATTCCTAAAGTTTCAGACAGTACACCTCTTGAGTTTAATATTTCAGATATTGTAAAAGGTTTTAAATCTGTAGTATATAGTTCATCCGTTTCAACTATACGACCAGCTCTTTCAAGTGTTCTTATATATTCAGAAGAAGATTATATCGTTTTTGTTGCAACTGATTCTTTTAGACTTGCTGAAAAGAAGATACAGGTTAAAAAACACAAAGAGTTTACTCAAATACTCATACCATTTAAAAATGTAAATGAAATTACGCGAGTATTTGATGGTCTCTCTGGTGATGTGCAGGTGTTTTTGAATCAAAACCAAATCGCTTTCTCATATGATGATATATATGTTACATCTCGAGTAATAGACGGTGTTTTCCCTGAGTATAAACAACTTATTCCGAAAGAAATAAAAACCGAAGTAGTGTTGCTTAAACAAGATCTTCTCACATCTCTCAAAGTTTCTAATATTTTTCTAGACAAATTTAGTAGAGTAACTTTTGAAATGTCTCCTCAAAATAAAACATTTTCTATTGTGACAAAAAATATGGATATTGGAGAAAATACACAAATAGTAGATGCTGTACTCAAAGGGGAGGAACTTACAGTGAATTTCAGTTATAAATACATCGTAGACTGTTTTCAATCTATAGATAGTGACAGTGTGACACTTTCTTTTATGGATGTGAATAGACCTATGGTGATTTCTGGGGTAACTAATAAAAGTTTCATCTACCTTGTTATGCCGATGAATAAATAAAATATTGCATGTTTAATATATCTTCATTACTTGAGAAATTTTCTAAAAACGTAGCATCTTTTGAAATTGACCAAAAAACACTGTGTTCTGTTGTACAAAAAAAGACAGGTATACAACTTGATACAAAAAAAATAGAAGTAAAAGATACTGTTCTGTACCTACGTGTTTCACCTGCGTATAAAAATAAAATTTTTATACATAAA
>Ga0163155_10005252_pt1 | contig 12987 bp, 10 predicted proteins | sample OliLakLV19SP4G1_FD_148611 | JGI IMG/M metagenome (GOLD analysis project Ga0163155, IMG submission 148611) | Freshwater microbial mat bacterial communities from Lake Vanda, McMurdo Dry Valleys, Antarctica - Oligotrophic Lake LV.19.SP4.G1 | ecosystem: Environmental > Aquatic > Freshwater > Lake >...
CCGACGAACTGTTGCCCCCGAGGACGGGCCGGTCCTGAACAAGGCAAGTCTTCGCGCCCAGCCGGGCGGCGGAGACGGCGGCGCAAAAGCCGGCAAGGCCTCCGCCGCAGACGACCACGTCGAAATTTTCATGGAGAGTTTTCATACTGGAGAAGGATCACGCGGCCGCGGTTGCCCACGGTTTTCGGGCAAAGCGCCGGAGCAGCAACCACGCGATGGGATGCAGTGCGACCATCGCGTAAAAGCAGGGCGCGTAGGAGTGGGTCGCGATGGTCCGCGCAACGGTTTCGTTCATGAGAATGCCGCCGACCGCGCTGCCCGCCGCGATGAAGCCGAAGGCCGTGCCGAGAATCGGCTTCGGCACATAGTCCACGACGTAGGTGCTGATGCTGGCCAGCCAGGCGGTGTGCGCGAGCACGACGACCATCGAAATACCGAAAACGACCGAGTTGTGCCCCGTCAACGCGATGAGCGGGGCCAAGGGCACGAGGAGCGCGCAACCCAGCATCGTCCGCAGCCGGGCCTCGCGCGGGTCGCGACCTTTGCGGATCATGCGTCCCGAGATGAATCCGCTGCTAAGAAATCCGATGTCGGCCGCCAGATAGATCATCCACATGCTCGCGAGGTCGGCCTGCTGGAAGCCGCGCTCCGAGTGCAGATACTTCGGCATCCAAAATTGGAAAAAATACCACACGGGATCGGTGAGCAGACGCGCGAACATCAGGGCCCACACCGCTCGCGAGGTCAGAATACTGCGCCAACGCCCGGCTTCGGTCAGCTCGGGCTCCTCGCTCTTCTGCACACTCGCGATGTCGTCGGCAAGGATCAGCTTCTTCTCCCCTTCCGTGAGCCAAGGATGCGTTTCAGGGTCGCGAAACACCACCAGCCACACGGCGACGAAAACCAGCCCGAGCGCGCCCGTGGCGAAGAACGCGCCCCGCCAGCCGAAGTGCGCGGCGAGCGTCAACACGAGCACGGGGGCGATGGTCGCGCCCAGCGCACCGCCCACGGAGTAGAGTCCCACCGCGATGCCGCGGTCTTTCAGCGGGAACCACCGGCGCACGATTTTCGGCGACGCGGTGTAGCCGCCGGCCTCGCCGGGCCCGGGCAGAAAGCGACACGCCCCGAGCGAACCGAAGGATTTCGCGAAGCCCGTCAGCATGTTCGCACACGACCACCAGCCGACGAAGACCGCCATGCTCGCCCGCGGACCCAGAGCATCCCATTCCTCCCCGAGAGGAGCGAGGCGACGGTGCAGGCGATTAGAAAAAAGCTCGCGATGCGGCCGTAATCAGCATCCGAAAGCCGTAGATCCGCCTGGATGGTGGGCGCCAGGATCGAGAGAGCCTGCCGGTCCACGTAATTGAGGATCGAAGCCAGTAACAGCAGAACTAAGATCCCCCATCGGAGGTTGCGGATTTTCATCGGCGGACCGGTCAGCGCTCTTCCCAAAACTCCCAGCTCCCGGTCGGCAGCACCGGTTTGAGCAGGGCTCCGGAGCTTTCGCCGACCGCGACGCCCATCGTGTCTGCGCCGGCCGATTCGGGAGTGTAACGGTGGCCGCGCCACACGGACTGAGGCCGGCCGGTCGCGATACTGAAAGCGCGCTCGGCACCGGTGCGATTGGAGACGACGATCGTGTGCTTTCCGTCCGGGCGGCGAAAGGCGAGGATGCGCGCGTCGGCGTCGTAGGCCGCCTCGTCTACCGCGACCGCGACGCTATCCCACGGGAGGCGTTTCACGAAGCTGCCCACGGCATGCCAGTTGTAGCGGTTGAACGTCCAGTGACCGGGTTCGAGGCCGGCGACGGCGCGCTCCAGCGCGAGCGCTTCCGAGCGGATCTGGATGGGGGTGTTGACTCCGATCATGGCTTTGAACGTCGCGGGATCGCTCGGCTCGACGAAGGCGAGGTGCGGGGCGCCGTGGCGCGCACCCTCGCGCCCGGTGTGCTCGGGAATCGCGACGGTTCCGGCGGGGAAACCGCGCCGGTAAACGCGGTCGCGGCCTCCGGCGCGACGCGGCGCGGTCGCATCCGTCGCCACCCACTCCGGGCCGGGCGCGTAGTCGCCGCAGTCCTCGACGAGCAGGTGGACGGTCACGGGTTGGTTAACGGTAAAATCATAGCGGAACCCGGGCCGGACGGAGTCGCCGCGCGTGGCGGTGACGACTTCGAAGGTGGCGAATTTATCGGCAAGGTCCGCCAACACGGGACCGTCGCGCCAGCGTTGGATCGCGTCGGGCGCCGCGGGCTGGCCCGGCTCCTCCAGCGAACGCCAGAAGCCGAGCGAGTAGCCGCTGGCCTCGGCGTTTTTGAAAGGCTTCAGCGCGTGGAGCCAGAACCACGTGGGATTCCCCGCGAGCTGGAAGGAATTCATGATGTGCTGCACGGTGTTGAGGCAGCGCTCGGCCGTGGCCCCGCCGGTGAGGTATTCATACTCGTTTTGAAACCATGGGCGCGGCGGGAGCTCGGCGGTGATCCTGGCGTGCACTTCGCGAACGTTTTCCGAAGGCGCGCCGATCGTGTGCACGGCGTAGGCATCGACGAGGGCCGCCACCGCAGGATCGCCCATACCCGTCGCGATCTTGCGGGGGAACCCGTTTTCGGTATCGGCGAAAAGCAAAATCTTCGGGTCGTGCGCGCGGATGGCCGCGGCGACGGCGCGGTAAGCTTTCACATAGTCGGCCGCCTCAAAGTAGCGGCAGGTGGAGTAAGCGGAGTTCGTGAATTGCGGCTCGTTCTGCAGGCCCCACATGACGACGGGCAGACCGGCGGCCTCGAGCGTGCGGATGTCGGCGACATTGGCGGCGGCAAAGTCGGCGAGGAAGCGGTCCACATCGCCTTGGTAAACGGGGTCGCGTGCGAAATCGGGGCCGAAACAGCGCAAGGTATTCGTGCGATCGTCGGGGCCACGCCCGACGTAGGCGCCGTTCGCCTTCCAGAAAGGCGCGGGCGACCAGTATTCGAGGCAAATCCCCTCGACGCGGGCCTCGCGCAGCAACTCGCGCAGGTCGGCGAGTTGCTCCGGCCAGCGGGGGCGCAGGAATTTTTTCTCTTCGTCGAGCCCGCGCCAGTAGAGCCCGCCGGCGAGCCGGCAATAGCGGAAGCCCAGCAACATCTCCTCGGCGAGGCGGCGGCGCTCCGACGGCACGAGATCGTGAGGGACGGCGATACGGTTTTCGGGCAGGCCCTGATTGCCCGAGCCGATGGAGTCGGACTGGATCTCGAAGCCGAGCCCGCGGATGACCTGCAACGGCCGGTCGGGATGGACTTGGAATACGGATTCCGCCGCGAAACCGGTCGCCGCCAGCAGCGCCGGGAAGATCGCCCGGCGCGCGGCGGAGAGGGTGGACTTCATGCAGTGGAGAAGAAGGGAAAGGAGATTAGAATTTGGCGGAGATGGAGAGGCTGGTCTCGCGCGGTTCCTCGGGATAGAGCCGCGAGGTGGACGAAGCGAGGCGGAAGGCGTAGGTGTCGAAGACATTTCGCGTGAGCAGATTGAAGCTCCAGCGGCCGCGCACATAGCCGATGCCGGCGTCGGCGATGCCATAGCTGTCCAAGTAGAGCGTAGGCAGGGCGCCGATGCCGCCCGCCGGACGGCTGCCGACATAGCGGTAGCCGGCACGGAGGCTCAGGCCGCGCAGCGCGGGCAGCGGCACGCCGTAATTGCCCCAGAGGGCAAACTGGTCGGACGGAACGTTGTTCACCGGGAATTCGCGGATGCCCTGCGCGAGCTGCACCGGGCCCGCGGCGTTCTTGATATCGTAACGGGCGTAGGAGACGATGAGCTGGGAGTCGCGGGAGAGATTGATCGTCGCGTCGAGATCGTAACCCTTGTTCGCGATGCCGGGGACAAAAGCAAAGTTGTTCGAGGGAACGGGCGGCACGACGCCGACATTCCCGAAAGGGTTGTTCTGCACCACATTCGTCGTGGAAATCTTATAGGCCGACGCGGAGAGCAGCACGCGCTTGTTAAACAGCGAGAGACGCAGGCCGGCTTCGTCCTGTTTGCCCTGCTGCGGGCTGACGAAGAAACCGAAGGCCTGCGAGGCCGCCACCTGGTTGGGCAAAAAGGATTCGTTGTGCAGGGCGAACACGCTGACGAGCGGGGTGATTTTGTAGACTGCGCCGTAGCGATAGGTCCACTGGCTCGTCGTGAACTGCGTCGGGGCGAGGAACTGGCCGATCTTGTCGTAGCGCGCGCCCAAGGAGAGCTGAAGGCGGTCGTCGAGCAGGCTGATCGCGTCGAAGAGGTAGAAATTTTTATTGTAGTTGCCGCCGGGAGGGATCGTGAGCCAAGGCACGCCGAAACGCATATTGTCATTCAGATCGGGACGGCGACCGGTCGTGTTGGTGAAGCTGGTGGTGACGACTCCCGTGGGATTGGTCGCAGGGTTGCGGATGTCGTTCCAGTTGATGTTGGAGATCGGCCGGAGGTCGGGCGAATTGACCCAGATCGCGTTTACGTTTCCGTTGGCGCCGGTGAAAGCCTGCTTGTCGGTGGCGGCGACGCCGGGAATGCCGGACTTCGCGTTGAAACCGAGGTCCGCGTCCGTCCCGATCAGGAACGTATGCTTGGCGGGGCCGGTGGTAAATTTACCGGTCAGATCCCACTGTGTGTTGAGGCTGGACCTTGGAAAATCATTGATTTGGCGGGCTAGACGGGCGGGAATCCAAAGACGGTTGGCCGTCACGTCCGCGGCCGAGACGGTCTGGGTGAAGTTGACGGTGCGGCCGATGTTGGCGGCCGTGACGGGCTGGGGAAAATTGCCGCCTTGGATGTCGTTCAAGACGCGGAACAGAGCCGACTCGGACCAAGTGTAGTGGGCCCGCAGGGCCCAGGAGCCGAGGCGTCCGAAATCGCGGTTCAACACGGCGGAGACCTGCGCGTATTTGTCGTGCTGCTCGGCGTAGCCGAAGGTGTCTTGATAGGTCCAATCCGCCCCGCCCGGGAAAACGGCGTAGGGGAGCGGCGTCTGCTTCGGCTGGATGGAGCCGTTGGCCAGGCCGGTCACCACCGCCTGCGGCATGAGGCTGGAGTTGAAGAAGGAAGCTTTTTGCCGGTCGTTCTGCACCTGCGCGTCGATCACCAGATTCTGGAAAGGCTGGTAGGTCATGGCGCCGTAGAGCACGTCGCGATTCAGATACTGATCGTTGATCTGGTAGAGACTCCGATCCTCGTGCACGGCGACGACCCGATAGGCCAGAACGGAGCGGCCGTCGGCGGATTTCACCGGAAGGGCGCCGGTGCTATCCAAGGCGACCTTGTAACCGCCGCGCGCGAAGAACTGCGTTTCCACCGTGGACTGCCGCCGAAACTGGGGACGCTTGGTCACGTAGTTGATGACACCGCCGGGCTGGCTGGGGCCGTAGAGCACGGCGGCCGCGCCCTTCACGACCTCGACCTGCTCGATCACCTCGACGCCGAGCGGATTGCCCTGCGAGGTCGCCAACCCGCCGACGCCGTTCCGCAGCGGGTTCTGCGCCGCGAAACCGCGGATGAGACCGGCGGCGCCGTTGAACTGGCTGTTGGAGAAATTCGTGTTGCTGTCGTAACGCAGCGCATCTTGGAAACTCGTGAGCTTGATGTCCTGGAGGAACGCCGCGTTGTAGATGGAGACCCGCTGCGGGATGTTTTCCAACTGCTGGGTCACGCGGCCGAGCGCCGCCGCCGAGGTCGAGACATAGCCCTCGTTGGCGCTGGTGCTCACGACAAAGGGGTTGAGCACCACCGCGTCGCTCTCGGCTTTGGGTGCGGCGGTTTGCGCGAACGCGGAGACGGCCAGCAGGCCGAGCCCGGCGAGGCGGAGGCGGGATGAAGGAGACAGGCGAGCTTGAGACATGGGGATGACGTGGTTTTAGGGTTGAACAAACGCCGGAGGGGACCGCCCGGCACGGAACACCGATGCGAAGAACTTGCGCGGCCGCCAAAACAGATTTTACTGTAACCGTTGAGTAAATCTACCCCGAGACGAGGCCAAACCCTCCGCGACCTGGCCCGCGCCGCGCGCCTGAGCGTGAGCGGTGCCTCCTACGCCCTTCGCGGGCACCCGTCCATTCCCCCGGAGACGGTCGCGCGCGTCCGTCGTCTCGCGGAGAAAATCGGCTACCGGCCGGACCTCCGCGTGACTTCGCTCATGGCGCACATCCGTCGCCAGCAGCCGCCGAGGGAGCGGGAAACCCTCGCCTTTGTCTGGGTGAGCACGCACCGCGCGGAAATCTTCCCCGCCTATCACCGCCACTATTTGGACACCGTGCTCGCGGGCGCGCGCCTACGTGCGGAACAACTTGGCTGCGCTCTCGCCGAATTTTGGCTCGACGAACCCGGCATGACCCCGCGCCGTCTGGCTGAAATCCTCAAGACCAGAGGCATCACCGGGGTGATCTTCTCCCCCGCGATGCACGATCTCGCAGTGACGCTTGATTGGGACTGGTCGGCCTTCGCCTGCGCCATCATCGGCAACACCGATTGGCGCCCCACCCTGCACCGCGTGGGTCACCACCATTACCGCACGATGTGGCTCACGCTCCAGCGCCTCCGCGAGGAAGGGTGCGTGCGGCCGGCCGCCATCCTCAGTCGCAGCATCCATGAGCGCATCCACGGCGTCCACCTCGCGGCCTTTCAGGTCAATCACCCCGCGCCCGACCTAGCGGCCGAGCTCGCCCAGTTCGCGCTGCCGGAGCAGCGCGACGGGCTTCACCGCTGGCCACGCCGGCATGCACCCGACGCGCTGATTGTGGGCTGGCCCGTCGCGGCGTCCGTTGCCGCCGAACTCCGTGCCCTCGCGCCCTCGGCGCGCCGGGTCGTGACCCTCGACTGGCAGTCCGCCGGCGCCCTGCCCGGCATGGATGTGTGCAACGACATCATCGCTGCCAACGCCGTGGATATCGTCGTCGCGCAGCTCCACCGCAACGAGCGCGGCGTCCCCGAACATCCCGCGACGCATCTGATCGAGGGGATTTGGCGGGAATAGCACGTCGCGATTCACCCCTTTCAGGATATGTGCCCGGCCTTTGCCCAAGCGTGCGTCCTTGGCTACCGCCGCCCCGGCTTCGTCCATTCGTAGATTTTGATCGGCGCATCCGGCACCAGATGCGCCGGGCCTTTCTTGGCGAACGCGAGCCCCGCCCGGCCGCGACCTCCTGCCGTCACTCCTAATCAAAGAACACCGCCCGAGGACAAACCTTCAACACTACTTCCATGCCTCCAGGCCGGGCGTTTCCTTTAAGTTAGACTTGAACGGTGGTTTTGCTGAATCTGTTCCTGCGATGTTCAACCCCTCTCAACGGAAGACCGTCCTCATCCTGTCGCTCGCGCTGAGCTTGGCCATTTCCTTGGTTGCGATCACGGCGCAGGAGGATCTCCGCGAGCAACTCGGCCCGATCTATTACATCTTGGGGTTTTCCATCACCGGATGCGTCCTGTTGGTCCTCGCCGGCTACGTCTGGGACCGCTCGCTCCTCGCGCGGATCAAGTCGCTGCGGCAGACCGGCGCCGAACCCGCCGACTTGCCCGTCGAGGATCGCGACGACGTCGATACCGACGAGGTTCTCGGTCTCGCCCGGAACATCGAGCGGATGGCCCGGAATCTCCAAAACGTGGAGGCCAACTACCGCAACATGGTCGAGGATCAGGTCGATCTCATCTGCCGCTATCGCACCGACGGCCGCATCACCTTCGCCAACGGCGCCTATGCCCGCGCTTTCGGCCGCAAGCGCCCCGAGCTCGTGGGCGAGATTTTTCCGCTCTATTCCCCCGGCGCGGCGATCGGCGACGGGCCCTACACGTTCGAGCGCGAGCTCGAGCTCCCCGGCGGACACCGGGCCTGGCTGCTTTGGATCCAACGCCCGATCAAGGACGCCACCGGGATCGCGGAGTATCAGGTCGTCGGTCACGACATCACCGAACGTAAGGCGGCCGAAGCCGCGTTGGTTCGCGCCAAGGAATCCGCCGAGTCAGCCGATCGTGCGAAAACCGAGTTTCTCGCCATCGTCAGTCATGAACTGCGGACCCCGATCAATGGCGTGATCGGCTTCGCCAAGATGCTCGGCGATACGCCCCTCACTTCCGAGCAACGCGAATTTGTCACGATGATCCAAACCGGAGGTCGCGCGCTGGAGGTCCTCATCGCCGACATCCTCGATCTGTCCAAGATCGAAGCCGGGAAAGTCCGCATCGAAAACAACCCCTTCGCCCTCCACCAATGCCTTGCCGAGGTCTGCGCTTTCTTTGCGCCCAAGGCTCGCGACGCCGCTCTTGGCCTCGAGTTCCGCATCGAGCCCGGCGTTCCCGAGATCGTGACCGGCGACCAAGCCCGACTCCGCCAGATTCTCTCCAACCTGATCGGCAATGCGCTGAAGTTCACCGAACGCGGCCGCGTGACCGTCAACTTGAGCTGCGCCCGCGGGGAGCCGGTCCCGCCCGATGACCTCACTTATTCGCTGCGACTCTTTTTTACCGTGACCGATACTGGCATCGGCATCCGGAGCGACAAAATCGGCGATCTCTTCAAACCCTTCGCCCAAGGCGACGTCTCCCTCCAGCGACGCTATGGCGGCACGGGTCTCGGCCTCATCATCGCGAAGCGCCTCTGCGAATTGATGGGCGGCACGATTTCGGTCGAGAGCCGCTTGGGCGAGGGCTCGATCTTCCACTTCTCTCTCCTTTGCACCTATGAAAAGGGCGACACCGACCAGCCGTTTGCGCCGGGCAAACCCAGGGCCGGCTGAGCCGATTCGAGCCGTCGGCTCTCGGCCGTCGCTTGCTCACGCCGCGTCTTTCCGGACTTGGGCCGCCGGTTCACTCGCCCCGCGATCACATCGAAGTGTCCGTGAAAAAGTATCTCGTCCCGACTTTTGCCGTCAGCTTGGCCGTCATCTGCATGGCAACAGGAGGACGCGTGTTCATGTCCCGAGAGCCGGAACCAAGTCGCCAACCCAGAAACATCCTTGAGACCAAGGGCGTCGGGGAGCTCTCGTCGTTTCCCAAGCTCCAGCCCCACGAGGTAACGCCCGGACCCGGCGGTTGGGCGGTGAGTTGGAACGGGCGGAACGGTGTGATCACGGTCGAAAGCGATCGGGACCTGCGGATCACCAAATGGGTCCGCTACCACGCTCTCGACCTCAAGTAATTCTGCGCCGGAGCTTTTTGCGTCCGCCCGCACCCGCTGAACGGGGAAAAAGTTTGGAGGCGCGGGCCGGAATTGAACCGGCGCATAGAGCTTTTGCAGAGCTCGGCCTTACCACTTGGCTACCGCGCCAAACTTTAAATCGCGCGCAACTTGCAGGGATTTTTCCGGTCCCGCAAGGCCCGAAATAAAATCGCCCATCGTCGCGCTTGCCGCCAGCCCCGCTTGGCCGCAAACCACAGATCATCCGCATGCCCACCACCGTTTTCACCATCGCCAACCAAAAGGGCGGCGTCGGCAAGACCACCACCGCCGTCAATCTCGCCGCCGCCCTCGCCGAGCAAAAAATCCACACCCTGCTCATCGACCTCGACCCGCAGGCCAACGCCACCAGCGCCATCGGCGTCGAGAAAAAGGAAGGCCGCAGTCTCTACGGCCCGCTCCGCGGCGAGGGCAACGCCTTCGAGATGATCACCCCCACCGCCTACGCTCACCTCGCCTTGATCCCGAGCGAGGAGGACCTCGCCGCCGCCGAAATCGAACTCGCGTCCACCGAAAACTACCTGCTCCGGCTTAAGACCATCCTCGCCCCCATCCGCGCCAGCCAGGGTTACCGCGTCATCATCATCGACTGCCCTCCGGCCCTCGGGATGCTCTCGATGAACAGCCTCGCGGCCGCCGACTTCCTCCTCATCACCCTCCAGTGCGAATACCTCGCGCTCGAGGGCCTCGGCCAGATCCTCCGCAACGTCGACCGGCTCAAGGCCGCCCACATCAACGACGCCCTCGAACTCGGCGGCGTTGTCATGACGATGTTCGACATGCGCACCAACCTCTCCCGCCAGGTCGTCGAAGAGGTCAAAAAACACCTGCCCGACAAGATCTTCGCCAGCGTCATTCCCCGCACCGTCCGCCTCAGCGAGGCCCCGAGCTTCGGAAAAACCATCTTCGCCTACGACCCGTCCAGCCCCGGCGCGACGGCCTACAAACAACTCGCCAACGAGGTCATCGCCCGCTTCGGCCTCGCCTCGAAAACGTAGCCCGCGGCGGACGGCGCGGAGCGAGTCTTCCACCGTCCGTCGCTTGCGCCCGATCGCTACCCGCTACTCACTATTCGCTCCTGATCCGAACCGTGTTCCCCGTCCTCGCCAAATACCACCAGTCGTTCCTCATCGGCCTCCAGAGTAATTTGGTCTACCGCCTCAACTTCGCGGTCCGCGGGTTCTTCTCCCTCTTTCACCTCGCCGTCGTCTACATCCTGTGGGGTGCCGCCTTCGCCACCACCCCGCTCATCGGCGGCTTCGATTTCAACCAGACGTTCACCTATTTTGTGGTCATGCTGGTGATGCAATTTTTCGTCGGCGCGTTCAATGAGGACTACCAGATCAGCGAGGAAATCCGCAGCGGTCTGATCAACCAGTTCATCCTCAAACCGATCAACTATTTCGCCTACCGCTTCAGCATCTTCGTCGCCGCCCGGCTCGTCACCGGGGCGCTCATCCTGATCCCTCTCGTGGTCGTCCTCCCTTTTCTTTACGACCACCTGACCCTGCCCACCGAAGCCTGGCGCTTCGCCCTCGTCGTGCCCGCGATGATCCTTTCCGCCCTGATCCAGTTCAGCATCGCCTACTGCTTCGGGATGCTGACGTTTTGGTTTCTCGAAATCCAAGGCTTCGTGATCCTTTCCATGGCGATCGAATCGCTCCTCGGCGGCCAGATGTTTCCCCTCGATCTGCTCCCGGGCTGGCTCTTCCGCGTTTCCCAACTCCTGCCCTTTTATTACCAGACGTATTTTCCCACCGCGATTTTGACCGGCCGAATCGATTTCGCCGCCACCCTGCAAGGCTTCGGCATCCAGGTGTTCTGGGTGCTCGTGCTGCTGGCGGTGAACTCGATCCTTTGGCGCCGCGGCCTGCGCCGCCACACCGCGGTCGGCGGCTGACCCTGCCATGACGCGCTACCTTGAAATCTGGTTCGCCAGCGCCCGTTACTCGGTCACGCGGACGCTGATGTTCCGCTTCGACTTCTTCCTTTGGGCGGTCGTCGAACTGTTTTGGATGGCCGTCAATCTCCTGTTGATCGCCGTCATCTACGAACACACCGATTCGATCGCCGGCTGGTCCAAATACGAGATGCTGCTCCTCGTCGGAACGTCGCTGTTGGTGCAGCGTTTCCTCATGGGCTTTTTCTGGAGCAGCCTCTTCGAACTCGGGCGCAACATTAAGAGCGGAGCCTTCGACTTCTTTTTGGCCCAGCCCGGCAACATCCTGTTCATGGCCTCCACCCGGAAACTCGACCTCGACGGCCTGCTCAATTCCTTCGTGGCGATGGGCGTCGTCGCCTACTCCGTGCACCGGCTCGACCTCCATCCGAGCCCCCTCGATGTGCTGCTCTACGCCGCGATGATCGGCTGTGGCCTGATCATCCATTACAGCATTCTTGTCCTCACCATCTCGCTCACCTTCTGGCTCACGAGCGCGCAGGGCGTCGAGGGCAGCTACTTTACGCTCTCGGAGTTCTCGCGCCTGCCGAGCAAGGCGTTCAAAGGCGTCGCCAGCCTCCTCTTCGTCTGGATACTGCCGGTGGTCGTCGTGAGCAACGCCCCCGCCCGCGTGTTGCTCCACGGTTTCGAGCCCGCCTGGGCGCTGGGCCTCCTCGCCGCCACCGTCGCGTGGTTCGCCGTCGCCGTCTTTGTTTTCCACCGCGGTCTCCGCCGCTACACCAGCGCCAGCTCATGATGACCCCCGCCCTCCTCGCCCTTCAGGACCGCCTCGGTTATAAGTTTCGCGACCCCGCGCTGATCGTCCGCGCGCTGACCCATCCTTCGTTTCGCCCCGATCCCGCTACGGCGGCCGACCACAACCAGCGCCTCGAGTTTCTCGGCGACGCCATCCTCCAACTCGTCCTCACCGAGGCGTTGTTCCAACTTTACCCCGACGAGCGCGAGGGCGACCTCAGCCGCCGTCGCGCGACCCTCGCCAAGGGCTCCGTCCTCGCCAAGCTCGCCCTCGAGCTCGAACTCGATGCCTGCCTCCTCGTCGGCGTGAGCGAAAGCCGGACCGGCGGCGAACAACGCGCCTCCAATCTCTCCGACGCTTTCGAGGCCGTGTTCGGCGCCGTCTATCTCGACAGCGACTGGGTCACCGTGCGACGCGTGCTGCTCGGCGTCTACGGCGACGTGCGCGCCCGGCTCGTCGGGCTGGTCAATCAGCACAATCCCAAAGGCCAGCTCCAGGAGATCGTCCAGCCGCTGCACGGCAATAAGGCCGTGCGCTACGAGTTGCTCCGCACCGAGGGCAACGATCACGAACGCCTCTATCACGTGGAAGTCTTCTTTCTCAATCGGGCGCTCGGTCAGGGCAGCGGGAGTTCCAAGAAACTCGCGGAGGAGGCCGCCGCCCGCATCGCCCTCGTTTCGCTGAAAACCAAACCGCTCACCTGAGCGTTTCCGCCGCGCGCCGCCCGCGCGTTGCGCCTTGCCTTCGCCCGACCCCCTACCCGCTGTGCCCGAGTCCGCGTCGACCCACTTCAAGCTCACCGGCATCTGCCCCGCCGCGCGCGGGGCCGCCCTCGCGGAATTGATTTTGCGGCGCCCGGCCGCCGTCTGGCTGGTCGTCGCCGACGAACCCAAGATCGCCGAACAACTCGCCGAGGACATCGCCTTCTTCCACGCCTCCGGTGCCGGACCCGCTCCGCTCGATACGCTGGTTTTTCCCGAGTCGCAGCCCGACAGCCGCGACATGCGCGAGGCGTTTGCCGCTTCCAGCGACCGGCTGACGGTTCTCTCGAAACTCCGCGCCCTTCGCTTACCCTCGGGAGCCCCCGCCCCGGCCCGCGCCACTCCGCTCGTCATCGTCGCCA
>Ga0163155_10005255_pt1 | contig 12979 bp, 10 predicted proteins | sample OliLakLV19SP4G1_FD_148611 | JGI IMG/M metagenome (GOLD analysis project Ga0163155, IMG submission 148611) | Freshwater microbial mat bacterial communities from Lake Vanda, McMurdo Dry Valleys, Antarctica - Oligotrophic Lake LV.19.SP4.G1 | ecosystem: Environmental > Aquatic > Freshwater > Lake >...
TTGCGATAGATGTCAGCAATAGTCCTATCTTTTTTGATAAGGGTTTTGATGTCTGTATCGTTGACGATGCTTTCCATGATGCTACAAGTTGGTAAAGGTAATTTATTAAATAGAAAAATGGCCGATCAAAAGAACCAGTCATTTTCAAATAGCTGAGTGGATTTTTAAGCCGTCAGATTTACTTCCGCCTTATAAGCTTGGTTAACATAAAGATTCCGCGGTGATTGACCACTTGCATTATGCCCAGCCAACCGCGTGGTACCTGCCTCTGCCGGCAGGCAGGCGAGACCCGATTGGCCTGCCCTGGGGAATCGAAGGGCTACGTGGTCATGCCTTCATTACATTTCGGCAGATAGATGTGAGAGGCGTACATCATCGGTGAAAAATCCGGTGAGGCCGTCTACTCGATTATGGGCTGCCCTTCTTTTCTGTGACGGGCTGGTCGTTGTCATTTTATTTTATTTAGTGTCAATGAAAGCTGATATTCAAATAATTCAAAGTTGGGTAAAAAATGTGTCGCTGTTTTTAATTCTGATGTAATTTCTCTGGCTACAATAACTGCTCTAACTTTTTCCTGTTTGAAAATTGTCTTGATACTTGATTGATAAAAAAGCGTCTGCCCAACAACTTTTTCGTAGCCACGACTTACTTTTAATTCAATTACTACAAAGTTGTTGTCCTTGTCAATCGCCAAAATATCTATCCGCCTGGAAGTCCCTGCGATATAAAATTCCTCCCCGGCAACTCCGTCAGCTTGGTAAAGTTTAAGTCCTTTTTCAATTATAGATAAATTTCTCACAAGATACTTTTGCAAATCTTTCTCATATGCAAATTCACTTTCTTCTCTTGCACTTTCGTCCTCTTCTTCGTCCTCCGATACAGTTCCTTCTTGGTCGCTGTTAAAACGAAAGATAAGATTTTCAAAAAATTTTATTCGCGATTTTCCTTTGTCGGTAAGTCCCGAAGTCCAAACTGTTTCACAAAAGTCGTCAAGCAATTTTTTGTCACGAACTAATGTTATAATTTTTGCTCGTCTTAAAGTGCTTGAATAAGATTTGAATTTGTCTGATGAGTTTTTTATTTCGTCACACTCTTGTTCAAGTCCGTTTGCGTTCAAAAAGTCGTAAGCGTCAAAAAATGAAAAGTTCTTGTTATAATCCATATTGTCATTGTCGTCTTAGGGTTGCTTGTAACGGTTAGTATATGAAAAGTAGGCGGTTTCGAAGCACAAAACTGTCTGCCACCACAAAATTTGATATGACCTGCCTGCCGGATCACAAAACTTCATTTAACCACTGAACCGCCAATTTCCTGTAGGTGCTGTTATCGGTTGCTCTTCTGTCTGGCCGAAGTGCTTTCGGGTCAAGTTTGCACACACTTTGTCCAAAGCGATTTACATTAGAAGCACTGTCTGTCCAAGTTTGCACTGTGCGTTGGAAAAAAAAATTAAACACCGATGGGTGGGAAAAAAAATAATTTGAATTTCTTTTTGGGTGGGAGAAAAAAATACTCTCTTAAAAAAAATGCTTGTAGCGTTGGCTTGTGCGTTTTTTAAGAGTGTATTTTTTTGTGGGTGGATTTTTCTCGCTGTCATTTATGTATTGTTTTGAATTGTTCAATTCATTCTTTTGAATACATAAAAGCATTTCCTTGTTTCTCAAACTTCAATTTACCTGCATTACGGATATGAGCCAAATCGCAATCTTGAATTTTAAGTACTGCCTTTGCTTCTTTGCTCGTTAAATATTTTTCCTCATTCATTTTTAATACTCAATCGTTCTGAATAATTTGGTCTGTCCACTTCATACTTTCCGTTTCCAAGTATCTCAATCCATCTATAAAGTATTTGAATGTTCTCTGTGATTTCCCATTTTCTCGGAGTGGGAACATCGGTGCAATTTTTATGAACCCATTCTTTGGCTGTTCCAAAATAAATTTCGTTTGTCATTTGTAAGTTCTCTAAAAAACTTTTGATGAAACGATGTGAGAAAAAAGTATCGTTCAGTTTTTCTCTAAATTCATTTGAAGGAAGTCCTAACGGAATTTGATAAATTGCTAAGTCATGCAACACACAATTTAATTCAACATCACTAACAAATTCTTTGTCCTCGTAAATTCTGTAAAGTGTTTCAACGCTGTATGTCATTGGCAAAGATGAAATCAAAAAATCTTTATCAGGTGCTTGAAACTTGATTGAGAATTCTTCTTCGGCAGGAAATTCTTTTTTCTTTTCTGGCAGTTGCTCACAAAGTTGTTTGTAAATGTTGTCAGTAATTAAAATGGAATCACTTTCAATAATGCTGAAATACAAACGGTCTTCAATACTGAGGTTTTCTACAACCGTTCCAATTTCATAATTGTATTTTGAATAGGGTGGAAGATTCAAAGCCCGTGAAGAAATATTTGCACTTGTTAGAAAACATTTCTTGTAATCATCCAAGTATGCTTTCAAATGCAAACGGGAATTTCTGAAAAGTGCAATTCCTTTTTCTTTCAAGTAGGGATAAATTTCCAAGTCAGATGCACCAAGAATTAAATCTTTGGTTTCCCATCTTACAAAAACTGCTTTCACAATAGATTGCCCGTCAAGTAACGCTTTCAACGTTTCCAACTTTATGTAAGCAGAAAAAATAAAAAGGTTCTGTGATTGACTTATGTATTCACTAAGTTTTCGTTGTAAGTCAATTCCGTTTTTATGAAGCATCGGGTTCTTTTACAAGGTTGTTTTCAAATTCATTTATTGTTTCCTTGCTTATTCTGATGTCATTCTCTTGCAAGTAATTTGACAGATGAATTCCTACATAAGTTCTGAAATTATCTAAGTTGCGTTTCTTGTTTTCGTCAATGTCAAAATGTTCTCTTTGCTCCCAAGCCAAACTTGAAATAAATAATTCTATTGCAGTTAAAGCTGCTTCGAAGTTTGCTTCTCTAAAAAGTGCAATTATGTTTTTATAAAACTCATGTTCGGTATTTATGGATATAACTAAGAATCCTCTTATGTCAGCATAAGACCACAATTGCTGATTACCAACAATTGGACAATAAATAACACAACCTCTTACAAGCGACTTGTCAAATTTGTTAATTGCAATATGAATTTCTGATTCTTTTAAGTTTGGATACTTCTTTTCCAACACTTCTTTCAAATCGTTTTTTTGCTCCTTGTCAAATTGACCTTTTCTTTCTCTATCCGTTTTCTTAATGGCTTGTGTTGTGGTATCCGTTCCGGTTGGAATTGGTGATTTAGTTGTGTCTTCAAATATACGATTATCAAACTCCCTTGCTTGTTCTGCAAGCATTCTCTGAACGGCTTTAACGGCACTTTGAATTCTGTTTGAGAGTAAGAACCAAAGATGTTCTCTTGCTTGTTGTAAACTCGCTGTATGTTTGTCGAATTGAATTGAAGGGTCGTCATCGGTAGTTTTTGTAAACTTGATTCCTTGTTTTGTGTTACTTACACCAAGTAAATCATCAGCATCTGCATCAAAGTCAACCTCAACGCTCCACCATCTTTGATTTTCAGCAGTGATATTGTAGAAGCCATAATGACCGCAAGAAATTTCTCTCTGATGCCGAGTGAAATAAATATTTCCAAGTTTCATTTTTTCACCATACACATTTCCAACTTTGGTCTTACCACCTTCTCTAGTTCCTGGTTTTTGAATATCAAGTTTTGAAAAGCTTGTTTTGATTCTAAACTCATATTCCCTGCCTCTCCAATCAAAAGGAAATTTGTATGACTGGTCTTCGTATTTTTCACTAGTTGGAACGCTCTCGTTTTCGCCAAGACCTTGAATAAATTTCTTGTAGTAAGTCGATGGGTCAAGGTTCTCATCGCTAATACTGTTATCTCTTACTGAAGAATCTCTCAATGCTTTCGTGATAAAAGCATTTGGAGTTAAGAACAACGGGTCATTCACTACAACTTCAATTGATGGTTCGATTGTATATGAGTTTTCTTCTTTGCTGAATTGAAAAGTTCTCAAACTGATTTTCTTTCCATTCGCTAAATGATAGCGAAATAATCTTCCTAAAATTCCTTCGCTTCTTTTATAGAGTGTGCTTGAAAATTGTCTGTCCAACCTATCGCAATCTTTCCAAGAAACAATGCTTCCTTTTTTTGAATTAAGAATTGCATTTACTTCATCAAAATATTTTGGAAGCTTTGTCTTTTCAAAAGTTGGAAGTTCTGTTGAAATTTCTTTAACTAATTTTTCAATATCTAAAATTTTACTTCTCCAATCAGAAGTTTCGGTTTTGGAAAAAACTTGAATAAGCCGGCACTGACTGATTGAGGAATTTGGTAAACCCATTCCAAACTTTCCAATTTTTTTATGCTTAATCGTGTGTTCCAAATCATCATTTGTTCCATAGGCAAAAGTCAAGCAGTTGTTCAAAGTTTCATCATCCATTCCATCTCCATCATCACAAAAAAGAATTTCATCAATGAAACGCTTTCCATGTTTGTCTCTTTTTTCAATACAAATAATGTCAATCGAGTTTGCACCTGCATCAAAAGAATTATCAATCAGTTCTGCAAAAGCATAACTAGTATTTTGATAATCGGATGAGCGCATCCGTTCAATAAATTTTGCTGTGATTATTTGTGTTCCCATGTTTATTTAATTTTTTCCCATGCTCCCTCAAAGTAGTCATACAAGTATGATGCACTCGGAAAGTTGAGAAGGTTATCTTTTAGATTGATGACTGTATTGTTTGCGTTGCCTCCATTTTTTACTCCTCTTAATGCTCTGCCTAAAATTTGACTGACTAAGTTTGGAGAACTGATTGGTCGGGTAATAATTACTTTGTCAATATTAGGCAAGTCAATTCCTGTTGACAAAATTTCTAAATTGATTAGAATAAAATAATCTCTTTTCTTGAATGAGTTTATCAGCGACAACCTCTCTGATTGTTCAACTGCACCGATAATGTAATTCGCTTCTATGCGGTATGCTCTGCACAAAATTAAGATTGCATAAACATGGTCAAGAGAACAAGCAAAAACAACAGTTGATTCCTTTGATTCATTTGCTAATTTAATTTGTTCAATTATTCTTTCATTTCGTTCACTGTTAGAAGCCAGTTTAATGAGAATAGAATTTTCATCTGCTTCGGATTCAGAAACTCCTGTTTCTAAAATTTTTGTCGTGAGCTTCGCTAAATATTCTCCTTGTTGCAAATATTGTATTGCATCTCCAATCGGTTTCCAATCATCATCCCTAATTGAAATTTTATCACTTGAATATAATTCAACCAACTTTGCTGTTGTTTCAGAATCGTTAGTCCCAGGGGTTGCGGACAATCCTAAAATTTTTATGTAAGGTGTATTTTTAAAACTGTTGATGCAAGCGTTGTAGGTTTCTGCAAGTGAATGGTGTGCTTCATCAACAATCAGCAATTCAGTATTTGCAATCAAATGTTTTAATGATTCAAATGAACTGCTGTTAGAATTTTTTAGAATAGAAAAGAACTTATCAAAACCCGTAAACACAATTCCGCCATCTTCATTGGTAAAATCAGGGCTGAAATTTTTGAAAAGCCGAAATGAATTTAGGTTTCTATCTCCTCTCAATTTCCAAAGTTTGACAAAAGATTGAAATGCTTGTTCTGCAAGTTCGTTGGTGTCAACTATCCAAACAATGTATTTATTCTTCTGTGGAATCTTTGCTTCTGTCAGTGGGTTTGGTTTTCTCAACAAGTCAACAACACATTCCAAAGCAGTCAAAGTTTTTCCTGCACCCGTTGGCATTTGAATGAAAAATGATTTCTCGTTTTTCTGAATAAGCCGATACATCACTTCATCTTTAACTCTCTTTTGATAAGGATGCAAGTACGATAAAATATTTACTTGCTCTCCGTAGTTTGCAGTAATTGTTTCCTTCTCGGTTCTTGTGTCAATGATTGTTTTGAAATAGTAGGTTACTTCTAAACCTAAATAGTCAACAAGGATTTTACTTTTCTGTTCGTTGTAACCTCTTGAAAAAAAATTAATCATGTTTGCATAAATACTTCCCCTTGTGTTTTTCAATTGACATTGACTTGCTAAATCTTTGATTTCATCTTTGTTCAACGAATTGAGAATTGCTTCTCTAATTTCTTTTTCATTCAGAATAAGAGTGTCGTATTTGAGAATAAGAATTTTTGACAACTCGTTTTCATCTTCACCTTTGTTCACTGACTTGATTGCATTTAAAATAACCACGCCTACAATCTTGTGTAGTGTGGGCAAATCAATTCTGTTTAATATTTTAAGTAGTGTCTCTTTCAATGGGTGGTTTGCTTAAAAAGCCAAATTTAAATTTTTGATTTGGTCAGTAATAATTTTTGAAACATTTTGTATTTCCTCTTTCGTATTGAATCTTCCCAATGAAAAACGGATTGATGCAAAAGTATCATCATCACTCAACCCCATTGCGACTAAAACATGAGAAGGTTCTACAACGGCAGAAGTGCAAGCGGAACCGTTTGACGCTGCAACATTTTTCATTCTTCCAATTAAAACATTTGCATCAACTGTCGGGAAACAAATGTTGCTCACATTGTAAATTCTATTTTCGGTATTGCCGTTTACAAATGCACCTGAAAATTTCAGCAACCCATTTTCTAATTCGTTTCTCAAAGTAGAAATTCTTTCAGCATCTTGTTTCATTTCTTGTTGTGAAATTTCACATGCTTTGCCAAGTGCAACTATTGAAGGAACATTCAGTGTTCCGCTTCTCAAACCTTTTTCGTGTCCGCCTCCATGGATGAGTGTAGATATCTTTACACGATTCATGCGTTGCCTTACATACAATGCACCTACGCCTTTGGGTGCATACAACTTGTGTCCACTCATGCACAACAAATCAATTCCGAGTTCATCTACATCAACTGGAATTTTTCCGATTGCTTGCGTTGCATCAGTCATGAATAATGCACCTACATTATGTGTGAGTTCTGCAATTTCTTTTAACGGTTGTATCACTCCCGTTTCATTGTTCACATACATCACACATACAAGTATTGTGTCTAAACGCAATAAAGTTTTTAATTTAGTCAAGTCAATTAAACCGTCTGACTTAACTGGTAAATAAGTTACTTCATAACCTTTGGTTTCAAGATTTCTGCAAGTGTCAAGCACTGCCAAATGTTCTGTTGAAACTGTTACAATGTGTTTTCCTTTTGCAGAATAATTTTCGGCAACTCCTTTTATTGCAAGGTTGATTGCTTCTGTTGAACCGCTTGTAAAAATGATTTCGTTCTCTTCTGCACAAATCAAATCAGCAACTTGAAGTCTTGCATTCTTTACTGCTTCGTTTGCTGAAATTCCAAAATGATGTGTGCTGCTTGCGTTGGCAAAATTCTCTGTTAGAAATGGGAGCATTGTATCCAACACTCTCTTGTCAAGTGGAGTAGTGGCGTTGTTGTCAAGGTAAATAATTTGCTCTTTGAATTCCATTGTAATCAGTAAAAGTCAGTTTATGGGTTTATATTAAATGATACGAAATGCTAAATTCATTTACAATGTCGGCTGCCAATTGTATCACTTCACTATTGGTAGTTCTTCTTGGAAACCTATCATGCCAAGATACAATATCATAACTTGGAGCTAAAGCCCCTCTTTGTAATTGAAGTTCTTTACTTACTAAATATTCTACGGATTCTCTATACGAACTTTCTTCACTGAAATACTCTCTCTTTTTGGGTAGCGGAAAACTTAAAAGTATCATATCTGAAACATTCTCAACACCAATCCCCTTTTCTTGGAGAAATCTTTTTCTAAATGTTCCTTTTGAATTGAAATGTCCATTTGCTCTACCAATAGGTCCAGATGAGGTATTTGTCATTCCAATATAAATAACCGCAAAAGTTTTTGATACCCAAATGTAGATGTAGGCAGTATCTATTCCATTATGCGTATTGTAAATATTGCTCTGTATCATTCATTTTCATTTGAATAGTTTGGAGGTAATTCATTTTCCAGTTTTCTCACCATATGAGCTAAAAATTCAGATGCAATTCTTCTGAAATTCCAAATAATACTTTTAACCTGTTCGTAGTTAAAATCAGTAATATTTTTATATGCGTAAAATTCTGAATCGGCAAGTTGAAGCATCAAAAGGTCGAAAGTGACTTGCATATCTTGATTTGCAGTATTATTCTCATAAATGTATAGTGCAAATCTGTGCAGTTTATTTATCCGTACACAATTGCCCAAGTCAGTATCATAATATGGCTCCCATAAAAGATTATCTGTAACTGAGCTCACTCTAAATATTTTTGAAAGCTGAGGGTTAATTTCCCCTTTAATAGCTTCTTCCTTTTCTTCGGAGGTAATGTCATTTATTTCTCCTGCTATTTCTCCCTTATCTTCTCTCATCATCTTAACAATTAACCTCACTTTTGAAGCCATATCGTTAGTGATAAGTTCTATTCTTTTCTCAACCTCTGCTTCTGTTGGTAGATTATCGCCAGGCAATATTTCAATTTGTTCGTATTCATTAAGTAATTTATTTGCAATTTCATTTGGGTCTTTATTTATTATTTCTCTTCTGATTCTTCCTGCATTAGCCCAAGCATTTTTGCTTTTAGACCTTGCCTCTCTTGTTACATCACTAATTATGCGCCAAGCTTCATCTGATAGTGTAAGTGTTGATTTTTTTACATCAATATTAAAGAAGTCATCAGCACTATTATTGATTGAAATTTTCCCCCTGAAAGAATAATAATCTTGTTCATAAGGAACAATTCCATTTAAGTGTGATGCCCATGAAATTAATCTGTTATTTCTGTAAACATAAAATCCGTAATTGCCAGCCTCAATTAGATACTTTTCGCGAACTACTTTATCCATTGCTTGTCCTAAATGCTTAATTTTAAAAATAGGAGGATATGGCAATTGGGTAATTTCAATTTCGGCTGTTATTCCTAACTCATTGTCAAGCAAAATAGTTTTTCTTTTTTCAATCCATTTTACTTGAGTTCCATCCCAATCATTTTCATTGAGATTGCCATTTTCGTCTGCTTCTTCCGAAAAAAGTGGGTCAATACCTTGAATTGGTTTTTCCCCTATAAAAATTTGGAGATGATTGTTATGAATAAAGTTGTAGTAAATGACACCTACTTTAGTGTTTAATTCTTTTATTGTACTATTTACACTTGGGTGATTATTTTTTCTGATTTCAGAAATTCTAATAATTGTCCCCTTACCTTCTATAAGATATTCACCAATTAGTTTATTGTCTTCTTCATCCAACTCACATTCATCAGCAGAATAAACTTTGGTTTCCATTATGGAAGGAAGTGATATTTTGAATTTATTGAACCCCGAACCATCAGATGAAATAATTTCCAGAACATCCCCTTGTGAAAGTGAGGCAGCTTTTAATCCTAATCCAAATTTTGATAAAGAATGCACTTCATAGTTTTCATCAGATGAACCTAATTTTAATGCTTCTAAAATAGCTTCGCGGTTCATACCGGAACCGTTATCAATTAAAGCATACTCTTTAACATTGTTCTTTTTTAAATCGGAAAAATCTTTCCTTTCTTTAATAATTAATAGTCGTATAACTGAGGCCTCTGCTCTTATTGAATTATCTATAATATCGCAAATCGCTGATGATGTAGTGTAACCTATTCGGCTAAGCCCAAATAGGAGCCTTCCTGCATCTATTTTTAAATCTATTGCCATAATGTTATTTTTTTATATGAAACAAGATGCACAACCAATTCCTTCTTCTTCTCCTAAAATATCAACAAGGTATGGTGATTTGCTTTGTAATTTCTTTTCCATTTTTTTTATGTAATCGGTTTTTATTTGCTCCATTCTTGCTGGCATAATCAGTTCTTCCAAACTTTCTGTCTGACCCCAAGTGTATCCGTCTTTCTCGTATTGCATTGCTTTCTTGTAAAGGTCAGGATGCTGTTCATACAACCAAACCCATTCAATTTTTTGTTGGAAGAAACAGAAGTAACAACCTGAACGGCTTCTTGCATACTGACCAGTTTTTCCGTTCACATCAAAATTTAATTTGTTGTAATAGGCAGGAACTCCAACTCCGCTTTCTTCTAAGATTTTAAAAATGTCTGCTCTTATCAAAACATCTTCGTTGTCCAAAAGTGGAAAAGAAGTTTCTGTTGCCAAAGGATATTCAGTTGACTTTAAAAATTCAAACACTAAATGATTGAAACCTTTTACATCCGTGTCAAGCAGTGAATTTAATTTCTGAGCTTGTGTAAATGATGGGTCTAATTTTTTAGCAATGATTGAAATAGCTTTCTCTTGATTTTTTGCAAAGTCAATATTTTTTGCATGCGTTTGCAACTTGTCAAAGTTTTGGTTGCTCAACATTTTTGCAACTACATCTTCACTCCAAATATTTTTTCTGAAGGGAAAAATTGATTGAATGTTTTTCTTTGTTGAAATATATCCTTCCCGTTCTTCATCACCTCGAATGCCTACATAAGAAACAACCGGGTCTGTGCCAACATATTTTTCAAAAGGTTCAAGTTTTAATTTTTTTGTGCACCATCTTGAATTTGATGAAGGCAAATAACCTCCATACATTTTTAAGAAATGGTCGAATGGGTCTTCGGAACTATTCTGTGCTGCTTGAAGTAAATTTATTTTGATTCCTAAGTAAACTTCTAAATTTTTGACTAACTGGTATGTTTCATCCAGCTCTTTTCCCGTATCACACGAATAAAATTCTAAATCAATACTTGGGTATTTCGTTTTAACATAGATAGCCAAAGCCGCACTGTCCTTGCCGCCTGAAATACCTAATACATGTCTGACTTTTTTGCTCATTGTAATAATTCTTTGAGAAGGTTTAATACTGCTGCAATATTAGAAGTTTTATCTGTGGAAAGTTTCTTCTTCAATGCAATTTTTAGAGTTTCAATTTCTGCTGCTTTGCTTTTCGGCACTCTCACAATTTTTGGATTGATGGCACTGAAAAAAGTATCAATCTTAACTCCAATTACTTCTTCTGTTTCTTCGTTGATGTCGGCTTTAGAAATATTGGTCAAGCTATCAAGTTCAAAAACTGTTGACTTGAATTTATCATAAAGTATGATTTCATCTTCGTCTGTAAATGCTTCCAAAGTTTTTCCTGTTACTGCTTGTGCGATTGAATTGAGCCATGCTTTTTTATCGTCAAGCAAAGAATCAATTCGCTGAACAAAAGTTTTCTGATTGGCTAACAGCAAATGTTTTTTCAACTTTTTAAATCGGCTTTGCAGTTGTTCTTTGTAATCTTCAAAGTCAACTGTTTTACCAATGAATTCATTGCAAATAAATTCTTCAAAGCGTTGCACAAGTCCGTCATAAGAAGTCCGCAACTCACGAATTGTTTTTTGTAATGTGGTTGTGTAGCTCTGCAATTTTGATTTGTCTTTTTGCAAAGTGCCTAGCGAAATTCCTAAAGCATTTGGGAACGCACCAAAGAACGTTTCTTCGGGGTCTTTGCTGTTTGCAATTGCAAAACGAATTTTAATTGCTGCACTGCTCAATCTCTTTGTCTGCTTTGAATATTCTGGCAGCCCTCTGTAAAAAGTGAGAAACGGTTTTATCGTTTCAATGAATGAATTATTATTAAACTTTGATTTAGTTGACTGATTTAAAAAAGTTCTGTAACTGTTGAAGATGTCCAACTTCACACCTTCAATGTCAAAAGTTTTGATGGTGTATTTTTCAGGATACTTTGCAATCAATTCTAAATTCTCGTCTGATAAAGTTGGTATGTAACCATCATCATTGAAGATTGCAAAATCATCTCGTTTGATAAATAGAAAAGTTGGAATCCAAAAGTCAATCAAACCTTGTTTTAATTTTAGTGGTCGCTTGCTCAATACTTCTGTAAAATCAGAAATCCTTTTTTGTTCTGACTTTGCACTCTCAATAAATTTCTCTGATACTTTCCAAAGTTTATTGAAGGTTGAATTTTTGTTGATGGTTGCTATATCAAATGAATCTTCCCTAACAGGGGAGATTCCATTTTCCTTTAGTAGCGAAAGGAAAATTGTTTTCTCTGGAGGGAATTTTTCTTCCTCAAAACCTAAATTTTCTTTGTCCCAATTGTTTGCTAATGCTTTGAAATAATTTCTTTTCGCTGTGTGAATGGATGAAGAGATTCTGTGTTTGTTTACCAACTCATTTCTGAAAACTGGTGTTGCATTGTAAACATCACTGCAAACTTGTGAAAGAAGTTTATTGAAATCCCTCTTGTCTGAAATCGTTCTTGGCAAACCTTTGAAAAACCATTTCACTTCTTTTCCTCCTGTGTAAATGCTGTCAGTGATAAAGTGATTCAACAAACGAATTTGTGATTCAACAATGTTTTCTAATTCTCGTTTTGCAACTTTATCATCTTTATTTTCTGCAATTACTTTTTGAATTTTTTCTATTTCAAAAAGCAAAGATTTTATTTCATCAGAGTTTTTGAAAAAGCAATACACTATTGCTTCCTTTTGGTTTTCAGATGTTGTTTGAATTTCTCCAACTTTTATTTTGATGTTGAAAATCAAATTTACAAAGCCGTCAATTTCTCCTGTTGGAATTTTTGTGATTGGGTATTCTGAAATTACAAACTCAAAAAATCTTGGCGTTCCTTTTTCGTAGGAATAAAGTTTTGCAAACACCGGTGCAAACTGAAAATATTTATTGAGCAAAGTTGTTACATCAACTACTTCTGAAAGTTGATTCCCTGCTTCAATCAATGCTGTTTGAATATCCAAATCAGTTCCTTCAAACAAAATGAACCGTTGACTATGTGAACGGTAAAGAATTATTTTTTTCTTTTCAAGATTGTCAATAATGCTCCCCGCATTGGCAACACCACAAGTGGTTTCAAGATATTGGTTTAAAAATTTTCTATCCAATGTTGAACCGCTTGCAGAAAAAATATTTAGCAGTCCAATTGTTTTGATTGCTTTTGCATAATCATTTAGTGAAGTGTCAAATGCTCTTTCAACTTCTTCTAAAGCTGAACGA
>Ga0163155_10005259_pt1 | contig 12966 bp, 4 predicted proteins | sample OliLakLV19SP4G1_FD_148611 | JGI IMG/M metagenome (GOLD analysis project Ga0163155, IMG submission 148611) | Freshwater microbial mat bacterial communities from Lake Vanda, McMurdo Dry Valleys, Antarctica - Oligotrophic Lake LV.19.SP4.G1 | ecosystem: Environmental > Aquatic > Freshwater > Lake >...
GGACTACTTCAGGCGATTGCTGCTTATCAAACCAAGAAAATTCTTGCGGTCGAAAGAATGTCGATCAAGCGACTTCTCGATGTGGCAGACGGCACAGTTCAAACTCCGACGGGACCTGAGCAGGCGCGTGCTAGCGACCTGATGACAATTCTCCAGGACGAACTGGGTTACAACGTGCATTCGGCAAAAGTTGCGATTGAGGCTTTGGCTTCTTTGGAAGCGGATAAGAGATAATCCGCTTCCTCAAAATGATGAGGTAGAAAATGTTTCGAAAGCTTACGCTTTTCTGGATCCTGTCTCTAATAGGGACGTGGGAGGTCGCTGCTCAGACTCGAGAAGAGCTAGTGGCGAGTTCCATCGATGGTGGTTTTCCTTATATGCTGGTCTTCGAAGACTCGCAGGGAAGTTCCAAACGTGCCGCGGGTATTTACGTCCGAGGAAACGGCGGCGAATGGGATCCGGCATTCTTAGGCAAAGTTTTGCCGAAGCCAGTTTCGGGTGGCGTCAGTGTTCTTCTAGAGATGGCCGCATATAGTGAACTTCACGAAGTGCTTGTGATTCGCGATGGCAAGATTCATCTCTTGAATGTTCGCTCTCGAGAAAAAGATTCCCAAAGCTTTTTTATCTTTGGCGAGCGCAATGCGGCAGTGAAGCATCCTGTCTCTGGCGATTTGCTTCAAATTCCCGCTGTTCATGATGTAAATGACGTCAGTTTTTTTACTCAGGAAGTAGATTTTGATGACGCTCATGCTCAGATGATTCTCATTTCTGTAAAAAGTGATCGAGTTCCCACGGGCAACGGAATGACCTTCGCAGTTTTTGTTGAAATTAAAGAGAATCCAGCGCCTGGAGAGCAAAGCTTTAGTCTTTTACACGAGCCAGTTCTATTAGATTGGAAATACATGGATCGCACCGAACTTTCGGGGCGGTCGATAGAAGAAGAAAATGAGACTGAGTTAATTTCCACATTGGCGGCCACTCCATTCTTAAAAGTACGAGCGGATGACCCTGAAATTCTGAAATCATGGCGTGAGCTGATGAAAGATTTTAGGGATCAGAAAATTAGCTTAGCTAAACTGAAAAAGGGTCTGACTGATCGAAGCACTCGCGAAATTAAGCTTGCGGGGAGTTATCCCTATATTAATGGCGACGATGGCGAAGTTGAGATTCGCGAACTTCCAAAGATTAATTTTGATATCTTCGGAGAGACTGCTTTTCTCATTCTCGATCCAGAATCAAAAAATTCCGGCATTCATTTGGACGATGAAATAAATTTTTCTCGTTCTTTGATTGGGGAAAGTAAGCCTTACATTGCGGGACTTCCGTTAATGACTCCGCAGAATAAAGTTAAATTTGAAGTTGCAAGAGAAAGGGGTGGGAATGAGACCCAGGTCGGCATCTTGCGTATGGCTGACGGCCGAGTCTTGATGTTGGTGAAAAGGCCTAACGAAGAAGAAAATCCTGAAGTGGCTGAAATTATTCCCACGGATAAAGAATACGCCCGCTCTGCGCCCACTGATTTTTCATGGCATTTTTCTGCTGACGGAAACTATTTAGTTTGCTCTTGGAAGTTCGAAGACGATGTGGAATTCACTTCCGCCTACCGATTTAACTTCGATGGACCGCGTATAAACCTAATCAACGAAGTGACTCTTACCGATAGTTTTTATAAAACAGCGGAACTTCGACGACGTCTTATTAAAGATGAAAAGATCATGGCTTTCGACCATTCAACTCCCGCCAGCGAAAGTGATGACGAATATATAGCCAATTACCGAAAGACTGCTCTGCACATCGATTTGACCCGCACCTTAGGCAAAAAGAAAAGTGATCACGCGCTTTCGCAAATTTTCTTAGAGCCCACCTCTTCTAAATCGCTCACCACCAATCTAGTTTATAAAACTTTTGAGAAGGTTGAGGGTTTAGAGAATAAAACCGGGATCTACTTAATTACTGGTACCAAAGAGGAGAACGAGAAATCGGGGGAGCCCTTTGTTCGTGGCGAAGTGATTCTTCCCAAGGGGTTCGACAGCGAAGTTCTAGCTTCGCAGGTTCTAGAAACTCCGTCGAAGGAAGCTGGCGAAGTAGATGTCGCGCTTTTCATGATGGATCCAGCCAATCGTCAAAGCGCGTCCGGATTTTTGTTCCTTACTTTCAATCCCAAAGAGGGAAAGGCACCCACTACTCAGACTCCGATTAGCAAAAGATCTATTGGCGCTGGCGATCTACTCTCCGTTGGCATCTTGAATCCAGTTTCGACGCGAAATGAAAAAGAAGAGAAAAAGAGAAAAGTAAAGGATGAGAAAAAGGATGAGGAAGAAAAAGAAGAGAGCAAGGAATCTCATGGCAAGAAGCATCAAAACGGAATCATGGTCGCGTACTATACTCAGAAGGCTGCGGGTAGCGGCTTAGGGGTCACTACTATTTCTGAGATTCAATATAGTAAATCCCACGAGAAGGGCATTGAAGTGAATGGCTTCGCTGACCGGCAAGTTGAAGCTTCAGATATCACGCCTGCTGAGATTCAAGGCCGTATTCTTTTTGACGACAATAACCATGCCTACTGGGTGAAGACTCCTGATGTCGATCGCAAGAGTGATCGCTTTCTAGTCATGCGAGTTACCGACGGAAAAGATTTTTTTCCAAATACGATTCGCTCCCATCTTCGGTTGCGTTCCTTGAAGGACGATCAGTCTGACAAAGAGCGCGATTATATGAAGCGTTCCTGGAGAATGTCGGACGCCATTCCGTACGGCGATAAGGAAGCGGCCGCTAAAAGAGATTGGTATCGAAATGCACCGGAATATCAAACGGATGTATTTCCGGAGATGCGGAAGCTGTTGGATGAACTAGCCGATACCGATAAGCCTGCTCGGCATGTGGTGCTACTCGTTCCGGAAGATTTATTAAGTTACGCGCAAAATTATCCTTGGGCACTTCGTTATCGAGACAACAATCGTCCCGTCTCTTGGTCTTCTCGAAATGAGCAACACCAAGTTTTTATACCGCGTGAAGATATTGCTGAAGAGAAAGCCACTCAAGGCGAGATCATGAAAAATTTAGCCGCAATGAGAGAGATGAGCGAACGCCGCCGGACTATGCTCATAGCGCCCATTGATCGAATCCGACAAATGGAGCGTGCTGTTATCGACGATGAGGAAACGAAGCCGAAGGATGCATTTTATATTTCAAATCCAAAAGTGAAAGCAGTTGAAATTGGCTGGGGAACAAACCAAACCGAGCAGACGGGAGAGAAAGATACTCCACACGCATTATATTTATTAGCCAATGAAGGGGCTAGAGTCGATCTGCCTCAATTCGTGCCCGGTAAACACGCACGAAAATCATCTATGCTTTTTATTGGAACGCCCAAGCAGTGGGAGCAAGTACTACAGAGTGCGCATGCGGAAGAGTCTTATGGTCTTAGTAAAGATTTTGAAGTGGTGGAGTTGGGCGCACCGACCACCGATATGCGAACCCGCTTCGCGCTCGAGAATGTTATTGGGCATCCTGTAGTGAGATCCTTGAATTACAAACCAAGTTTGATTGGCTTGGTTCCAGCGGATCAAGTCAATGAGTTAACAGAGGACGAAAACTATAAGAAGTTGATGGAATATCTCGTCCATCGTGCGGAAGTTCTCGCCAAAGACAACAATATGCCGGTCTTTGAAACTTTCATGAAAACTTTGAATGAACTGGCACGTCAGCTTACTCAAAACGAGCAGTATCGCTCACGACGATTGATCGATCGTTCGGTAATCGAAAAAGTTTTGGCTCGAGTTTATCCGATGCCTTTGAATGTGAGTGTTTTGGATGAGAATGATCCATTAAGAATTCTTTCTCGCGATGATGCCGATTTCTTGTGGTTACGAGCGGGTTACGCGGGCCCAATTGCATTTAAAGAGAGAATTATTAAAGCCATTCTGGCTCAGCTGACTACTGACGATGTTCGTAGTTTAAAAAGTTCCGCGATCATTTATGGTCCGAGCGGTTCAAGTAAAACCCGCGCGGTACGTACTTTGTTTCAAGCGTTAAAATTAAAAATGTACCGCTTCGATGAAGCTTCTGAGAATCAGCATGCTTGGGGCTTCGAGTTGAATATGGGCCGTGTTCTAAGCGGTAAGACTGTAAAAGATGCCGGCACTTCCACTGAGAAAATGATTTCCTTCGAGGATGCCAAACGCCATTTCGATACTTTCTTAAGTGGGGAAAACGGAGCCCGTGGTTTTATCTTTTTGGACGATATGCATTTGGCTCCAGATGATGTGAAGGCGTACTTTTTAAAACGCATTCGTAGTCTACAAGACGAAAAGACTTACAAAACTTTAAAAAGTGAAGAGCGACCCACTCGTAACATTACAGTGCTGATGGCGCTTAATTTGATCGATACTCCGGATCGAATCAAAAAGTTCGCTAAGAATCCTTATATGCCCACTGATCCCGAACTGATTCTAGCTACTCTTTCTAGTGGTGATGGAAGCAACGATATGGAGCGTTCTTACCTGACTCGATGGGGCGACCTGGTAAACTTAGGAAGATTTCCAGCGTCCTCAAAAGGCCCGGCGCTGTTGAGCGTTCTTACCCCGGCTCGACAAACTGGATTTGCAAACTCTCACAAGATTGTTTTCGTGAATCCAACTGTCATTGAGTCGATGATTGGGAACTCACCTCACGCTGATGCCCGCACTTTTTTATCAGCGGCATCATCTGGAATTATGAGATTACCCCGAGGTGACTATAATCTTTTCGTGGTCTCTAATCGCCGCTTTAAAACTGCTGATACTCCCAAAGAGCGCGGCGGTGACGAGTTTTCGATTGCGGGTGGAGATGAGTCTCAACAAATCCAGGAGTTCGCTCGCAAGAACTTTCAAGCGATTTCCATTGAAGACGGGCATGCCGGAAAATTAGAACTTCTTAAGTATCTCATCGCGAATTTTCGATTAAAGGTTTTCGAGCTCATTTTGCAAAGTGTAGCTGAGAACCGTGAGTTCATGAAGACTCAGGCGTTTCGACAGCAGTTGGTATTGCCGCTTTCCCTTGCGATCCATCGGCATTTAACTGAAGAGCCAGAGCCTTTCTTGGAAGATTTGGTTTTAAGTCCTGAGGAACTTGGGATCAATAGCGCGTCCCAACGACAATTGTTCGAACGCGAGCTGGAACTTGCTATCCGCGATCAACAAGCGGCACTCACCAAGCCTCGCAAGAAGTTGAGTATCGGAGAAGCCCCCCGAGGAAATATTCTTTTCGGTATGGGTGTTGGGCAGAGACAAGTGACTAATTCTCGCCGTCATGTTTTGGCAGGTACGGTCGGAAGTCTGACCAACTTCACCAATGCAGTGATGTCTTCGATTATGCACGTTCCTGATGTGAGATCGATTTCTGATCCAAAAGCCTGGCTCAAAGGAAAATTTGACGAGAAGAAAATGGTCGAGGAATTTGCTGGGACCGTTTCTCAAGAACTCACCACCTATATAAAGAATATTTTTGATCCGCGGGTGCAGAACGCAGAGGGCGTAGCGCAACTTAATTTCTACGAGGCAATGCGCTTCTTTGTTCTGTGTGTAGATCGTGCCATCGCTAGATTGCACTGGGGTCAAATTTTAAATTTCTCCGTGGAATCTTTAAAAGTGATTTCTCGCGATATGTCGGTAGGTCAATCTCCGCAAGTTCAGAATCTGCTTTTTAAAATAAACGCCTCGCCATTTACCCCTACGGATAAAGGCTTGGTTTTGGGTTTAGCGAAAAGCCTCCCGCACTTTGATGAGTTCGCCACCAAAGAGGATACGCAGTGGAGTCCTGCTTTCACTGAAAATTGTCTCACTCTTCTAACCATCGCCGGGGAGGCGCTGCCATGATTCGATTATTCTCAGTTCTCGCACTGGTCATTGCGGCCGTCTCTTTTTTTTCGACTAGTTTATTTGCCCATGGCGATGGTTGTGCCAGTGGTAAATGCACTCGTCGGTGTTCCGACGCTTTAGGAAAGTTAACTCTTCCTATTGTTGAACTTCATAATAGCGGACGTGACGGCGATATGCAGGCGAGACAGTTAGAAGCTGCCAACATCATCTATAAAGAGATCGCGCCGAAACTAGGACTTATTGTTCCAGATATGGTCATTAAATCGTTAAGTGCGACTGATATGGCCGCACTATCGGCCAATGCTGGACATCCCGCTCCTCACGCCATTGATGGGGCTGCGGTGGTTGAGAATTCGCAGCGTGCTGGAAATATTTTAGAGTTTGTTGAAAGAGGTCGGGGCTCGCACGTTCAGTACCTAAGAGATCGAAATACTTTTCATGAAACGCTCATCGTTTTTGCACACGTAGTCGGACACTACGATTTCGCTGAGACGAGTCCGTTGTTTGAAGTGAGAGATGGGGATCGAGTGCGCGATTCTTTAGAGCTCGCTCAAGAAATGACCTCACTTTATCATACCCACGATTTAGAGTCGGTGGACCACTTTTATCAGCTAATGCTTTCGACAAAATATATGCAGGATTTGGCACGTTCTTCTTTTCGTGATCCGAAAGATTTTATCCCAGGTGCTAAGGGTGGAATTAAAAAGCATTATAAGAACAACGATCTTTTTGCCGTGAATGCCGATGTTGAGTTACACGACAGCACCCGACATCCTGAGGGTCCCACCCCGTCTATATTGCAGGCCTTAGTTTATAATTTGCCGGCGACTGCACCAGCTTATCGTAAAAGTCTAATTGAAAAGTTTGAACGTCTGCATCGAGTTACCCCCGCTATCATGCAGACTAAAATCATGAATGAGGGTTGGGCGACTTTGATGGAATACATCATCCTTAGTCATTCGCCCTGGTCCAACGGAGAAACCCTTTTTGAATATGCAAAAATAAATGCCGGGGTAAACGTTCCAGGGTTCTCAAATCCTTACTGGCTGGGTCTGCAAGCTTGGATGCGAATCCGCGAGCGGTTCATGGAGCAGCCGACTATCAAAGCATTATCCAACATCGAACAAGACAAGGCTTTCATCGCTTTCTGCCGAAACAATATTATCAAGAAGCATACCGACTACAGTTTTTTGCGTTTCGCTCTCGACGAAAAATGGATCGAGGATTGGAATCTTCTTCTTTATCGTGATGCGAAACCCGAAGAGGGTGCTGGTTGGGGTCCGCCCAAAAATATAGCCGTTACTCGAAATCCAAAACGGGTCGTCGACTATATTGCGCAGAAGTTCGCAAACTTCGATTGGAAGATGCCGAACGTAGATCTGGTTGATTTCGATTACAATCACACCGGCACTGTCCTTTTTCGTCATCGGGCAATCGGAGGGGTTCCTCTGGAACGAGACAGTTTGGCGAAAACCCTTTATGTGCTTTCTCAAATTTTACAGCGACCAGTGATGATGGAAGCCGTGGGCACGAATCGTTGGTTTGTTCCTCAGAGGCGTCACGATCGGGAGCGACCGGCAGGAATAGAAAATGGAACTTATGAATATGAGTATAAGCTCCATGTAACTCCAGAAGGTAAAGTGACCGTCCATACGGATGAAAAAGACACCAAGATTAGTGGAAAAGAAATGCTTGTTGCGGGATTCACCTCTGCGATCGAAGCATACAAATCGGATCTGGCAATTAGCTATTCTTCTGCGGATCAAAGCACTTCGATTAAATTTGAAGATCTTTTAGCGAAAGCGGTGGCTGGTTCTGGTCCGGCGCCGGCGGGTTTAAGCGTAATGGGTCATGCTCATACTGCGGCTCATGCCGTATTCAAGTATCAACAGTTTTTGGCTCAGCGAAGTGCCGAAATATTAAGAAGAGCAGTGGCGGGCAAATGGCCCATCCGACAATCTTCGGATGGAAAAAATATTATTATTCGTGTGATGCCCGACATACCGGAATTCAAACTTGATTATCGAATTCTTAATAAAAAACTTAAGGACCGTAAATCGACCCCTGTCGATAAACAATGGTATCAACAGCCTATAGGATTATCACTCACCGCTCGGGCAGAAACTGCAAAATCAGATGCGGTTATTTTTGACGGCGATGATCTAACGATTGGTGAGGGTCCCTACCAACCGGGCGACCTATGGGATAAACCGCCTCCGGGAGAAGGCGGCGAAGGAGAGGGCGAGGGCGAAGAATCCGAGGACGCCGGCGAAGGCCCGGGAAATGGTGAAAATGACCCCGACAATATTAAAGTGCCGATTGGACTCTTTGGACAAATGATTGCGGAATCGATCGAGCTTCGAAATGTACGCCGTACTACCGACGGCGAAAATTTAATGGAATCCGAAAGACGAGCGAGCGCTGCACAACGTCCCACCGGGCATCAGCGTGAAGAGCGGACGTTCGAGAAAATTCTTGAAAAAGGAATGGCGATCGCAGCTGCCGAAGGAAAAGATCCGACAAATATGGATGCGGATGAACTATTCAAGCTCGGCCTTCTACATCATGAGCCCGAAGATATTGTGGTTTACGACAAAGAAATCGTCATGACCCCTGAAATGGACGCTGTGATTGTTTATGTAGCGGATACTTCGGGAAGTATGGGACTCGAGCATCGCCAAATCGAAAGAAAAATGGTCGCACTTACAAGTGCGGTACTCAGAGTTCTCTATCCTGCCTTGAAAGAAAAATTTGTAATCTATGATTCCGAAGCGAAAGAAGTTACGCGTGCCGAATTTTTCACACGTAGCTTAGGCGGTGGAACGCAAACAACTTCTGGAATTAAAGTCGTCGAAGAAATTTTAGAAAAGTTTCCGGAAGCTCGGTACAACCGCTACGTTCAGCTTTTCTCGGACGGCGGGGACTTCCAGCCCGACGAAGCTGCAGCTCGCGCCAAAGAGCTTTCTGAGCTCGTCGAGTTCTTTGCTTACGGACACGTGTCTCCAGAGAAAATGCCAATGGAATGGGCGCCCTTATCCCAGGCTTTTCAAGCTTTGGCGAATGCACATAAAGAGAAGATTGGATTTGCGGAATTGAATTTGACGCAGGAGTCACTCATTCAAGCGCTGCGTCGATACTACGGAAAGCTCCCAGTAGAGTAAGGGGTTTAGAAAACTAGCTTTCAATTTTGCTCGGGAAGTTGCCTGCTGAGGTTTCGTTATATATATTGGAAGTACATTCTTTCGAGAATGGGAAGGAGGTGATGCCTATATGTTTACAAGTTATAAACGTAAGGTGATCACCGAAAGTAGGAGAACTACCTAAGCCCTGAACCAGCTTAGGTAGCCTGCAAGTAGGCGATCACCACCCTTTAAAGACACGAGGAGAGCAGGCATTCATTCTCTAGAGTTTGGATTCCGGCCCTCCTCCTGTAGGGCTTTCCAAATCGCAACATTTTTTGGTCCTGAGCTATTTCATTCCAATTGATAAATTCTTTTTTTGTAAGTTGTTTTGGTGACTTAGCAAGCGTTAGACGCCCCGAACAAAAGCCATGGTTATGTTAAACTAGATCGCTATGGGTGTGTTGCAGACGTCGACTGAGCCTGGGTCGGGACCTAGGTATTTTCAAATTCCAGCTAACCTTTATCAACCTGGTGAGCGGATAGCTGAGGATTTATATCTTTATTATCAAGGGCAATACCTCCTCTTCCGGCCGAAGGCGTTTCAGTGGAAGCAAGAAGATGTTCAGAAGCTTGAAGGCTTCGGAGTAAAGCATCTTCATATTCAGTGCGAGTCCGAGGATGCCCATCACAATTTTTTAGAAAATAACTTAGTTCGCATTATGCGAGAGCCGCGGCTTTCGAATGCGCATAAGTCAAAAATTCTTTACGAAGCTTCTTCCACAATATTAGAGGCCATCTACAAAAACCCAGAGTCGCCCGAAGCTTTAAGACGAACAATTAAGATAGTAGAGAACTCCATCGATTTTCTTTCGAAGCGAGAGAATTTTATCGAGCTGATGAAATTGGCGACCGCGAATTTTTCTGAGTATACGCATTCATTACATACGGCGGCCTACGCCATCACTCTTACTAAAGAAATGGGCCTCAAAGCCTATGATCAATTAAGTGCGGTGGGAGTAGGTTCGATCTTGCATGATATTGGAAAGGTGAAAATCGACACCAATTTACTCGATAAAAAAGAGCGTCTTTCGGATGAAGAGAGAAAAGAAATCGAGAAGCATCCTCTCTATGGATATGAAATGGTGAGGAAGACTGGCTCGCTTCCAGAGCTCGCCGAGAAGATCATCCTCATGCATCATGAGCGTCCCAACGGAAAAGGCTATCCCTATAGATTATCGGGAGACTTCTTGGTGCTAGCGAAGATCGTAGGAATTTGTGATTGTTTCGATAGCTTAACTTCTGATCGAGTTTATCAAAACTCTCGTAGTCCCTTACATGCGCTGCGCCTGATGCAAACAGATCTGCAAGACGAATACGACCAAACTATTCTTACCTCTTTCATTAAAATGCTCGCCGGTAAATAGCTGCATATTCACTGCTCCGTTCGCTGGATACTGGACACTGGCTCATTCCAGCTCAATCGCGTATAAATAGAGAATGCGAATCGGGGTAATTGATCTCGGAACGAATTCCATCCGATTTGAGATTCATGAATGGGTTCGTCCCGGTGTGCTCAAATGCTTCTTCCGAAAAAAAGTAATGGTTCGTTTAGGTCAGGATGTTTTTAAAACCTCTCAGTTGCAAGTGGCGGCCATGCAGCGAACCGAGGAAGCCATTTTGAATTTCAAAAAGGCTTCGCTTAAACTGAATGTAGCTAGCATAGTGGGGGCAGCTACTAGTGCGGTTCGCGATGCTAGAAACGGCAAAGCTTTTATTAAAAGTTTAAAAGACTCTACCGGAATTACTCTTCAGGTGATTTCAGGAAAAGAGGAGGCGCGCTTGATTCTTAAGGGCATTCGTTCCTTTGAGCCATTGGCGTCTGGAGTTTTTAGTTTTGTAGATATCGGAGGTGGTAGCACCGAAATTGGCGTGGTGAAGGACGATCAGATTTTTCACCTCGAAAGCTATCCTTTGGGGGCGGCCCGATTTGGACAAATGATAGATTCCTATCCCGCGGATGCTTCTCAACTTTTCGAAATTCGCAGGCAGACAAGAAAAGCTTTGGGAGAACACGTGGGCTTTAAAGAATGGCCCAAGGTAGAATTTATTCTCGGAGCGAGCGGTACCATCAAAGCCCTTATGAAGATTATGAAAGCCTTAGGCTGCGGACGTAAAATTCCGAAAAAGGCTTTGGAATCTTTAGTCGCTGATATGTCTAAGATGAACCTGAAAGAGATTGCAGAGATTCCAGGAATGGAGGATCGACGCACGGACTTAATTTTGCCGGGAGCCATTGTTTTAGAAGAAGTGATGGATTTTTTGAACGCCAAGAAAGTTTTTCGTACCAAGTTCGCGCTGCGCGAAGGAATTCTTCAAGAAGAACTTGAAAGATTGCAACTGGCTTCTAGTCGTTATGAATTGGAAGAAGTCGATGGAATGCTTCGTTCTTAAGTAGCAAGAGCGGTCCCGGCATAATCATTTTCTGCCATTTGTTGAAATACAAGCTGAGCGCGAATGTCGACTTCCGGGCCTAAGGATTTTCGCTTTCTCCAAATTCCCATACCGTCAAGTTCCCGAGTTTTTACTCGATCACGAAGATAGGTGGGGATGACGGTAGAAATCAAAAACTGATGAATCTGTGGATCTAAAACCGGGAATGCAATTTCTAAGCGAGAGAAAAAATTTCTAGGCATCCAATCCGCACTGGTAAGAAATAGCTGATTAGAGGTTTGAAAATAATACATTCGACTATGTTCTAAAAACCGATCGACCAAACTGAAGACGCGAATGTTTTCGCTGAGACCCTTTATGCGCGGAATGAGCGAACAAGCCCCGCGCACGAAAAGATCGACATTCACTCCCGCTTGAGAAGCCGCATACAGTGAATTTACCAAATTGTAGTCTACCAGGGCATTTACCTTGGCAAATATTCTTCCCTTTTGACCGTCTTTCGCGGCTTTCGTTTCTCGATCAATAAGCGAAAGAAGCTTTTTGTGAAGCTCGGTGGGTGCGAGTATGAGATGTTGAAGCTGAGTGGGAATTCTTTCTTCAGAGACCGCATCCATAAAATTCTTTGCATCGAGACCAATTCCAGGATGAGCGGTTAAGATGGCGAGATCAGTGTAAAGTCGAGCCGTCGTAGCATTGTAGTTGCCAGTGGAGAGATGGCTATAGTGAACAATTTTTCCATCCTCCTTTCTTTCGATAAGGGCAATCTTGGCGTGTAGTTTTAATTTCCCGAACGAGAAAGCAACCTTGACTCCGGCCTGGCGCAGTTCTTCGGCTAACTGAATATTGTTTAATTCATCAAACCGTGCGCGAGGTTCGATGACGACCCGAACTTTCTTAGTCTTCGCAGCCTCTTTCAGGAGTTCGGTAACCTTTGAAAGTGTATCCACGCGATAAATCGTTTGGCTGATAGAGAGAACTTGGGGATCTTTCACGGCTGATTCTAGAAGGCGAGTATAGGCGTCAAAAGAATCATAGGGATGATGAAGAAGTTGATCCTTCTCTTTAATTTTCTTAAAGATATCGTCCTTACTGCGAAGCGGCTTAGGAAGTTTATGAGGCAGTGGAGGAAAAACTAAAGATTCCAATATTTTTGCGCCTGAGCCCTGTTTTTGAAGCTCATTCACCACCTGATAACAGCCGTGAATATAAAGGGGCAGAGGGGTCTTAAAAATTTGTAAGGCTGAAATATTGAGAGTTTTAGAAACTTTATCAATATTCAGCATCGGCGAAGCGCCGGTCAGTTGAATACGAACTTGACGACCTTGGTCTCTAGAAATCATTTTCCTTTTTATCGCATCAGGAATGGACTCGGGATCCTCTTCATCCAGGTCCCCACTGATATCTGCATCGCGAGTAATTCTAAAAACGCAGGCCCTTTTGTTGGTACCAATTAGAGACTGCATTCTTTGGCTAACTAAATCATCCAAGAAAAAGATCACCAGCTTTTGATTCTCGTCCCAGGCAAAGTAAGCGGC
>Ga0163155_10005260_pt1 | contig 12965 bp, 16 predicted proteins | sample OliLakLV19SP4G1_FD_148611 | JGI IMG/M metagenome (GOLD analysis project Ga0163155, IMG submission 148611) | Freshwater microbial mat bacterial communities from Lake Vanda, McMurdo Dry Valleys, Antarctica - Oligotrophic Lake LV.19.SP4.G1 | ecosystem: Environmental > Aquatic > Freshwater > Lake >...
GGAGGTGGGGGCGGAGGTGGCTCCTGCAGCTGCTTCACGGCATCACGCAGCGACGAGATTTCGCGCGCCTGCCAGAAGGTGACTGTCAGGAGGGCGAGCGTTGCCCCGGTGGAGGCGATGGCAGGCCAGCTCACCATGGGCGCGGCCTCGAGAACAGCGGTAAGGAGAATCATGATGCCGCCAAGAAAGAACCCTCCCGTCACGGAGGCATCACGCAGGTAGAACGATATGGTAATGGTCCATGGTTGCTGAGCCGAAACAGCGAGTCACTTCCTGCCGCCGCCCACCACCTGCGCCGCAACCACTTACCCGGTGTCAACTTGAGCGCCCCGCCCAGCTCTTCCGTCTCATTTCACCCCGGCCGGGTGGCGGCTGATTGTCCGGCAGCTGCCGGCGGTTGGCCCTGCAGGACGGGCCGCCACAGCCGGCGCGAGGGCACCCGACGCACTCCTTTCCCCTGCCTTCGTCTCCACGACGTGGGGAGCGGGAAGGCCGGAGGGTTTCATTTGTCCGCTCGGATTCCCCTTTGCGAGGAGCGCCTGGCACGCCCTGGGCGGGGGACGACCTTGGATTGCTTCCGGGCGGCGGCCTTTTGCGGCTTCTCAGTCTCCTCCAGATCGACACCGAACACCGCCTGGAGCCGTCCGCCGTCGAGCACCCGGCGTTTGCGGCCCGTCGGGCCCGGGGCCTTCGCGAGCGCGGCAGGCACGGCCGCGATGAGTTCGGTGTGGTCGACTCCGCGCAGGAGGAAGAGCAGTTCCGGCTTCTTGTCCAATCGTGACCCGATGCCGTATAGGACCGCCGCGACATGCTTGCACATGACGGCCCAGTCCGGACAGGAGCAGGTCATCGATATCGCGGGCGGAGCGGGGAACAGCCCTCCTTCCGGGCGGGCGATGAGCTCCATGACGGCTGGCGGCAAGTTGCCCCGGAGCAGCCCGACCACCGAGCCGATCGATCCGGCGCACCGCTTCACCAACCGACTCCACGAGGTCCGGGCCAGTGGACGGATACTGACGCGGACCACGTAGATCATGGATCCGCTCACCAGGGCCTCGACCTTGCCCGGGCTGACCCGCAGATCGATGACCGAGCCATTGCGGACGTAGTGCTGGCCACGCGGCAGCCGATTAGCGTAGTCGCTGTACGAAAGCAGGTGGTCGCACCAGGCCTTGCCCCAGAAGCTGCGGGCGATCGTGCGACCCGTGATGCGCACTGGGTCGAGGCTGCCGCCCTTCCGCACCACACTGGCCAGCCTGCGCCCCGCCTGCTCGCGACGTTCCCCCATGGATACATAGGGCTGCCATTCCGGGATGATGCGCGCGCGCACGATGACCTCCCGCCGTTCACTGTTCCTGTGAGGCGCTCGCGAGGTCGAGCCCCACGAACGCCACGAGGTCCCGATCGCTCATCGCTGTGAGCGCGGCCCCGCCGTCCACCGCCAGCACGTCCTTCGACAGCGCCAGCTTCGATTCGATCAGCGCGTCGATCCGCTCTTCCACCGTGCCGCGGCACACCAATTTGTGCACCAGGACGTTCCGCCGCTGCCCGATCCGGAACGCGCGATCGGTCGCCTGATTTTCCACCGCGGGGTTCCACCAGCGGTCGAAGTGAATGACATGGGACGCCTCCGTCAGATTGAGTCCCACCCCGCCAGCCTTGAGCGACAGGACGAAGAACGGCGGTCCGTCCTCGGTCTGAAAGGCCGTCACCATGCCGGCGCGCTGACGCACCGAGCTCCCGCCGTGCAGCACCAGGCCGGGCCGCCCGAACACCCCTCGAAGGAATTCGGCCAGCGGCTCGGTCACCTCCCGGTACTGGGTGAACACCAGCACCTTTTCCTGCCGTGCGGCGATCGTCTCGGCCAGTTCCTCCAGCCGCGCGAACTTGCCGCTCTGGCGTGGATCGTACCCCCCATCCCCGGTCCACTGGGAGGGGTGATTGCAGATCTGCTTGAACCGGGTGAGGAACTTGAGAATGATGCCCCGCCGCTGGATGTCCTTGACCCGCTCCAATTGCCCGGTGAGGTCGTCCACCGCCATCTGATAGAGCGCCGCCTGCAGTTTCGTCAGGCCGCAGAAGGTACGCATCTCCGTCTTCTCCGGAAGATCGCGGATGATCCGCCGGTCCGTCTTGAGGCGTCGCAGGATATAGGGCTGCACCAGGCGCCGGAGCGGCGCGTACCCTGGACCTTCCGCCGGACGGAGCCCCCGGGCGAAGCGGTCGAACGCGCGGGCCGAGCCGAGCAGGCCGGGATTGAGGAAGTCGAACAGCGACCAGAGATCTCCCAGCCGGTTCTCGATGGGAGTGCCGGTCAGGGCGAACCGGCTGGCGCCCTTGAGTGCCTTGACCGCCCGGCTCTGGCGCGTCGCCGGGTTCTTGATCGCCTGAGCCTCATCGAGGACGATGGTCTCCCATGTGACCTGCTCCAGCCAGGGCAGCCGGTGGAGATAGCCATAGGTCGTCATGACGATGTCCACGTCCGCAAGCGGGCGATGGGTGCGGAGCGTTCCAGAAGCGGCGGAGGGGTGAGCCACGAGCGTGCGCAGCCCGGGGGCGAACCGCCGGAGCTCGGCCTGCCAGTTGGCGAGCAGCGACGTGGGCACGACCAGAAGGTGGGTGCCCTTGCCCCCGGTGGACTGGAGCCGTCTCCAGAAGGCCAGCATCTGCACCGTCTTTCCCAGCCCCATGTCGTCCGCCAGACAGCCGCCGAGGCCGAGGCCGTGCACCAGCCGGAGCCATCGGAGGCCCGATCGCTGGTAGGGCCGGAGCACTTTCCGGAAGTCAGGGGTGACATCGTCGTCGGAGGGGTCGGGGTCACGCAACGTCGCGAGCAGATTCGCCAGCCAGGGACCGGGCCGGAGCCCTGTCCACTGCCGCGTGTCGGGCTCATCGCCTAACGCGGCAGGACCGCGGTCGGAGGCCATTCCGGCGAGAATGCGCATCCCCTCGCCGAACGTGATCCCGCCCGCATCGGCCGCGCGCTCGACCGCCTTCCAGTAGTCCAGCACCTGGTCCAGCCGCTCCCGATCCATCTCGACCCAGCGGCCCTTGATCAGGGCGAGGCCTTCCGCCTGCCGTCGCGCGGCCTTCCACTCCGCCTCCGAGAGCGGCTCACCGTCGAGCGCCAGCCGGGCGGAGAAGTCGATGAGCGATTCGAGGCCGACCCGTGACGGCTCCTTTCCGCCGATGGTCACCTGCACCTGGACCCGGGGCGGATTCCCGGGCTTCCACCAGTCCGGCACCCGCACCAGGATTCCGCCGGCCTCGAGAGCGGGGACGGCCTTCAGGAACTGATACGCCTCGCTCGGACTCCACGGGACCGCCTGGTAGAGATCGCCGGAATCGACCAGGCTCCGGATGAAGGGGCTCGCGGCGGCGGCCTTCTCGACGGGCGCGAGCAGCGCCAGCAGGCCATCGCGGTCGCGCACCCTCGATTGACGCTCCACCGCGGTGCCGAGGCGAACATGCTGCACCCGTCCGCCTGGCGAGACCTTGGCGATATGCGTCGCGAGAAAGGCGAAGGGGGCGTCCGGGTCTTCCCTGTTCTCCGCCAGGTGGAAACACACCCGTCCGACCAGTTGCCAGGAGGGATGAAGCTCCGCGAGGAATGGCTGAAGACCACCGCATTCTCGTGCGCGGTGATTCGCCGCCGCCGTCAGGGCCGTCCAGGACTCGGCAAGGGCTTCGGGGGAGAGATACTCACCGCCGGCCATCGGGGGCGCGCCCGCCGCCAGTTCCTGGAGAAATCCTGGCGGAGGAGTGACGGCCATCGACTCCGGGACCTCGCCCGCCGCGGCCATCGCCGAGAGGCGGGCGAGGAATTCGCGGGCGAACTCGCGCCAGAAGGCGAGGGTCGGCGGCAGGGTGGCGTCAAGCTCCGCGCCGCCGAGCTGCAGCAGGCCCGCGCCCGGGCTCAGGGCGAACGCCGAGGCGAGGCGATCGTGGAGCGCACTCTCGATCACACTCGCGGAGCGGGGAGGGGTCTCAAAGTGCACGTGCCCCTGCGGCGACACCGCGAGGGAGCACGACACCAGCGCCGCCGGCATCAATCGGAGGCCGTCATGCGGTGCGTCAGGTCGATCTGCTCCGGCGTATTAGCCCCCGTCACCAGGACCTCGATCGCCGCCGTCGCCGCACCGACACCTTCTTGGATCGAGCCATCGCCTACTCCATCTACAGGATATGGCTCATACACAAGGTTTCCGACAGTCCCCGGCGGCCTACTGTCTGCGCCGCCCTCGCTGAGCCTTCCCCGGACGGCTCCGGGGCAAAGAAAAGGCGGACGCCAAGGCGATCCGCTGTTTACCAATCCAGGAAAGCCGCCCGACCAGCTCCGGGACGCATTCCCCACGCGTGTGGCGCCCAGTGCCGCACGCTAACGCCCCCGCATAAGCTGCAAAGCCCAGTCAGCCTGGGCTCGAAGCAACACTGACGGGCGGATTGAACGGAATCTCGTGAGACATAGGCGCGAATGGCCTCGAGGTCCTCAAGGGCTTGGGGGTCCAGCGGACTGGGGTCATCCCGGAATGCGCCGCCTCGCCTCCTCATGGGAGATGGTCTCGCCTCGCTCGTCCTGCGCCAGGCCGCGTTCGACTTTCGCGAGAAAGTACAGGTGCTCCATCGCCTGTTCGATGGTCGCGTCGGCCGGCAGCTGCTGCATGGCCTCGACGAGGCGTTCCTTGGTCACTTCGGAAGGCATGGGAATCTCAGAGCTGAAGGCTGCCGAAAGATGGGGGAGGGAGGTCCAACCGGCAATCCGGGGGTATCGAGACAGGCATATACTGGCCCTCTATGGCCGACGCGGACAAGCCACTCGTGTGGCTCCGCGGTGAGGTGAAAACCCCGCCATTTTCCGCTGCGGCACGTCTCGAGGCGGGCACCCTGCAACGCGTTGTCTCACCGCGTCGGCCTCGAACGCGAAGTGAGAACGACTGAACTGATGAGCGTCACTCCAACCTCACAATCTCTGTACCGGAATGTGTTTTGCGCAATGTGATGCGCAATTCGTCCTCTGCTCTTTTCTCTATAGCCATTTCTTGTACGACATGCATATTCTCTGACCCCATGCCGGTGTAGTAACTTCCACCACCTTTACAGGTAACAACGATATCGCCAGAGGCAACCTGCTTTCCACCGCTGTAAGGGGAAAGCACCAAGCGATATCCCTCACCCTTCCGGCAAGCATCTGGCCAGTGGTCGGGGCGCAGGGCGACGGTTACGGTTTCATTCGTGGACAAGTGAAGCAGGGTGCTTTCCTGAAGCAAAGCGTATCGAATCCGCGTAGCGACATCGCTAAATGCATATTCACAGGCAGACAGGAAGGTGGCTATCGCAAGCAGAGGAACAGGATGGATCATCTTCATGCTGAATATTCCTCGTTCTAACGCCTGAGTGAAGGGGGCGAGAATCAGTACGATTCTCGCCCCCGTGAATGGAGAGTTAGGGCTGCGTGCGACTGCGGCGGGCCCAGACATGAGCATACACAAGGATGGCTAGGCCGGATAAAAGCGGTCCGGTGCCGAAGACGCCAGCAAGGCCACAAAGATTCCCGGCGCCGAGCGGTAGTACAGATAGTACGCAGGAATTGACCCGAGGCCGACTAGAAAACCTATCGGTCCTGCGGGAATCAGTGAGTAGAGAATCGCATTCATCATCGTATGGCCGGACGTCCCGCATCAGCGGCGAGCGTAGCGAGACCGCTGCATGCCGGGGTTCGGCCCAAGTGGGCGCGGTCCGAGGGGCGGCCCATGAATTCAAGCCATGCGAACGAAGGTCATTTCCCAGTTCGTCTCCCATGTGATGCCGCCGTCTGCCGAGAATGCCTGGTCCCAACGGGGCGCGCCGGAGGAGGACGTGCGCCAAGTAAAGCGGATCCGAACAGGACGCTCATTCAAGGTGTCGTCGGCGTAGAACGTGCCGACGCCATCCCGGAACTGTCCGACGACGGGCGTGTCCAGGACACGGGGAGAGCGGCTATCCAGCCACCAAATGGACCATAGCTGGGAATGCGGATCAAAAGAACGAATCGCGGCGGCTCTATAGGGACAGCTGGGCAAGAAGATCTGGTTGTCCTCGACATTTCCGAAGCCGCCCAGAGTTGTCCGCGTGGAAGACAGGCCCTCGAAGATCTCCCATTCAGTGCATCCGACGAGGCGGTCTTTGAGGCGGCGATGATGTACCCGCCAATCGCCCACGACGAAATCGAAGTCATTCGGGGCGCCCGGTTGAAGCGGCAGTGACATTGGACTCCTGTGTATAGCACGGCGGGACTGGACCTAACGACCTGCGCATGACCTGTCAGGCGCGGGAACACTGGTCTATGCTGGTAAAGAGTGGCCGGACCGCGCTTGGACAGCTTCATGCGCTGGTGAGCGCGCGGCGTGTTTAGAGGTCTTCCGGGGTGAGCCCGGTGTGTTTCCCGATCCGGGCCAGCATCTTCGGTCCCAGCTCCTCGCTGTCATGGAACGCGAACACGACGTCGGGCCAGTCCGCCCGGGATAGGGTCCGGTGGGAACCCGACTCGCGCTTCGTTGTGGTCCAGACGTTCCGCTAGGACCCGCAGGGCCAGGGCTTGGACGTGGGCCATCGCTTCGGCGCGCGTGCCTCCGTAGCACTGAGTGCCGGGGAGGGCGGGGATGTCGGCGATCCAGCGCCCGTCCTCTTCTTGGTCAAGCTCGATGTTTAGAGTCCAGGGCATAGGGCCAATCCATGGTGACAGGGTGGAGGACCCAATATAGCTCACGGAGACACCCCGGAGGATGGGGCGGGCGTCCAGAAGTGGTGGCGAGCCATGAGCATGGGGCGCTCATCCCGCCTGCACGCAAACGACCGCGCATCAGCTGCAAAGCGGGGCCTCGCAGCGCTGCCAGCATAGTAGAACCCGGGCCGCGCTTTGGCAGCTTCATGCCGTGGTTAGCCCGCAGCCGACCTCGCGCTCAGGCCCGGTCAGACCAATAGCCAGGCCGGCGTCGATCGTGTGCGAACGCCAGCACGAACAACCGATCCGGGTCCAATCGGTAATTCGGGTGATAGGGGAAGCGCCGGAGAGACACGCGACGGCTCGAGTCGGGGAGCTGGCGGCCGACCCCCGGATACTGCACCACGAATTGAAGTGTGCGATCGGCTTCGGCCAGAAAGTCGGCGCCTAGCCCGCGCGCTTGCTCGTCATAGTAGACAGCGACAGCCGTCAGTTCCTGTTCGGCAAGCGGATGGAGATCAACGCGACTCATTCAAGCGTGCCCGGGCCCTGGCAAACGCCACCTCCGCAGGTACTGCCTCCACGGCGCCAGACTTGAGCTCTGCATACCGGCGCTGGACTTCCGTGGACCACGCGAGATCCAGCTCCGCATCGGGCTCTTCAAGGCTCTCGAGGAGTGCCTGGGCCAAGCGGGCCGCGCTTCGGCAGCTGCATGCGGTGGTCAGCCAGCATCGCTGCCAACCGTAGCATCTAGCGGCCAGCGCAAAGACCTGGGCGGCCCAAGCGAGGACGCCATCGACACCGACGCCATCGCAGCTGTCGCAGCAGAGCCGAGTCCCCCGAGTACGGACAGACCTCGAGAAGAGCGAGTCCACGATCTGCACGGCCAGGCTCCTCCGCTGAGGCGAAAGGACGTCTCCGAAGTATGCGATGATGGCACGGCGAAAGCAGGTATCTCTGGCAGTCGCTGCCTTCCGCATCTCCTCGATGGCACCCAGCTTCGCGGCGAGCACACCCGACTTGGATGCCGGGTCCACGTCTGCCGACTCGACCGTCTTCTTGGCCATGAACCTGAGCAACTCTTCGTCCTTCGCTCCGGTAAACAGGACGGCGATCGAGGGGTTGCCCTTGCGCCCTGCTCGGCCGAACTCCTGAAGGTAGTCCTCGATCGACGCAGGATGCTGCCAGTGAACAACGAGCCGGACGTCCGGCAAATCGAGTCCCATGCCGAAGGCATTGGTGCAGATGATGACGTTGGCGGGCGGGTCGATACGGCCCGTGAAACGGTCGAGCAGATTGTCGCGGTCGTTAGCGCTGCCGAGCTTGGAATGGAAAAAGGGCACCTCCAGCCCACGCCATCGCAGACCGTCTTGGAGCTGCGTGCCGGTCCTTACCGTTGGCACGAACAACATCGCGCGGCCGGATGGCCGATCCGTGAGGAGAGCCATGATCAGGCGATACCGCGCCTCATCGTTCACGCCGTCCAGACGCATGAGTTTGATGTTCGGTCGGTTCACCCCGGTCACCACGACCCGGGCTTCTGGGATCCCTAGCGACTCTAAGATCCGTCGCTGGCTCTCCCTTCCCGCCGTGGCGGTGAACGCCAGAAGCGGTGGGTTACCAAGCGCCTTGCGGACGGCACCCAACTTGCCGTAGTTCGGGCGAAAGTCCTTCCCCCACCGGTCGATGCAATGCGCTTCGTCGATCACCAGGTAGGCCGGCCGTGCGCGGGCGATCTCCTCTACTTCGGCCTCACGTACCATTCCGGGATCGAACCGCTCTGGAGTGCAATACAGGAACTTGATTGCGCCATCCCGCAGGAGCTGGTACCGAATGCGCTTTTCCTGCGGGCCGAGATCACCGTTGATGAATGTTGCTGGGACCTTCTTCGTGTGAAGGTCGGCCACCTGCTGGCTCATGAGCGCCCTCAGCGGTGAGATCACGAGCCCCCAGCCGCGACTCAAAAGGACCGGCACTTGAAAGCAGAGCGACTTGCCAGAGCCGGTGGCATTCACGAGGAGAAGCGACTCGCCTCGGAGGGCAGCGAGAATTATCTCAAGTTGGGGAGTGCGCAGGCGGGTAACACCGAGCAACCGCATCGCGGCACCGAGCGACTCATCGACATCTGCCAGCTCGTGTCGGTGATCCAGTCACCGGGCCAGCCGCAATCCCCAGCGCTCGATCATTCGACGAGCAAGCCTCCCCTGGAGGTTGGGATGGTGAGCGGCGTGGCAGGCATCGCACAGAGTGATCAGGTTAGCAGGGTCATCGACGCCACCCGCGGCACGGGGGATCAGGTGATGGACGTCCGCCTCTCCCTGGGAACACGTGTCGCCGCAAGCCCTGCAAATGCGCGAATCGCGCGCGAGAACGACGTCTCGCACCGCGCGCCAATGAGGGGCCTGCGCTTGAGCAGACGGCTGGCTAACGCCCGCGCATAAGCTGCCAAGCGCTCATCACTTGCGCAAAGGCGGCAGAAGCTGCCGGGCGCGCTTGGGCAGCTTCATGCGCCTGTTAGACGGCGACAAGCACAACTTTGCAATGCGATTCTTGGTCGTCACGAGAACCGGCACAAAGTGCCTCTTGACAGGCGCTGGCGGCTACAGCACACATACGCAGGTGCCGGAGGGGTAAGGATTCGACATTGCGCTACTCTAGATCATCTGCTCACAACGAGGTTCACTATGCCACGGTCCTTCAGAAGTCGCCGTCGAGTCATGCTTGTCGCCATAACAGCAGCACTCCTACTCGTTGGAATGAGCGTGCAGCGAGCTGACGCTGCCACCGACATTAGCACCTGCCAGGGCGCGGGGTGCTACAGCGGCCCATCAATCTGCATATTTACAAGGTATGGCGTCACCCACGTCTGTGCGTACCCGGGTGGACCGGGCTGACATGTAATCACGCCATGTCGTCCTTTCCGCTCCGGCCTCTCAGTAGACCATCTTGGCGTGCAGTGGCAATTGTTGCATTAACCTTCGTCGGATGCGCGCGCCTTCCGACCGAGCCAGTCCATGCACTCGTACGACAGGTTCTTCCGACACCGGATGGAGCTGTCATTGTGTTTACTCCAAGCACGTGTGCCTTGAGAGCCAGGACCTTTCAAGCACTCGGGCGACTTGACGGAGTCCCCGGTGCTAGTGTAATCGGGATAGTAACTAGGCTTGACGAACCATCAGACAGTCTCGCCGCAGTAGCAACCGAATTTGGTGCAAGCTTTCCCCTGTCCCTGGACACCAATGGTACGTGGACCAAGAGCATTATCGGGAGCGGGCTCCCAGAGCCGCTCTTGATCATCGTGCGCCACGGCACGATTGTGGCCTATCTCGGCGGCGAACTGCTTCGAGATTGGCAGGGAGAAATACCTGGTTTTCGTGGGAGAACGTTGGGGGAGGAGGACTTTGGTCGATGATACGCGCTCTAGCTCTAGGTATCACGATTCCGTTGATGCTGTATGACTCTAGTATATGGACCGCCGGAAAGGATGGCCCGGACAGACAGTTTCGACACGGCCGTTGGGAAGTCGTGGGAGAGGTGCCACCATCGGATAACTCAGCCCTACTAAACCCAATGATCCTTGTTGCTGAACGCGGGCGATACTACCTCTATGACTACGGAGATCACAAGATCAAGACTTACACCTTGCAAGGTGTGCCGCTTTGGGAATATGGCCGCGACGGGCATGGCCCGGGCGAGTTTGCGAATCCAACTGACCTTGCGGTAGCTCCAGACCGCTCGTTGTGGATTAGTGATCCACCGAACGGACGCATTACAGTATTAGACAGTATGGGAGCACTCAAAGCCACCATACCACAAACACTAATAACCTTTCGTGCTCAGCCGTTGCCGAATGGGGAATATTGGGTGTGGCACCCTACACAGACATTCGTTGAACTGGGCGACACCAGCGGCAAGTCGTTCCAACAGATTCCAAGCCCACGAGATCTGGAGGACATTGATCAGTGGGTACGTGAACTGTTCCTTGTCGACATCGGCAATGGCGGCCTCGCCGTGATCTTCAAATGGTCAAGCAATTTCTACTTGATTCGAGGATCTGGGCATATGGTTACTGGAGTTGAAGGCGTGCTCAAACGCCCATTTCCAAAGGGTACGGCCAGGCAGGTAAAAACACCGATCGGGAAAATCACGAGACTAGGGCCAGATCCGCGGGCAGAGCAAGTCGCAAAAGGTGGGGCGTTCTGTAATGGTAGTTTGACGATATTGGCCGCCGACATTGTCGATGCACCATCTGTCGTAGATGACTACAACGCCACAACAGGAGAATACTTAGGCTCTCGAATCCTCCCGCAGGAGGTATCGGATATTGACTGTGATGCCAGTGGGAACGTCCTGGTAGGCCTAATCAGAGACCCGTCACCGGCGATCATCGCGTGGCGCTGGGTGGCGGAGTCGCAATCGCGATAACTGAGAAGCCGTCTAACGCCTGAGTTCAGCGGCGTTTGAGGCGACGAACGTTTTTGCGGAAGCAAAAATGGGCGGCGGGTCAAACGTCCGCTGCAACGATTAGTTAGATGCCACTTACTCCACGCCATATTTGCTTTTCAACTCAGCCAACCGCTTCGTTTCCATTTCTCCAAAATCACGCATGGAATAAAGCGTTTCTCCATCAGGGCCATCCAGCCTATCAACCGTCACCGTAAATACCGCGTCAGCAGGTGCGTCAACTTTTCCCCAATCCGAGAACATGTTTGGAGCGAGACTCCAATCTGCATCTTCTCCCGGTTCCAATCCACCTGAAATGCTGTAATTGAACGAATCTTGATGCCAGGGAACGCTGCGGCCAGGGCTTGCAATGGTTCCCTCGAAATAAGCGCGAGACACCGGCGAGCTAGTGCCGTTTTTCACCGACAACTCGATGATGGGCTGTTTTCCCATGTACTCGCGCTCCTTCATGTAGAAACGAGAACGAAGTACCTGAAATTTCTTCAATTCCTCGCGAGCGAGCGCAGTAGCTTGCCGCTTCTTCTCAAGTTCCTTTATTTCGGCAAGGGCTTGTTCACGCTCACGAGCTTTGCGTTCCGCTTTGATTCGAGCGGCCTCCGCTATAACTTGATCGGCGTTCTTCCCGTTCAAAGCGCTGCGCATTTTGCCTTCAATACCACCTGCGCCAATCGCACCTTCTGAAAAGAGATCCTTCATGTCGATCTGGCTGAAGGCAAGCAACTGAATCGCTTCATCGAATTCCGCTCGCTTTGACTCCGGCAAGCTCTCTCGCACCTTCTGCGATGATGCCTTCATTGCCTCGTCAGATGAGGCATCGATCGTAGGCTTGCTGCAACCGACGCTGGCCACCAGCAGCAGCAGCGCAACAAATACGTAGCGACTGTTTTTCATAGGTACTCCCTTTCTTGTGGTATCTAACGCCCCGCATAAGCTGCAGGGGCCGGCTTGATGTGGTTCGTGGTGACGCCAGGCTGTCGCCGGACCCTGCCAGCTTCATGCGGTTGTTAGACAGCAGCAACGCCGGATATGAGGGCCACTGCGGCCGCCACCAGGGCTGCGTTGTCCCGCGCGGGTGACCCATCGGGGAGCACGGTGACATCCTCGAATCCTGTGCGAATGCCATGCCCACGACTCAGTGCCCGCCGATTCACGGCCCAGCAGCCGGCTTCGTAGCCATGATGGACCTGCTCCAAGGTAATGCCCGCGGCCGCCAGCGCACCTTCCATAGCTTCAGCATGGCGCAGCGCGGCATCGGGATCTTCGTCCAGTGGTTCCAGCAGCACCCGACGGCATTGTGGAGCCAAGCCGGACTGGATGAAGGCGTGGGCATCGGCGAGAGTGAGCAGGCCCGCTTCAATCGCGACCCCTCGTAACAACAGTGTGTTGCACAAAGTGACGCACCCAGGCTCGCCTTGGTTCGCCGTGATGAGGTCCGGCAGTTCCGTCCATGCCGCGACCTGGCGCAGCCGCTCCTGAGGATCAGCGACAATCGTTGCGGATGTGGTGAGCGAGATCGGAAGCCCAGGGCAGCGTTGGCGGATCGCCTTGAGAACGGCGGCAACGGACTCCGCCGCCAATGATTCGTGTCCGGCTGGGTCAAACGCGTGGACGTGGACGGAATGAGCGCCGGCCTGTGCTGAGGCCTGCGCAGCATGGGCAATGGCGGGAGGCGTCCGCGGAGCGGCGGGATGGACGCGGTCCCCATTCAGGGCGACTTGGAGAAAGGTGCGGCGAGGCGAGGTCAAGGAAGGTCACTTCAAGGTGTCAGTGTATGGCTGCTGTCTAACGCCCGCGCATAAGC
>Ga0163155_10005263_pt1 | contig 12963 bp, 10 predicted proteins | sample OliLakLV19SP4G1_FD_148611 | JGI IMG/M metagenome (GOLD analysis project Ga0163155, IMG submission 148611) | Freshwater microbial mat bacterial communities from Lake Vanda, McMurdo Dry Valleys, Antarctica - Oligotrophic Lake LV.19.SP4.G1 | ecosystem: Environmental > Aquatic > Freshwater > Lake >...
GAGTAGGCGAGCTTGGCGATGGTGCCGGCCATGGGGGCGCGGTTGACGTGGACGTTGAAGACGTTCATAAAGACGCAGACTCGGAGCGATCTGTCGGAGACGGACGCCCCGCCAAGTTCGGCGGGGAGGGGGACCGGGCCGATGGCGACGATGACGCCGTCGGCAGGGCTGACGACGGCGCGAGGGTCGGCGGGGATGTTGCGATCGGGGTCGCGGAAGAACCAGACGCACCAGCCGCTGAGGACGATGCCAGCGAAGACGACGGCCCAGCCCGCGACGCCGAGGTAGCGGAGAGCCAAGGCCCCGAGTGCGGCGGAGACCAAGACAAAGATTGCGATCAACGGCCAACCTTCACGGGCTACTCGCACGTCGCCTCCTTTGGAACACACGCTGAAATCCGCGCCGACGTCGGGCTTCGGTGAGGATGGTGCGATGGGTTGGTGGTTGTTGCCCGCCACCCATCGCGGTGAAAGTCAGTATAGGGGTTGTTTGATGGCGCCTGTGGGTGCGGTGTCGGGTGATACTGTTCGTCAATGGTGTGCGAGATCAGGGTTAGGGGCGGCGCGGCTTGTGGTGATGCCCTCTAGCGAGCTGTTGGTTGCGTGGCTGGGTCGCGCGAAAGGTCTTGAACGAATGAACTTTGTGGCTCTCAAAATGCTTTTCGGCGACAAGGCCAAGTACTTCGGCATCATCATGGGCGTGACGCTGGCGTCGCTGGTGATCACGCAGCAGGGAGCGATTTTCATAGGGCTCATGGCCCGCACGTGCAGCTTCATCACCGACATCGGGCTTCCCGACGCGTGGGTGATGGACCGCAAGGTGCTGTTCATCGACGACGTGAAGCCGATGCAGGACACGGAGCTCTACCGCGTGCGTGGCGTGGAGGGTGTGGCGTGGGCGATGCCGATGTACAAGGGCTTGCTGCGGGTGCGGCTCGATGACGGCAACTTCCAGAACTGCAACCTGATCGGGCTGGACGATGCGACGCTGGTGGGCGGGCCGCCGGTGATGGTCGAGGGGCGTCTGGCGGACCTGCGGCGTGCCGACGGGGTGATCGTGGATCAAGTCGGGGCGGAGACGCGCTTAGCCAGGCCGTCGAAGGTGCCCGGAGGAAAGCCCGTGCCACTGAAGGTTGGGGACACTTTGGAGTTGAACGATCACCGCGCGATCGTGGTGGGGATCTGCCGGACAACGCGGACGTTCCAGAGCCAGCCGACGATCTTCACGACCTACGGACGTGCGACGACCTTTGCGCCGCGCGAGCGGAAGCTGCTGAGCTTTGTGCTGGTGAAAGCGGCGGACGGGCAGGACGTGAAGGAGCTGTGTGATCGGATCGCGCGGACGACGGACCTTGCGGCGTACACGGGGCCGCAGTTCAAGTGGTTGACGGTGAGTTATTTCCTTAAGAACACGGGGATCCCGATCAACTTCGGCATCGCGGTGGGGCTTGGGTTCTTCATCGGCGCGGTGATCACGGGGTTCATGTTTTATAGTTTCACGATCGACAACCTGAGGTTTTTCGGCACGCTCAAGGCGATGGGAGCTTCGAACGAGACGCTGCTGGTGATGGTCATGCTGCAGGCGTTGTTGGTGGGGGCGATCGGGTTCGGGCTGGGGATCGGGCTGGCGAGCATGATCGGGTATGCGGCGCGAGGCTCGACGCTGGCGTTCATGATGCCGTGGCAGTTGCTGGTGGTGTCGGGCGGCGCGGTGATGATTATCTGCATCCTGTCGGCGGTGCTGAGCATGCGGCGGGTGGTGACGCTGGAGCCAGCGATCGTGTTTAAGGGTTGAGCGAGGCCTTGGAAAAACGCGCGTCTGGTTGCCTTGCGAGGCGTGAAAAAAAGTTGACGTCGGCGCGAAACCGCGGGCCTTGATTCGCCGAACAACGGGTGGTATCTTTACAGCGTTCAGTCAGTGAGCAACGTATGGCCTCAGTTGATCGTCGAGCCCGAGAACGAGCCGAGACGCGTGAGAAGATCCTCGCGGCGGCTCGTCGCTTGTTCGTGGAGGAAGGGTTCGAGGCCGTAACGCTGCGGCGGATCGCGGCGGCGATCGAGTACACCGCGCCCGCGCTCTACAGCCATTTCGCCGACAAGCAGGGGCTCATGCTCGCCCTGTGCGACGCAGACTTCGCGCTGCTGCGGCAGGCGTTCGCGCGGACCGAGAAGATCGCCGATCCGGTCGAGAGGCTGCGGGCGGTCGGGCGCACCTATGTCAAGGTCGCGATCGAACACCCGCACCATTATCGATTCATGTTCATGACCGCGCACCCGCTCGACCCTGCGCAGAGCAAAATTCAGAGGGGCAACCCTGACGAGGATGCCTACGCGTTCTTGCGGGCGACCGTGGCGGCGTGCATCGCGGCGGACCGGTTCGGGGCGGAGCACCGCGACGCGGAGATGGTCACGCAGATGTGCTGGGGCGCGTCGCACGGCGTGGTCTCGCTGTACCTCACGCACAGCGAAGACTGCTGGATCTCGTGGAAGAACCCTGTAAAAACGGCGTATGCGCTGGTCGACGCCGTAGTTGACGGGCTGGTTGACGGCCTGGTTGGTGCGGAACGCCCTCGTGCGGCGGTCGAACGTCTCCTCGTGAAACGACCCCGGGCTGTTGCGCGTTCAAAGTCAGCGCTCAAAGCCGCAACGCCTGGTTCTCGCGCGGCCAGCCCCGGGTCGAGGAGGAGCGCATGAACTACCTCGCGATCAAAATGATCATGGGCGATCGGCTCAAGTACATCGGGCTCTTGCTCGGGCTCACCTTTGCGGCGATGCTGATTACGCAGCAGATGGGGATCTTTCTCGGGTACACGGTGCGGATGTTCTCGTTCATCACGGACACTCCTGCGGCCCAGCTGTGGGTGATGGACCCGCAGACGAAGTTCACCGAGGATTCCAAGCCCGTCAGCGACACGGCGGCGCTGCGTGTGCGGAGCGTTGACGGGGTGGCGTGGGCGGTGCCGATGTACCGCGGGCCGCTGAACGTCAAGATCCAGGGCGGGCAGAACGAGCGGTGCGTGCTGATCGGCGTGGACGACGGGACGCTGGTGGGCGGGCCGCCCAAGATGGTGGAGGGGCGGATCGAGGACCTCTGGCAGACCGACGCGGTGATTGTTGAAGAAAAGGCCGCGAAGACCACGCTGCGAGTGCGCGAGGCGGACGGATCAATGCGGGGGCTTCGGGTTGGCGACACGCTCTCGATCAACGATCGCTCGGCCCGGGTTGTCGGGCTGTGCGCACTGGCCGACGCGTTCTTCTGGGAGCCGGTGCTGTACACGACGTACTCGCGGGCGCTGAACTATGCGCCGCCGGAACGTCGTCAGACCTCGTTCGTGCTCGCGGGGCTTAAGCCTGGGAGTTCGATCGAGAACGTGGCGAAGCTGGTCGAGAGTACGACGGGGATGTCGGCGCTCACCAACGACGGGTTTACGCGGATGACAACGTTGTTCGTGCTGAAGAAGACCGGCATTCTGATTAATTTCGGGATCACGGTCGCGCTCGGGTTTGTGATCGGGATCCTCGTGGCGGGGCAGACGTTTTATAACTTCGTGGTTGACAACTCCAGGCACTTTGGCTCGCTCAAGGCGCTGGGGCTGAGCAATCGCCGGCTGCTCGGCATGATCGTGGTGCAGGTGCTGATCGTTGGAGCGATCGGGTACGGGCTTGGGGTCGGCGCGGCGTCGGTCTCGGGCACCGCGCTTCGTCAGGTGGGGCTGAGCTTCATTCTCCCCAAAGAACTGTTGATCGGATCGGCGGTCGCGATGCTGGGGATCTGCCTCGTCGCGGCGTGCCTGGGCGCGGTCCGTGTGATGAGGCTCGAACCGGGGATTGTTTTCCGCGGGGCCTGAACGGCGGCGGAGTTGTTTGAGATACCGATCAGGACAAAGATCATGACGACACTACCTGCTCAATCGCCCGCTCAAACATCCCGGAACCCGGGCGAGCTTGCGGTGCACTGCAAGGCACTGACCAAGACCTACGGCAAGGGCGACTCGGCGGTGCGCGCGCTGCGCGGCGTCGACCTGGACGTTTCCAAGGGCGAGCTGCTGATGCTCGTCGGTCCTTCGGGGTGCGGGAAGACGACGCTGATCTCGGTGATCGCGGGCGTGCTGGAGCACGACGCGGGCGAGTGCGTGGTGTTCGGGCAGAGCTTGCGGGCGATGAGCGGGTCGGAACGCACGCGGTTTCGCGGGCACACGGTGGGGTTCGTGTTTCAGGCGTTCAACCTGATCCCGACGCTGACGATCGCGGAGAACGCGGCCGTCCCGCTGCTCATCAACGGCGTGTCGCGGCGCGATGCGGTAGGCCGGGCGAGCGAGATCCTGACACGCGTCGGGCTGGGGACGCGGCTCAAGGACATGCCCAACCGTCTCTCGGGCGGTCAGCAGCAGCGTGTGGCGATCGCGCGGGCCCTCATCCATAAGCCGCGGCTGATCGTGTGCGACGAGCCGACGAGCGCGCTGGACAAGGACACGGGGCACTCGGTGATGGAACTCTTACGTGAGGTGGCGATCGGGCCGGAGCAGTCGCTGATCGTAGTGACGCACGACAGCCGGATCTTTGAGTTCGCGGATCGGATCGCGCGGATGAACGACGGGCAGATCGAGAAGGTTGTCGAGTCGCATCTGGAGTTGTGAGCGGGGATTGAGAGGGGCCGGGAAGTTCACTCGGCGGAAGGCGTTCGCAAGAGCGAGATTGGGCTGGTGCCCGGCCGATGGTTGGATTGACAAGGAAAGCAGCCATGATTCGCACTATTTTCATACCAATCCTCGCGTTGCTGGGCGTGCTCTTTGGCGTGTACACTGTCGTGCAGGGGAGCAAACCGCCGGTGGCATCGCTGCCGGTCTCCGAGCCGCCCAAGGCCCCGTTCGCGGCGTTTGTTGCGGGTTCTGGTCTGATCGAGACCAACACGCAGAACACGGCGGTTGGAACGCCGACGGCTGGCGTGGTTACACGCGTTGGCGTTGTGGCTGGCGCGATGGTGAAGAAGGGTGACGTGCTCTTCGAGATCGAGGCGCGGCAGCTTGAGGCCGAGCTCGAAGTTCGCAAGGCGATGCTGGCGGCGGCGACGGCGAGCGTGGAGCGTTTGCGCAGTCAACCTCGCGCCGAGGAGATCCCTCCTGCGGAGGCGAAGGTCGTCGAGGCGGCGTCCTTGCTGGAAGATTCCAAGAGCCAATTTGCGTTCATGGAGCGGATCACGGATAAGCGAGCGATCACCGAGGACGATCTGAGCAAGCGCCGCTTCGCGGTGGCGGCCGCGGACGCGCGGCTTAAAGAGGCGCAGGCGTCGCTCGCGCTGATCAAGGCCGGGGCCTGGAAGTCGGACATTCTCGTGGCCGAGGCGCAGGTTGCGCAGGCCGAATCGCAGATCAAATCGACGCTGATCGAGATGGACCGGCGGATCGTCCGTTCGCCGATCGATGGGCAGGTGCTGCAGGTGAACCTGCGTGCTGGCGAGTTCGCGCAGGCGGGACCGTTGACGACGCCTCTGGTGATGATGGGCGGCGTGAGTCCGTTGCACGTCCGGGTCGATGTTGATGAGAACGAGGCGTGGCGTGTGTCGGCGGGTGCGAAGGCGGTCGGGTACCTGCGTGGGAACAAGTCGATCTCGACGCCGCTGACCTTCGTGCGGTTTGAGCCGTATGTTGTGCCCAAGCGTTCGTTGACGGGCGAGAGCACGGAGCGGGTCGACACGCGGGTTCTGCAGGTGATCTACAGCTTTGAGCGCGGCACGATGCCGCTGTATGTCGGCCAGCAGATGGACGCGTACGTGGAGGCCCCGCCGCTGGAGTCGAAGGCGCCGCCGGTGGCGGTCCCTGAGAAAAAATAATGCGCGGCCAGGATGGTGTAGCCTGAAGCCTGCAATTGTTCTGGCTTGATGGAGCAGGAGCGAACGAGGGGCACGCGCACTGAGCTCGCCAGGTCCAAAGATAGAGAAGCGAAGAGCGGCCGAGGTTTTTTCGAAGAGGAGTTTCGAGTGAAGAAGTATTTGCCACGCTCGCGTGAGCGGTTGTTCGGTGCGACCGTGACGTCGGTAAACTCAGTGGAACGCCTAATTTTCGGTGTGACTTCCCATGCGCCAGCCGTGCGTCGGGGGGTTGTTGAAGCTTCAGCAGCGTTCTTCATGGCGATCATCGCGGGGTGCGCGGTGGGCCCGGACTACAAACCGCCGCAGACGGCCATGCCCGGATCGTTTCATTCCACGGCCGAGCAGTCTGGGCCTTCCAAGGTTGTCGCGGGCACGGCGGACATCGCGCGGTGGTGGTCGTCGCTCAAGGATCCGATGCTCGATTCGCTGGTGGACCGCGCGGTCGGTTCGAACCTCGACGTGAAGATCGCGGCCAGCCGAGTGCGCGAAGCGCGGGCCCAGCGCGGGATCACGGCCGCGGCGGAGCTTCCCTCGGTCGACGCGAACGGCTCTTACAGCCGCAGTCGCACCAGCCAGAACTCGTTCAACCAGCAAGGGCGCGGGCAGGGGAGCTCGGGGAGCGATCTGTTCCAGGTCGGTTTCGACGCGAGTTGGGAGGTTGACGTGTTCGGCGGGATCCGGCGATCGGTTGAGGCGGCGGACGCGGAGATCCAGGTCGCGGAGGAATCTCGGCGTGACGTGCTGGTGTCGCTGCTGGCCGAGCTGGGCCGAAACTACGTGGAAACCCGCACGTTCCAGCGGCGGATCTTACTCGCCGACAACAATATCGCGCTTCAGAAGGACTCGCTTGATCTCACGCTGACACGGTTCAACGCGGGGCTGACGAGCGAGCTTGACGTGGCGCAGGCTCGGGCTCAGTTAGAGACGCGGCGTTCGCAGGTGCCGCCGCTGCGCATCGGGCTGGCTCAGTCGGTGCACCGCCTGGGCGTGCTGCTCGGTCAAGAGCCGGGCGCTTTGCTGGCGGAATTGAACGCGGTGACGCCGATCCCGTCGGTGCCGGTAGAGGTTCCGCTCGGGGTGCCGTCGGAGCTTCTCCGTCGCAGGCCGGACGTTCGTCGAGCGGAGCGAGATATGGCGGCGGCCTCGGCTCGGGTCGGGGTGGCGACTTCGGACCTGTACCCGAAGTTTTCGCTCACCGGCGCGTTCGGGTTGCAATCGCAGCAGATCGGCGACCTGTTCGACCTGAACAGCCGTTTCTGGTCGATCGGTCCGAGCGTGCGTTGGCCGGTTTTCGAGGCCGGGCGTATCCGCGCGAACATCGAGGCGACGAACGCGCGAGAAGAACAGGCGATCCTGAACTACTCCAAGTCGGTGCTGACCTCGCTGGAGGAAACCGAGAACGCGATCACGAGCTATACGCAGGAGCAGGCTCGCCGCGCGTTCCTGGCCGAGTCGGTGGTCGCCAATCGCCGGGCTTATGACCTTGCGAACCAGCTTTACACAAGCGGGCTCAAGGACTTCCTCAACGTGCTCGAGGCGCAGCGGACGCTTTATGAGGCCGAGGACCAGCTGGCGCAGAGCGATCGAGGCGTGACCGCGAACCTGATCGCGTTGTACAAGGCGCTGGGCGGCGGGTGGGAATCGTTCGAGCCTCAGGCCTCTCGCTGATTCGACGAGGCGGCGCAAGCCCTATCATCCCGGCTCATCTGTCCCGGCGCACGCCGAGCGTTTACGCCTGGGACGAAGCACGAACGAGGTTTCCAACGTTGGCCAAAGTTCATCCGACCGCGATAGTCTCCGCCGAATCTGTGCTCGCCGACGACTGCGACATCGGGCCGTGGTGCGTGCTGACCGGCCCGGTGACGCTGGGGGCGGGCGTGCGTCTGGTGGCGAACGTGCAGCTCAACGGGCCGGTGACAATCGGCGCGAGCACGATCGCGTACCCGTTCGTGTGCGTAGGGTTCCCGGGGCAGGACGTCAAGTTCACGCTGAGCATGCCCACACCGGGCGTTCGGATCGGGACCAACTGCATCCTGCGCGAGCACGTCACGATCCACGCCGCGACCAAGCCCGAGGTGCCGTCGATCGTGGGCGACAACGTCTTCATGATGGCCTCGTCGCACCTTGGGCACGACGGTCGCATCGGCAACAACGTGATCTTGGTCAACGCGGCGATCCTGGCCGGGCACTCGGTGGTGGACGACAACGCGACCATCGGCGGCGGGTGTGCGGTTCACCAGTTCACGCGGATCGGGCGGATGGCCTTCATGTCGGGGGGCACGGCCGTATCGATGGACGTCCCGCCCTTCTGCATCGTCGCGGATCGGCAACGGATCGCGGGGATCAACCGCGTCGGGTGCCGCCGCGGCGGCATGCCGCGCGACCACATCACGCAGCTCGATCGCGCGTTCCGCGAGGTCTTCCGCGGGCACCTGCCGCGGCTGGAGATGATCCAGCGGCTGACCGAGCTGGGACAGGATTGCCCGCCGGTGATGGAGATGGCGCGGTTTGTATCCGAGGCCAAGCGCGCGATCTGCCCGGGACCGGGCCGCCCGCCGAGGCTGCTCACGACTTGGCTGCACTACCAGCGGCGCGGCAAGTCGGTGCCGGAGATGCAAGAGGGCGACGAATCGATGTGATCGTCTGGCGTACGCGTTCAGGGTGAGCGTGCGAGCTTACGCGCTCACGCGCTTCGCGGCCGTGTCCTCGACCGTTCGGTAGTCCATCGAAACACGCAGCGAGTTGGACTGCGTATCGGCCCGAGCGACGGTGACCGCCGCCACGCTCACGGTGCGGGCGTCGTCGCGGCTCATCCGCACGCTGGCCTCAGGCCGGTCGTGCCATTGATGGTTGTGGAACTCGTCCTGCGCCATCGCGCTGATGGTTGAAGCGGCGCTCGATCTTTCGAACAAGGTCAATCGATCCTGGACCGTGTGGTCGCCGAGGCCTGAGCTGGCGAAACAAACGGCGGGGCCTTGGTGTTCGCGGCGCGAAAAATCACAGCGATCCCAGCGTGCTTCGAGAACCTGACCGGAGTTCAGAGTTGAAGTGTAAGCGTGGGCGGGCCCAGCATTCACCGCGATGAGGCGGAAGGGCGCGAAGCGATCGAGCGGGAGCTTGCGCAGGCCTTCCATCGCCGCGGCCGCGTCGGGCTGGCCGATCAATGCGGGGATGACACTCCCGCGTGAGAGCAGGCCGCGCACACCGCGAACGCTGACAGGCGGGTCGAGGTTCAGGTTGAGGATGGCGAGCACAAGCCCGTGCTGAGAGGCCGCGATCCAGGTTCCGCCCGCGAGCGTGTCGGTCGGCCAGAGGGCGCGGGCGTCGGTGGAGCCGCCCTTGATGGCGTGCCAGGTCGGCGGCGTCGCGGGCGGACGTGAGCGCTGCTCGTCACGGTTTGAGACAACCCGGAACAGGCCGGGATGATCAGGCGGAAAAATGACGGAGACGGTGCACATTCGAGGAGGAAGTATTGGCTCGCCGCTCAGGCTTGGCCGGGGCGTGAGGTGGGGAAGAAGGCGGGGCACTTGAGGACGGTTGGCTGCCTGAGCGTGTGGTGTTCGTCCACGCTCGCGGCGTGCTGAGCGGTCGAGGGCGCGACACCGAATGTCGCGCAGACGGCCGGGCCTGACGTTCCGCCAAAGCCCGGGCCCGAGCCCGAGCCCGAGTTGGCGTGGGACACGCTCTGGGCATCGCCTCCGAATGTCAGCCCGTGCTCGATCGCGATCGCTTTCATCATGGCTTGGTGATGGATCGCGTGATGAGTGGCGAACGCGAGCTCGCGGCCCAGCGTCGACGCCACCTCCGCTTCCTCTCCGTCCGCCGAGCACAAGATGCGAACGTTCACCGCGCCAGCTAACCTCGTGACGCTGATCGCGCCGAGCACTTCACGCAGCCGATGAATCTCTGCGAGCCCGGCCCCGGGTTCGGTTTCCATGGGCACGTCGCGTGTTCGGTTGTCGTAGCAGATGGTTTGGCTTTCCAGCGCGGGAGTGATCGCGGCGAAGTGGTCAAGGGTGTGGCGCAGGTGCTTGCCGATGGTGCCGCCGACCAACAGCCGGGACGGCGCTGAATACCTGCCGCCGTCGAGCCCTGAGATGAACCCGCGACACTCGCTTAGCACGCGGAGCGCCGCCTTGACCACGGGGTCGGCGGCGACGGATGGAGTCGAGATATCTCGATGGGTAGACCGATTACCGGCGGGCTGACTCATTCCGACCCTTTCAGATGCATTTTGATGCCGGTCAGCGTGTGTGGTTACTCGGGAGTGGTTACTGGGAACCGGAGCGTCGAGGTTGCAAGGCCGACGCTGGGCGTAGAGCGGCGTGCCCGAGCGATAGTACGGTGGAATTGGCGGTCTGATTTGTTCATCGCGCGAGCGATTCAGTTCAGTTCGCGGCAGACCCAGACCTCGACCTCGGTTGCGTTGCTCGCGCCGGGGCCCGGGCCGGTGATGCTCGACGCGCGAGCCAGCAGATGTAGGCGGACATCGGTGTCCAGCAGCCCGCGCACGTCCTTGGGATGGTCGGTGAAGGCGTGCATGACGGGGGACTCTGAGGATGCCGCGTCCGATCTCGAGCCCACCCGCAGCGACGGGCACGCGGCACGCAGCATCTCCGAGTGCATCACTGCCCACGCTCTCGCGGTCAGCAATTGCACGATGACCGGCGCCGCGGATGAGCCAGCGCGGCGCAGGAGGTGAAGGCCGCCGTGCTGGTCGAACGCGAGCTCGACCTCGGGCGCGTAGGGGCAGCGGTGAGGAAGAGCGGTCAGGCCGGGGATGTGGACGGAGAGCGTCCGCGGGGCGGTGATGATCGAATGCTGGGCCGCGATGGTGATGGGGCCCGTGATGAGGCCCGTGATGAGGCCGGTGATGGAACCGGTGATGGGGCCGGGGACCGCGCCGAGCTTTGGTTCGGAGACACCGGGAGCGTCGTGAGCGGTGTGCAATTTCGGCGCGGGCGCTCTCGTCGCGATGATCGTCGCGGGTTCCATCGCGTCCGCGGTCGAGATATCGCCAGCGGTCAGGTCGGCCCGGAGTGTGCGAACCAGGTCGATCAGCTCGTCGACGCTGCGCGAGTCGCTGCCTCGGAAGAGCGTGCGGACGCCCGAGCCGCCGATCTTGGAGATGCAGAACGTCCGTCCGGGGCGACGGCCCAGGAAAGTTTCGGCCGCGGTTTCCAACCGATGTGCGGCATCATCGGCTCGCTCCGCGGTCGCGCCCATGACCGCGAGCCGGATCGAGCTCGGGTCGACGGCCGCGTTCGACGCGTGGGCGTTGGGCCGGGTGACGAGCGACTTGAGATTGCGGTAGCACGCGACGATGGCGGGCTCGTCGGCCCCGGTGAGCAGCGTGATACCGTCGAGCAGGCCTTCTTCGAGATAGTCGCCAAAGAGCGCTTCGCAGTCGGCGCAGACGATCCACGTCGCGGCTCGCAGCGCGGCCAGGATCGCTTGATCCAGCGTTTGGTGGAGCGCGGTCTGGTGTATGGGCGTGTCGAAGGTCGCGGCGGTCGCGCTGGCTCGAAGTTCGCCCACGAGTTCGCCCACGAGTTCAAGCGTGAAGAGCCCTGACCGAGCCCGCAGCATGGCGACTGTCGATCGGCTCTCGATGGCCACCTCGCGCGCGTACTGCGTGACCCACGCCGAGGCCAGCACGGGGAGATTCCCCAGCACGACGCCCTCGATCCGCACGCCCCCGCCGGGACCTATCTCGATGAGATCAGGCTCGGACGGTCCGATCGCTGGCGCGACGGGAGAGTGCTTGGCGGCCGGGCCCTTGATGCTTTGATCGAGGAAGAGATCGGTCAGCGCGTCGTACACCGAGCGCGAGGCGCCGTCGGTCGCGGCCTCGGCGAGGCGAGCGGCCATGGTGCCGTAGCGCACGGCGGAAGCGGGGTTTGAAGGTGTGGCGGACTGGCTCATCTGCGGCTCGCCCTGTGGTGCGGGTTGGCCTCGGGTCGGGAAATTCGTTCGATGGATTCAGGGACTATCGACTCTGGAGGTTGGATCTCATTGAGGATTTTCGAGCACTCTCGCGACGCTGTTGGTCTCGCCGAATGGGTTGAGTTCAAAGTCGTTGTTGAACGGGTCGGCCGACCACAGCCCGTCGACCACGACGCGGTAACAGTGCGTGCCCTTGGGCAAAGTGACGAGCAGCTCGAAGACGCCCATCGCCTCGTTGCGGATCATCGTGTGCGACACCGCCACCCAGCCGTTGAAATCTCCGGCGATCGAGGCTCGTTGTCCCACCGAGATCGGCTGCGTGAAGAGCACGCCCTGGTCGGTCACCTTCACGCCGTAGCTTCGGCCCGAGGGGGCGAGCATCGGCTCTGGCACGGCGGGCTGTGTTTGGACCGGCAACTCGACCGCGGCGGTTCTGCCCGCGGGCCGTGACATACGTTGGGCCCGCAGGGCGATCTCCTCCGCCCGGCTCAAGATCCCCGGCCGCATCTCGCCCGACGGGCGCAGTCCCGGCGTGACGTGCGGTGCCATCGTCGCGGCGCCGCCAGAATAGCCGGTGGATGTCCCGTGCGGGTTCATCGAAGAAGCGATCGAGCCGAACGCTTCGGTCGAGTGTACCGCCAGCTCGCGTACCGGCAACGGGCGCGACATGCGCACACGCTGTGCCAAGGCCGCTTCGGTCGAGCCGTCGGTCGTCACGCGGACTTGGCCGTAGTCGTTGTTCTGATCTAAGGTGGTCGGAGCGATGTTCAGGCGTGAGGGCGAACCGCCGCGGCTCGCGGTCAGCGCCAGTTGGCGCGAGACCCATTCGCCGAGCCGGATGTAATCGGTCGCGCCGAGTGAATCGGGAGCGTACTCCACGATCGGCTGCCCGAATGAGGCCGCTTCCTTGAGCTTCACGTCGCGCCGGATCAGCGTCGGCACGACTTTGTCGGTGAAGCGCCGCTTGAGTTCATCGAGCAGATCCGCCGCCAGTTCGCTCTCGGGGTCGTGGATGGTCGGCAACAGCCAGGTCGGCACGTGCACACCAAGCCGCCCGCCCAGCGTCTTGACCGTGGTCACCTGCTTGGTCGCGCCCTGAAGAGAAAAGAAGCCCGTTTCGACCGGCACCAGAACGCAGGTCGCGGCCGC
>Ga0163155_10005264_pt1 | contig 12963 bp, 10 predicted proteins | sample OliLakLV19SP4G1_FD_148611 | JGI IMG/M metagenome (GOLD analysis project Ga0163155, IMG submission 148611) | Freshwater microbial mat bacterial communities from Lake Vanda, McMurdo Dry Valleys, Antarctica - Oligotrophic Lake LV.19.SP4.G1 | ecosystem: Environmental > Aquatic > Freshwater > Lake >...
TCTTGCGCGGTCTGAATCGATACTTTTATCAGTCTTTGCGATATTCGTCACTCGCAAAACACCACTCAACTCGCCACTTCAGGCGACTCCACCGCCAAAGCGCCGATTTACTCGACACATCTGACGAGTTATGCCAACACCCTTCCTCCAATCTGACCAAGCCTTCCTCGCCGACTTCGGCCAGCGCCTCCTCCGCCGCCGCCTCACCGAGAATCTCACTCAAGCCGAACTCGCCGCCAAAGCCGGCGTCTCCAAACGCACCGTCGAACGCCTCGAGTCTGGCGTCTCCACCCAGTTCACCAACCTCATCCGCACCCTCCGCGCCCTCGGCCTGGGCGCCAACCTCGCCGCCCTTATCCCGCCACCCGTAGCCAGCCCCATCGCGCAGCTCCGCCGCCAAAAGAGCGAGCGCCTTCGCGCCACCACGCCCTCCAAGCGCGGGCTCAAACAGAATTCCGGCTGGACCTGGGGTAAGCAGCCATGAACACGGCCGCCGAGATCAAACTCTGGGATCGAGTCGTCGGGGCCGTCGCCATTCGCCCCTACTTATCCCGCCCCAGGTTGCCGTCTTGCGTCGCGTCGATCGGAATCCCGGTGTCCAAGTACGTCAATGGACCGGAGGTCGAACCCCAGAAGTTCGGCACGCCCGGACGAAGATTTCCCTGCACATCCATCGTGCCCGACAGATCGACTTGACATCCCCTGTGCAGCACGCCGGGAAGCCCTGCCGCCAGCCCGACTCGCTGAACACCATCGACTGGCGGATCATGCCCTTGAGCGACGGGAAGGCTACAGCGCCGAGCTTTTGAGCCCGCCATTGCTCGGGGCCGCGCTGCGTAGGCAAGTTGAAGAACGCTGGTTCGGCGTAGAACGTTCCTGCAAGATGATAGTTTGTGGCCAGTGACGTAACCGTTCCCGATCGCGTGAGGAACTGATCAAACTCACATTCTGGCTCGGCGAGAACGTCCGCGGGTAGATAGTCCGGCAGGGCATTGTGATAGCGACCGCGATTATCAAACCAGTTGCCGCGCAGAACTCGCCCGAGGAGAGGAATCTGCTCCTGCTCCTCGTACGCGAGTGCGTACTTAGGCGCGAACAGGACCGGAACCTCGTCCTTGTGCCCCGCCGCAAAATCGCTCACCGCCAGACCCATCTGACGCGCCCTGGAGAGCGAACCGACGCCGCGCGCCTTGCTCACCGACCGCGAGAGGAGCGGCAGCGCTATTCCCACAAGTACGAAAAGCACGCCAATCACCACGAGCACCTCGATGATTGAGAATGCGCGGGCACCTTCCGGTCTGGCGGTCGCGGATCGGTCCATTCAGGCCTTGCCTTTCGTGCAACAAGTTTCTGCACATGCATGTTGACACTTGACAATAGGGGGAGGGGGGGGGGTAGAATCCATTGACACCGCCTCTTTCACGAAATCACATCTGCAAGGAGTTTCGCGATGGGATATCTGACACGAAAGCCGTTTCCTGTTCTCGGTGGCATTCTCGCTGCTTGGTCAGTCTGCGCTTCGGCCATAGCCGCCGTCTGCTATGACATCACCATCACGAGTAGCACTCCGAACTCATCCTGCACTTCGTGCACCATGTGTTTCCCTCCCGTATACGATATCGTTCCGGGTAAAGCGTGTCGCGCGCCAGCTTCACAGTTTCCACGACTCATCACATGCTTTCCAGCAACTCCGCACTCCGCTCCGCCGCCGTGTTGGTGTGATACGCCCGCATATGCTAATCCGATTAATTCTTTCTGGAACGGTGTTATCGTGTGCGACATGGCATGCCCGAACGGCGGCGACCCTGGCGATGGTGATTCATGAGCGTGCTTGGCGTGCTTGTTGCGCTCACGCTCGCGAGCCAACCCCCCACGTCCGAAGCGGGGCTCTCGCTGATTGAGCAGGCCCATCAGCCCCGGGCTATCGAAATTATTTCGATGATGCCCGTCGCACTACACGAGAGTACCCCAGAGGTGTGGCGCGAGAAGCAGAAGCTGGCGCCAGGCGTCGTTCCGTACGTCGATCCAGTATCGGGTAAGACCTTGTACCCTTATTTCTCGATCCGCACTGTTTACGACGGTCGTGACAACCTGCGCATCGAGCAGCGCAATCGCACCTATGGCGGCCCGCCCGAGCTGACGACGGACATTACGATCTTCTCACCAACATCGATGCTGACGCGCGACTCGACCAATGCCGTTCGGGTCGGCTACCGCCGATTGTCCGATTCGACCGTCGAGGCTCGTATTGGAGCGGATCGTTCATATCCCACTTTGGTAGCCTTCGCGGTTGCACGGCTGCGCGCGACCGGTGTCAACATCACCGAAGACCCGGCCGCTCCCGGCGCGTTCGCCCTTACTTCAAATCCGCCGACCACATCAGGCGCGCTTCGAGTCACGGCTGATGGCACGACCGGCGAAGTCCTCGAAGTGCGTTTTCGCGACAAACCGGAAGCCGAGACGTTCGTCAGGCAGTTCAGCGGTCGCATGGACAGTTCATTGCTTCCCGCCCGTTTCCCGCGCCAACGTCTGAACTTCCGCCTCCCCGAAAATACACCCTTCGATGCGCCTGTTGATCCGGCGCTCGTCAGTTCTATCGAGTATTACGAGTCGGCCAGCCTCCTTCCCGGGCCGCCGGCCGCTGATCTCTTCGATTGGAAGTCCCTCGCCCCCGAGCGTGAAGATCTCGCGACCGGCGAGGTCATCACTCGTTCAGGCAAGGCCCCGTCCACCCGCGCTCGGCCCTTGCGCCCCCCGGCTGAGACCGCAGCACCAATCGTCTTTACCGAGCCCGTCAAAGACGCGAGCAACCACGTGGCACCTCCCGCCGCGCGCACGACGGCCCTGCAGAAAATCATCTACGCGGCCGCCGCGGCGTGCATCATCGGCGGCATCGCCCTCTGGCTCCAGCGACGCTTCTCTTGGGGCGTCCGGTGAGCTTCGGCACACGAGCACTTGCGATTCCACCGATTGTTCTCGGTGTGGCGTGGCTTTTTTTTCGGACTTCTCAAGATAACTGACCCTGGTGCGCTAAGCAAGGTCATTGCGGCCCACGGTGTTCTTTCGACGGTGGCCCCACACCTCAGTTGGTTAATCCCGCTGCTCGAAATGCTGGTGGGGCTTTGGATTATCTCCACGGCAACTTCTCGCCGGGGGTCAGGGCATGCCGTCGCGCTCGGCGCGGGCGCCGCCATGCTCCTCGCGTTCGCTGCATACCTCGCCGTTGTCCCCGAGCCCAACCTGAAGAGCGCCGGCTGCGGGTGCCTCGGTCGGGCTGAACAGCTCCTACCAACCATTCTACTGGGCGAACAGTCAAAGGCCCGTTGGATAGCGACTGATCTTGCTTTTTCACTCTTGCACGCGCTCCTCGCGGCACTCTCGATTGTCCGGCGCACAACTGCACCGGCGAAGTCCGGCGCGTTGCTCCATTCTCAAATGGCGAATCAGGCGCACAGCCCCTAAATCAACCAAGCGCACGATAAAGGCCCGGCGCACATGCGCCGGGCCTTTGAGTTCTCACCTGAACATCCGGCCACCTGCCCGATGTTCATTCACCGTCTGATCTTCGCTCAGTCCTTCTCGTCCATCAGCGCCGCCTGGGCCGCCGCGAGGCGGGCGATGGGCACGCGGTACGGGCTGCACGAGACGTAGTCGAGCCCGGCCTTGTGGAAGAAGTGGACGCTCTTGGGGTCACCACCGTGCTCGCCGCACACGCCGATTTTGAGATCGGGCTTGGTCGCGCGTCCTTTGGTCGTGCCCATCTCGACGAGTTGGCCCACGCCGCCGGTGTCGATCGAAACGAACGGGTCGGTCTCGAGCAGTTCCTGCTTGAGGTAATCGGGCAGGAAGGTGTTGATATCGTCGCGTGAGAAGCCGAACGTCATCTGCGTCAGGTCGTTGGTGCCGAACGAGAAGAAGTCGGCGTGCTCGGCGATCAGGTCGGCCGTGATGGCGGCGCGGGGGATCTCGATCATGGTGCCGATGGGGATGTCGATCCGCTTCTGCCAGTTCTTCTCGGTGCGAACCTTGGCGATCGTCTCCACGCACATCTGCCGCAGATACGCCAGTTCCTTCTTGGTGCCCACGAGTGGGATCATGATCTCGGGCATCGCCTTAATGTCGTTGGCATGACAGTCGATCGTCGCCTCAACAATGGCGCGAACCTGCATCTCGAGAATCTCGGGATACGTCACGCACAGACGACAGCCGCGATGGCCGAGCATGGGGTTGGCCTCGTGCAGCATGGCCACGCGACGCTTCACCTTCTCGAGCGGCACGTTCATCGCCTTGGCGAGCTCTTCCTGCTGCTTCTGCTCGTGGGGAACAAACTCGTGCAGCGGCGGATCGATCAGGCGGATCGTGACGGGCATGCCCTTCATCGCCATGAAGATGTGCATGAAGTCGTCACGCTGATAGGGCAGCAGGTCCTCAAGCGCCTTGACGCGGGCTTCCTTGGTCTCGGCCAGAATCATCTTCCGCATGCTCTTGATGCGGTTGCCCTCGAAGAACATGTGCTCGGTGCGGCACAGGCCGATGCCGGCAGCGCCGAACTCGCGGGCCTTCTTGGCATCGGCGGGGGTATCGGCATTGCAGCGCACGCCCAGCGTGCGATACTTGTCGGCCCAGCGCATCACGGTCGAAAAATCACCAGACAGCTTGGGCTCAACGCTCTGCAGCGAGCCCGCAATCACCTCGCCGGTGAAGCCATCGACGCTCAGCGTGTCCTCACGCGTGAAGGTCTTGCCCTTCACCTGCAAAGTGCCCTTCTTGGCATCAATGTGAATCGCGCCCGCGCCCACCACGCAGCACTTGCCCCAGCCGCACGCCACCACGGCCGCGTGGCTCGTCCGGCCGCCCGTGCTGGTCAGAATGCCCGCCGCCGAGTGCATGCCCTCAACGTCCTCGGGGCTCGTCTCGGTCCGGACCAGAATTACGTTCTCGCCCTTGCCCTTGCGCTCCGTCGCTTCCGCGGCGGTAAACGCCAGCTTGCCCACGGCTGCGCCCGGCGAGGCCGGAATGCCCACCGTCAGCACATCGGCCGACTTCTTCTTGGTCTGGTCAAACGAGGGCAGCAGCATCTGATAAAGGTCGCCCGCGGGGATCCGCAGCACGGCCTGCTTCTCGGTAATAAGTTTCTCTTTCACCATGTCGCACGCGATGCGCACGCTGGCAAAGCCCGAGCGCTTGCCGTTGCGCGTCTGCAGCATGTACAGGTGCCCACGCTCGATCGTGAACTCAATATCCTGCATGTCCTTGTAGTGCTTCTCAAGCTTGGTCTTGATCTTCAGCAGTTGGTCGTAGACCTTCTTGTTCCACTTGATCATCTCGTCAACCGGCTTGGGGGTCCGGATACCGGCGACCACGTCCTCACCCTGCGCGTTCACCAGGAACTCGCCGTAGAACTTATTCTCGCCCGTCGCGTTGTTGCGCGTGAAGGCCACGCCCGTGCCCGAATCATCGCCCATGTTGCCAAACACCATGCACTGCACGTTCACGGCCGTGCCGTTCAGGCCTTGGATGTTCGCCAGGCGGCGATACGCCACGGCGCGATCGCCGTTCCAGCTCTTGAACACCGCCTCGATCGCCAGCTCAAGCTGCTTCGAGGGGTTCTGCGGGAACATCTCGCCCACACGCTTGCGGAACACTTCCTTGTACGCATCGCACAGCTCCACGATGCCCTCTTCGGGCACTTCGGTGTCGCTGCCGGCCTTGTACTTGGCCTTGATGAAGTTGAACGCATCCTCAAAGAGGTGGTGGTCAACGCCCATCACGACATCGCCGAACATGTTGATGAGCCGGCGATAGGCGTCGTACGCGAAGCGGCGGTTGCCCGTCGAACGCGCCAGCCCCTCAACCGTCACATCGTTCAGGCCCAGGTTGAGAATCGTGTCCATCATGCCCGGCATCGAGACCGCCGCGCCCGACCGCACCGAGACCAGCAGCGGGTTCTCCGCCGAGTTGAAGACCTTGCCCGACTCCTTCTCCATGATGCTCATGCAGCGATGAACCTCGTTCATCAGCCCCACCGGCAAACGCTGCCCCGCGCGGTAATAGGCCGAACACGTCTCCGTCGTGATCGTGCACCCCGGGGGCACCGGCAGACCGATCGACACCATGTCCGACAGGGTCGCGCCCTTGCCGCCCAGCAGCAGCTTCATCGACGCGTCACCGTCGCAGCGCGTGGCGCCGAAGTAATACACCATCTTCTGCGCTTGCAGCTTCGATGGCGTTGCCTTGCCGGAGATCGGCTTGAGGTGAGAGTTCGCAGTCCCGTTGGACGAGGGCTTACGCAGCGTGGTGCTCGACATGAAACAACCTCATAGAAAAGGAACCCGGCGAACTTCAATGAAAAGGATGACCGGGAAGGGGGATGTTCGGCTTCTGTCATTGCCCGCGTGTCGCGACGTGCGCGGCCATTCGCCGCGAGTACGACTGAAACCGAGGCACGAAATCATAGGACCGGTATCCCAAATTCGCCGCTAAAACCACCCACTCGCACCCAAGAAAGCCCGCATTGCCAACGAGTTGTGAGCAAACCCCCCACCTTGCCCTTGGAATGCCCTTTGACCACTCTTTGCCGTCCGTCCTATAAAACCACTCTCCCCGCAATCAGGTGGGTATTCATCCTCCGGCTTTCCCTTCTCTTCACCGTGTTCCCCCTCATCGCGCCTCCGGCCCCCCCAGTGACTTTTTCAAAAACTGCTCCATCCGCGTCTGCAGCGCCGTCGTTACCTCCGGCTCTGGCACCATGTGCGTGAACCCCGCCAAAGGCAAAAACTCAAACGACCGCTGGGCCCGGAACATGGCGTTGCTCATCTTGAGCGCGTGCATGAAGTACACATTGTCATCCGCCGTACCGTGGATCAGCAGCAACGGCACCGTCAGGTCCTTGCAGTACGTCAGCACATTGGCCGCCTTATACCCCTCCGGGTTCTTCTCCGGCAGGCCCATATACCGCTCGGTGTAGTGCGTGTCGTAATCCTCCCACGCGCACACCGGCGCGCCGGCAATCCCGCACGCGAACACGTCCGGCCGCCGCATCGCCGCCATGGCGCTGAAGTAGCCGCCAAAGCTCCACCCGCTGATGCCCACCCGCTTCAGATCCATCTGTGGCACCTTCGCGCCCAGCGCCGCCAGCGCATCGCACTGATCCTGCAAGGGCCCGTCGATCAGGTTGTTCTTGATCGACCGCTCCCATGCCCGTCCCCGCCGCGGCGTGCCGCGATTGTCAATGCTCACCACGATGAACCCGCGATCCGCCAGCCACTGGTGCAGCACATAGCCCATCCCCGCCGCGTTCACCACGTTCGAGATCGGCCCGCCATACACCTGGTTCACCACCGGATACTTCTTGCTCGGGTCAAAGTCTCGCGGCTTGATCACCACACACCGAAACTCGCTTCCATCAGCCCCCGCCTTCACGCTCATCAGCTCAATCCGCGGCAGTTCCTTGGGCCTCTCCGCCACACTCTTGATGCTCCCCAGCACTCGCCCGTCCACGTTCTTCACCGTCCACGCCATCGTGCCATCCACCCGCGCGCTCGACTCCACGAACACACTGTCGCTCTTGCCAAACGCCGCGCCATACTGCCCGTCGTCGCTCGCCCCCGGCGTGCCGCCGCTCAGCCGCACCGGATCGCCGCCGCTCCCATCAATCGACAGTTTCCACACTTGCGTCCGCACACCATCGGGCGAGGCACTCACCACCGCATACTTCCCCTCATCATCCACGCTCAGCACATCCATCAGCGGGAACTGCTTCGGCGTCGCCACCAGCTTCTTCTGGCCCTTGGCGTCATACACCTCCATCCGCGGATAATCGCCCGCCCCAGCCGTGCCGACGGCGGTCTTGTCCAAAACCTCGTCAGTCACCCACACAAACCCGGCCCCCTTGCCAAGCCACTTCGGGCAGGATTCATAAATGTTCATCCACGCCGCATCGCGCTCCCCAAGAATCTCGATACACGCCCCCGTCTGGGGGTTCACGCGCAGCAGCGCCTGCGTCGTCTGCGTGCGGTTCTGCACCATGATGTACGGCGGCGCACCCTCGCTCCAGCTCACCGTCGCCACATACGGATACTGCTCGCGATACCACGTCACCCACTTGGTCTCGCCGCCCCCACTCGCGCTCACAAACCCCAGCTTCACGTCCGCGTTCTTCTTCCCCGCCCGCGGATACGGCCACGAATCCGGCTCCTTCCCAGGGTTCATCGCATCGGCGATGTAAAACGTCTCCATCCCCTTCGTGTCCGTCTGCTGATACAAAATCGTCTTCGAGTCCGGCGACCACCAGTACCCATGAAACCGCGACATCTCCTCCTGCGCCACAAACTCAGCCAGCCCATTCGTAATCGAACCCGCCGCACCACTCGTCACCTTCACCTCGCGCCCGCTCTCCACATCCGTCACCCACACCTCACCGCCGCGCACGCACGCAATGCTCGCCCCATCGGGCGACCACTGCGGATCAATCGGGAACCCATTCTCACTCTTGAGTTCCCGGCTCGTCGCCGTCGCCCGCTCCACCACAAACAACCGTCCAGACAGCGGCACCAGAATCCGCTTGCCATCCTTGCTCAAAACAAACGACGCGATCCCCTTCGACGACATCCGCATCCGCTCGCGCCGCGCCAGTTCCTCGGCCGTGAGCACTTCCTTCTCACCCGCCAGAATCTGCTCCGCCGTCAGCAGCACCCGCTCATTTCCCGTGGCACAATCAAACGAATACAGATCCTGCACAAACGACCGCGGCCCGCTCCGCAAAAACAGCACCGCGTCCCCCTCCGGCGTCACCATGATCGCCTTCGGCCGCCCGTGCTGAAACCGGTTCGTCTCCGCATACGTCCGCAGGAACGCGCGGCTCGCTTCGCCATCATCCACGCGACCGCCCATCACCCCCGCCGCAGCCGCCACCTCAGCCACAGCCGTCATGTCCGCCGCGCCCGCCGTCTCTGCACGACTCTTCACCCCTTCTCCTCCTTGCCCCTCAAGCGTCGAGCATCCGCCCGCGCTCACGATCAGCGCTCCCGCGCACGCCAGCCGCGCCATACCCGCCCACACACCATTTGCCGATCCCGAGGGGTTCTTCATAGCCCAGACGTTAGCGCAGATTCACGCCGCGCGGTGCCACGCCAATCCGCCCCCAGGGCAACCGCATTATCCACTTGCGAGGAGCTGGATGAGGTAGTCGTGGCTCCAACCGGCGGCGAGGCGTTTGTTCTTGATACCCATCTTTTTGCTGGTGTCGCGTTGGAGCAGGTTGAGACCCAGGCGGCGGAGTCGGGACATATTCTCGGCGGCATGCCCCTTGCGGAGTCGGCTTTGGTCTTCGTTCAGAGCCACGTCCAACCGCCAATGCAGTTTGTTCTCCACACCCCAATGCGAGCGGACAATCTCAGCCATCCTTGACGCCTGCCGTGTTTCCACGCTCGCGATGAAGTGGTGCGTCGTCGTGGTGGTCACGTCGCCGATGGTCCGCTCGCGCCGGACTTGCACGAGGCACTTCATCCCTGCGAACCCGGCCCGACCGTACACGTTCAAGTCGTGATCATGTAGATCAGCTCGTTGCCCTTCACGCCGTAGAAGCGACGAAGAGGTGTCTTGTACCACCGGTAGATGGGCCACTCGATGGACTTCAGCGTGACCAGCGGTACCAGCAGGATTGGGTTCTGCACCCTCCGGGCGAAGTGACCGATCTCGCCGATGTAGTCCCGGAACGCCCGTCCGATGCCCGGTCCCTTCATCCTCAAGTCGTAGATCAGACTCATGTTTGTTGCCCTCAAAGATGGACTCGGACGCATCCCACATCAGGACCGTGTGCCCCTCGTACAGCGTCGCGCTGGAGCTTTTGTACTTCATGAACAGCTTTGTGAAACGCCAGAACCCCGTGAAGGACTATGAACCAGCCATGAAACGTCGCAAAGAAATCGCTTCGCCACGCCGTTGCCTGGCAGTTTCGTTCAGCAACCTGCAAAAAAGGCCGCGATGAAGTCAGCCAGATCATCCGGATCCGTGTTCCCATCGGCGTTGAAGTCGCTCCCCGCGCCCGCCGGCACCGCGAAAAAAATCGCGATGTAGTCGGCAAGATCATCCGGGTCGAGCGTGCCGTCCCCGTTGAAGTCCGCCACGCAGGTGAGACGAAGCAGGACCGAGGTTGGCGTGTACGTGATGTGGAAGCGCTGCGCCGGGGGTGGAGAGGGAAGCACGGCCGACGTGAACACACCCGAGACCGAGGACGCCGTGAGGAGCGTGATGGTCGTTCCAACGGGAATGCCGGTGGGGGCCGTCTGCACAACCTCGATCTGGCCATCGAGCGATGCTGTCTCTCCAACGCTGAGCCGGGAGGCCGCGGCTCCTGTCAGTTCAATGCGGACCCGAGACGTCGGCCGGAGCGTGAGCGTGCCGTCGATCGGCCAGTCCGGTGCGAGCGCGGTCGTTGACAGGCGCCCGGAGTTGTCCACGCCGCCCAGGATGCGGCCAGGACCTCGGATGGTGTGACTTGCACCATTGGTCACCGTGCCGCCCAAGAGCTGGAGCCCATCGCCAAAATTGGTGGAGATGAGGTGGACTTCGCCGGCGCCCGTGAAGCCGCGGGGGGCGTTGAGTTGAAGGCGGGTCTGGAAGCCAGAGGCATCGGGGTGGAGCTGGATAAGCCCATCATTCTGCATCAGGCCGTGGACGACAAGCGTCGAGCCGCCGCGAACCGCAATGGTGCCCTGATTGAGCACGTTCGTGATCGCGCTGATAGAGCCGAACGCAGTGTCGAGCGAGCCCGGGCCTTGCAGCAGAGTTCCCCCGGTAATCGCCGCACCTTCCAAAAGGATGCGGCCACCAGACGGATTCAGGACACCGCCCGCACTTTGAATCGGGCGGGCCTGAAGGACCAACGTGGCGCCAGGAGTTGCGGCGAGCGTTCCGGTGCTGATGAGGGGCTGGCCGCCGTTGGTCACAACGAGTGTTCGCCCGGCGCCCTCTGCTCGCAAGGTGCCCTGGAGCGTGGTGTTGCTGGGCAGGAACTGGCCGGACCCGTGGATGGTGATGCCTGGCCCGATGACGCTAGATCCTTCCGATTGACTGACTCGAGAGTTCGCCAGACGCGCCTCGGAAGGCGCGGCGAGCAAAAAAGAGCCTGTGCCTTCGAGCAGACCGTCCAGCGGGAGTTCAACGCTCGCCGCGGCCGACGGGGACTCGGTGCCGGCAATGGTGATCTGGGCATTGATCGTGGCGGACGGGCGGCCGGCGATCGGAACGCCAAAGAAAGTAAGGGCTCTGGGCTTGACCGTGACATTGGCATCAACGCGGAGACCGTTCCCCCAGCGATTGGCGCCAATCGTCTCAACCTGACCGCCGCCAGTCGAGGAGATAGACCCGCCATCGACCGTCGAGTTGGACATTGTAATCCGTGAGCCCGCATCCGCCGAACGGAGCAACCCGCCGAACATCTGCGCGATTGTGCAATCTTCAATACGGAGATGGCCGCCCGCCGCAGCACCAATCACGCCCCCCGGACCACCGCTCCCATCGCCACGGTTGAGGTACTGCGCGGGGGGCTGTCCTGTAGCGGTCATGATGAGGAGCTGCTTGCCGGGGAGATCGGCGAGGATTGTGCCGTGATTCTCCAAGCTGTTTGCGATGGTGCCGGAACCGCGGATCGTGTGCTCGGGACCTTGGCCTCTTCCATTGCCTCGCAGGATGCCGGTGCCGAGCGGTTCGGTCCCCGGCTCGAGCAAGACCGAGCCGGTGCCGACGAGCGCTCCGCCGGGCAGGATGAGCCGAAGACTGCCGCCGCCATTCACATGCATGACGCCGTTGTTGGTGCAAGGGCTCGGGATGGTCAAGTCACCGAGATTGATAATGCGCGAGTTCCCGTTGAGCGTGACGGTATCGAGAGAGCTGGTTGCAATGTAGTTCTGAAAGACGTGGTCACCTATGGTGAGCTCTCCGTCGCCCGGGCGGAGTGTCGCGTTGCGCAGTGTGGCCACGACCAGGTTGATCACGCCCGCATCAGCCTGAAGCAGGCCCCCGGTGCACGTGATGCGGTCGATGCGCAGGCGCCCATCCGCGGCGGAGCTCTTGAGCAGGCCCCCAGTGTTATCAAGGGCGTATAAGGCAATGCGGAGGTCGCCCGTCGCATCAATGGTGCCGAGGTTCATCATCGGAATGGTCAGAAGACCGCGGCCGCGGATGGTGTGGGCCTGCGCATTGATGAGCGTGTTAGGGCGGACGGCTACGATGTTGGCACCCTCGGCAGGACCACGGCCGTCCAGAATCAGAACGCCCGGTCCGGCAAGAGTGAAAAAAGGCTCTGATGTGAACGCGACAAGTCGGCCCCCTAAGAGACGGATCTGCCCGGAGTTGGTAAGGGCCGTTCCCCAGTAGTTCAGGGTTCCGGCAATCAAGACGCTGCCCTGCTGGTTGGTGGAAAGGCTGAGGAGATTGATGAGCCCGCCGATGGTCGGCTCCCCTCGCTCAATGGAGGCGCTGTCCATGGGATCGTCGGGGTACTCGCTGCAATCGTCACACCAGCAGAGTGCGACGGTCCAGTTCCCCTCCATGCACTGATCGCCCGACCAGGTGAACTGAGCGCTGGCGCTGGGAGTGATTGTGGTTACGCCAAGAAGCGCAAGCAGTGCGAGGGCACCACGAGTTCGTGTGTGGGGCATGACATGCATCCTACAACCCGGGATTTCCCATTTGATTCTCGGCCCGGGACCGTCCCGGGCTCTCGATGGTGAGTATACGGCATGAGCGCGCCCTGGTTGGAGGATGATTTTCGGCTCTCCGATGGCGAATGCGGATCGCGTTCGGTAGTTGTCCGCGTGTTCTTGACCGTGCGATCAACGTTTTCGCCGACTAGATGCTTACTTGGCGAGAGTGGACTGAACTGCTCGGCCGTTCGAGCCCCACCCCTCACCCAAAGAACGCCCCGATGTAATCCGCCAAATCATCCGGATCCACCAGTCC
>Ga0163155_10005267_pt1 | contig 12957 bp, 8 predicted proteins | sample OliLakLV19SP4G1_FD_148611 | JGI IMG/M metagenome (GOLD analysis project Ga0163155, IMG submission 148611) | Freshwater microbial mat bacterial communities from Lake Vanda, McMurdo Dry Valleys, Antarctica - Oligotrophic Lake LV.19.SP4.G1 | ecosystem: Environmental > Aquatic > Freshwater > Lake >...
CACCGAAACCGAGTGCGTCGACATCCCGATCCCCTATAGCTCAATTGGTAGAGCGGCCGGCTGTTAACCGGCAGGTTGTTGGTTCGAGTCCAACTGGGGGAGTTTCAAGGGCCGCGTCTGAACGACGCGGCCCTGTTTGTTTACAGGGGCGGCCTCGTCCTGATCGGTCGTATCTGCCCCGGTTTCCACGGGAATCTCGGAGTTCCGGGCGTCCGTTTCCCCGGCGGCAGCGCTCTCTGGTTTCGCCCTATGCCGAAGGGCGCAGTCTGAAACGGCCCCCTAACGCCCCATTTCTTCGCTAGACTCTCGACTCTCGGTCGAGAGTGGGCGGATTGGTTTACAGGGAGGTTGGGCGTAGCTCCGAACAACTGCGGCAGTTCGCAGCCCGACCTCGGGCGTCAACGAACCGACTGTTCTCCGGTGAGAATGCGATCCAGCCAGGCGACGTCCCAGATCCGGTCGGCGATGCGTCGATACAGAGCCTGGCGGGCGTCAAGGTCGGCCTTCTTGAATTGGCCGTGAGCCCGGAACGGGAGGTCTTGATCCTTCACGAATCGAACGAACCCGGGGTTGTGTTCATAGGCACGAGGGTGGAGCGACTTGGCCAGGGCGTTCTGTCCGAAGTAGTGCTCGACTTTGTCGGCGTATGGCGTATCGCCGTATGAGGCGTTGAACGACTTGGGCAGGAGAAGGAGCCCACCGAAGCGGTTGCGGTAGTCCTCGAAGTCGGATTTGTGGGCGAACTCCTCGCGGAAGTCCTCGGGATGGTTGGGCCAGATGTGCTCGACCTCAAAGCCCTTGTTCCCACGCAGGGTGATGTACTCGGCATACCTGGACTGGTTGCCGGAGCTCACGTCGATGTAGTCCGCCATGCGTGCCAACAGGCGCTTGATCGGCTTGTGGCTCCACTGATTGAGGTAGAATGCGTCGAAGCCAGCCAATTTCTCCGGCTGCTCTTCGAGACGCTTGCGCAACGCCGCGGCGATCTCTTTCGGGTTGCCGCCGCGAATGTCTCGGACGACCGTAAAAACGTTGTACTGCAGCGAGTTGTAGTCGCAGTTGCGGAAGTTGCACAGGCGGCGTGACAGGTAGATGTCTGCGTACTTGGCGACAAGCCGCATCTTCAGCCGGATCACGTCGTCGGAATCGCTCCGCGACAAGGCAGCCAGCAACAGTGTCGGTTGGTGGGTGAACTGGTGCGTGGCGTTGTGGAAGATGTTCTCCAGCCCGGGCGTCAGTTGCAGCTCAGCGCGACGGATGATCATGTACCACTTCGAGTAGAACGCCATCTCGGCGGTGATGAAGTCCCGGTACGCCGGTGACTGCGGTTGGCCGTTCTTCGACAGGCCCACCCGATCTGCCTCCTCCCGAACCCAGCGATGAAACTCGGTGCCGATCCGGTCCCAGGCCTCTGGGCGTGAGTTTTTCTTGCGCTCACGAATGCTGTCGGCGTGCTGGCTGCGAAGCCACGCTTTGAAGAAGTCCGAGTCATACTCCTGGTTGTCCGGCGCGAGCGCTCGCATCTCGGCGAGCATGCGCTTCCATTCGGCGCTGGCGGAGTCCCGGGCTCGGGAATCCGTGATGTTCGCTAGCAAGTACCCCTTGAGCATGTCAGTCGGGGACAGCGACAGCCCCCGGTCGTTCATGGTCTCAAAGATCGTGTACGCGACATCGTCGGAGTATGCGGTGATCTCGACGAGGTGGACGTTCTTGGTAAGCCAGTCCACAAAGTACGGCAGGGCTGCGTCGTCGATCTCCTCGGGACAGAGCTCCTCAATCTCGTTGTAGCGGGCCACAATGTTCCGCGACGACTCGGGCAGGTCCTCGTCGTCGATGTCGGTCCCGTCGAACAGTGCCTGCATGATGGCCCGCCGCTCCGGCACATCGACGTTGAACGACTTCTCGCCGTACTCCTCGGAGTAGATCATTTCCCCGACGCTGTTCTGCTGTTTCGCAGCCTGCTGCCGCTTCATCAAGAACAGCAGGAGGAGCGTGAGGGTCGTGAGGCGTTGCTGCCCGTCGATGACGTAGTCGCGTCCATCCTTCTGGCTGACGATGATCGAGCCTAGGAAATAGCGGTCGTATCCGGCGACGGCGCGGCGCTCGTGCCCGGGCTCGTAGCTCCGGAAGAAGACGTCTGTGAGGTCGCTGATCAGTTCCTCCAGCTGCTTGGTCTGCCACTTGTACTCGCGCTGGTAGTAGTCGATGTAGAACTTCCGGCCAAACAGGATCTCGCGGAGAGTCTTCCCCTTGCCGTCGATGTTCTTGCGCTGGCTTGCGTCGCTGGTCATGCAGTGTCCCTAACAAATGGCAGACAGTCATCCCGTCCGACGATGGATCGGGACGCTTCGTCTCATTCAGATGGTAACGGCCGTCGGCCGCGGCAGAGGCCGCGGAACATCCGTACCATGACGTTCTGACAGGCCCCCACCGTCCCTATGCCGAACGAAGCCGACACATGCCGGAAGTACGTCGTCCCCAAGCTCCAAGCCGCTGGATGGGACTCGGAGCCGCACAGGCTGAACGAGCAGGTCACGTTCACTGATGGGCGGATCGTCGTCGCAGGGCGGCGCGGTTGTCGCCGACCCGGAAAGCGCGCCGATTACCTGCTTCGGTATCGCACCGACGTTTCGATTGCTGTCGTGGAAGCGAAGGCGAGCTACGCAACTCCAGGGCAGGGGCTGCAGCAAGCCAGAGAATACGCCGAGATCCTCGGCCTCAAGTTCGCATACGCAACCAACGGTCATGGGATCATGGAATTTGATTTCATCACCGGTCTCGAGCGGGAAGTTGAGACGTTCCCCACGCCGGATGAACTGTGGGCGCGACTTTCAGCTGGGGAGCATCTCACTGCCGATGCGGCCGAGCACATCCTTGCCCCGGCCAATCGCGTCAGCGGACGTGTGCCGAGGTACTACCAAGAAATCGCCATCAATCGCGCGGTGCAGGGAGCCGTCCAAGGCCGCGAGCGAATGCTGCTAACGATGGCGACTGGCACGGGCAAAACGGTCGTCGCCTTCCAGATTTGCTGGAAGCTCTGGTCGTCCCGGTGGAATCGATCCGGCGACTACCGCCGACCCAGAATGCTGTTCTTGGCTGATCGCAGCGTGCTTGTCGACGACCCGATGGGCAAGGACTTTGCACCGTTTGGCGACGCACGCTGGAAGATCGAAAACGGTGAGGCAAGTCAAGGACGCGAGATGTACTTCGCGCTGTACCAGGCCATCGCTGAAGATGAACGACGGATCGGCCTTTATCGATCGTACCCGCGTGACTTCTTCGACCTCATCGTCGTCGACGAGTGCCATCGTGGCAGCGCCGACCCCAACGGCAGTTGGCGAGAGATCCTCGAACACTTCAACGGTGCGTGTCAGATCGGGATGACTGCGACGCCGCGACGGGACGACAACGCGGACACTTACGACTACTTCGGTGATGCTATCTATACATACAGCCTTCGCCAAGGAATCGAAGATGGCTTCCTTGCCCCATACCGCGTCCACCGCGTGGTGACGACATGGGATGCGGCGGGTTGGCGGCCGACACAGGGAGAGCTCGATCGATTTGGGCGTGAAATTCCTGACGAGGAGTACCACACGAACGACTTCGAGCGCCGCGTCGCACTCCGCGCCCGCACGGAAGCTGTCGCCAAGCACCTGACCGAGTACCTGAAAAAGACAAATCGCTACGCGAAGACGATTGTCTTCTGCGTGGATCAAAACCACGCCGACGAGATGCGGCGAGCGCTCAACAACGCCAACGCGGACATGGTCCAGCAACACCCAGACTATGTGTGCCGCGTCACCTCAGATGAGGGAGACACCGGGCGCACGCACCTGAGCAAGTTCCAGGATGTCGAGCGACCAACGCCGGTAATTCTGACGACCTCCCAGATGCTCACTACCGGGGTTGATGCGCCAACGGTGCAGAACGTCGTGCTCATGCGTGTGATCAACTCGATGACAGAGTTCAAGCAGATCATCGGTCGCGGGACACGCGTCCGCGATGACCATGACAAGCTCTTCTTCAGCATCATGGACTACACGGGCTCGGCGACGCGACTGTTTGCGGACCCGGACTTCGACGGCGACCCCGTGGTCGAGACCGAGCAATCCATCAACCAAGAGGGCGAGCCTACCGAGGACGAGGTGGTCGTTACCCCCGAGGAGCCGCCGCCGGACGACACAATCGTTGATGTGTTCCCACCCGACGTCGCTATCGACGACGACGATGATGGTGACGGCCCGAAGCGTGAGCGATACTTTGTCGACGGCGGGCATGTCGAGATTGCTGCCCACCTCGTCTACGAACTCGATCCCGACGGCAATCAGCTGCGAGTGGTGCAGTTCACGGACTACACCGCCGAAAAGGTTCGGACCCTCTTCCGGTCCGCTGGTGAACTGCGGGCCGAGTGGGCCGACCCCGACAAGCGCCGCGAGGTGATCGACAAGCTCGAAGACCGCGGCATCCGCTTCGAGGACTTGGCTGAGTTCGCCAACCAGCCCGAGGCGGACCCGCTGGACCTCCTCTGCTATCTCGCATTCAACGCTCCCCTGCGCACACGCCGCGAGCGAGCACGACGTCTGCGGTCGGAGAAGAAGGATTTCTTCGAGCAGTACGTCCCGGAGGCAAGGGCGATCCTCGACGAACTGCTCGACAAGTACACCGATCATGGTCTCGCGGAGTTCTCGCTGCCCGAGGTGCTCAAGCTCCCGCCTATCAACGCGCACGGAAACACTCTTCAGATCGCCCGCTTGTTCGGGGGCGAAGATCGGCTCATGGACGCCGTCCGTGAGTTGCAGACCCTTCTCTATGCCGCGTAGCTGCCCTACAACCCGCCCCTGTCTCTCGTCTCGTCCTCCGCTCCCCCGACCTCACAGATGAACTGAACACCGCGATGACAAAGAAGACTCGAAAGCCCGAATCAGCACCCGACGCCAGCGCGAACCATGCGTCCGCAACGAACCGCGGCCGCAAGCCGAAGACCGCGAAGACGCCGACGACGACAGCCGAGCGATTGGGCAGTGTTGTGAAGTCCTGCCGCAAGATCATGCGGAAAGACAAGGGCCTCAACGGCGACCTCGATCGCTTGCCGATGCTCACCTGGATCATGTTCCTGAAGTTCCTCGACGACATGGAGCAAATCGAGGAGTCCGACGCCAAGATGAAGAAGGCCAGGTACCACTCGGCGATTGAGTCGCCGTACCGCTGGCGGGATTGGGCGGCGAAGGAAAACGGGATCACCGGCCCCGAGTTGCTGTCGTTCATCACGCAGGAGAAGACCAGGCGGCCGGACGGCACAGAAGGCCCCGGGCTTCTCAAGTACCTGGGCACACTCCAGAACGGCAAGGGGAGTCGTCGGCAGGTCATCGGCACGGTGTTCGGCGGCGCGGACGGCACAAGCGGCGGCATCACCAGCCGGATGCAGTCGGGCTATCTGCTTCGTGACGTGATCAACGCCGTAAATTCGATCAACTTCCTCCAGCAGGATGAACTGTTCACGCTTGGCTTCCTATACGAGTCCATGCTGCGCGAGATGCGGGACGCGGCCGGTGATTCCGGCGAGTTCTACACACCGCGGCCGGTCGTTCGCTTCATGGTTGAGGCGAGCGATCCCAAGCTCGGCGAGGTGGTGCTCGATCCAGCCTGCGGCACGGGCGGCTTTCTCGTCGAGGCGTTCAGTCACCTCCAGAAGCAGGCCAAGAATGTCAATCAGCGCGAAACCCTCCAGGCCACGTCCATCCGCGGCGGCGAACCGAAATCCCTGCCCTATCTGCTGTGCCAGATGAACCTCCTGCTGCACGGCGTCGAGCGTCCGCAAATCGACCCTGCAAACTCGCTTGATGTGAAGGTCACGGAGCTGGGCGACAGAGATCGCGTCGACGTGATCCTCACCAACCCGCCGTTCGGCGGCGAGGAGGAGCGCGGCATCCTCTCGAACTTCCCGGCGGACATGCAGACGACCGAAACCGCGATGCTGTTCCTGCAGCTCATCATGCGGAAACTCCGTCGAGCCCCCAAACCGGGCCGTGCGGCGGTCATCGTGCCCAACGGCACGCTCTTCGGCGATGGTGTCTGCGCGAAGATCAAGGAAGACCTGATCCTCAACTACAACCTGCACACGGTGGTCCGCCTGCCGCAGGGTGTCTTCGAGCCGTATACGCCGATCCCCACCAACGTGCTCTTCTTCGAGGCGGGCGAGCCGACGCGGACGATCTGGTACTACGAGCTCGCGCTGCCCGAAGGCCGCAAGAAGTACACCAAGACGCAGCCCATGCAGTTCGAGGAGTTCGCGGCGTGCCTGAAGTGGTTCAGGCAGGCAAGGCGGACGGAGTCCACCACGGCGGAGAACGGCAAGGGCTGGGCGTGGAAGGTGGACATGGCGGCGAAGGTGGCCGAGGCCAAGAAGAAGGCCGCGCCGCGATGGAAGGAGGCCGAGGCCGCACGCGAACGGGCCAGTCTCTGTGAGAAGCAGGCCCGCGAGGCGGCTTCGGATGCGGTGGGTCTGCGAAAAAACGGCGGGGCAGCATCCGCGACCAATGCGGTGTGGGATCGGGAGAAGTCTCTCAAAGCCAAGGCCAAGGCCGAACTGGCGACGGCGAAGGCCGAGCAGGAGGCGGGCGACGCGATCTATTGGCCGGTCTTCAACCTCGACATCAAGAACCCGTTCAGCGCGGAGGCGCTGGAGCATCTGCCGCCCGAGACGCTGGCGGACAGCATTGCGCAGAAGTCGATGCGAATCTCGGCGATCATGGACGAGGTGAAAGAGATTCTCAGCAATCGGCCCTCAAGTGCTTTCGCTCTCTCACTCGTCGGTGCATCGAGTGAGGCCACACAGTGAGCGTCGGAGCGTGGACAACTCTGCGGCTAGGCGACGTGCTTCGTCCGAACACGGATGTGATCGACATCGATCCGTTCGGTCGCTATCAGCAGGTGACGATCAAGTTATGGGGAAAAGGCGTCGTGCCTCGCGGTGAGATCAACGGGGCGGATATCAAGGGAACCGCACGCACTCGTGTTCGGTCTGGTCAGTTTATAGTATCGAAGATTGATGCCCGCAACGGGGCGATGGGGGTCGTGCCGCTGGAACTCGACGGAGCCCTCGCGAGCAACGATTTTCCGACGTTTGACGTGGACACCGACAGGCTCCGGTCCTCGTTCTTGTCGTGGCTGAGTAGAACCGCCGCGTTTGTCGACCTGTGCAAGCGGGCGAGTGAAGGCACGACGAACCGGGTCCGGCTGAGTCAGGAGCGGATGCTTGGACTGGAAATTGACGTGCCGTCTCCCGAGGAGCAAGACCGGATCGTGGCGACGCTGGATGCCGCCGCAGCGCGAGTCGCCGAGGCACAGCGATTGTGCCACGAGATCGACGAGGAGGCGGATGCGCTCCTGCGCTCTGCGTTTCACCGCATTGCTGACGACGCTCCGCGCGTCCCAATGTCGCAGGCAGCACCCGTGCATCGTCGCCCCGTCGAAGTCAATGTGCTTGAGGAGTATCCGCAGGTCGCGCTGAAGTCTTTCGGTAAGGGGACTTTTCACAGGCCTCCGTTCCGTGGATCAGCGATCACTTGGCAGAAACCGTTTCGGGTTCGCGCAGGCGACCTGCTGTTCTGCAACACGAACGCATGGGAGGGTGCGGTGGGAGTCGCCTTGCCAGAGGACGACAATCACTGCGGCTCACATCGGTACGTCACGTTCGTCCCGAATCTGAGTGTCGCTACCCCCGAGTTTGTGCTCTTCTACCTCCTCACCGCAGCGGGAATGCGGCATCTGCAACATGCTTCTCCCGGTACGACCGTGCGCAATCGCACAATGAACATCGCGATGGTGATGGACATTCCGGTGCCCGTGCCCCCCATCGAACAGCAGCATTGGTTCAACCAGTTGCAGGCGAAGCTCAAGAGTGCCCGTGCGGAGACCGCACGGATTGTCGCCGAGGCAGAGGCGATGCTCCCCGCGATCCTCGACCGAGCCTTCAAGGGGGAGCTGGTGGGCGACGAAGCCGCGTCCGTCGTCGCCGCTGCTGCCAGCACTCCAGCAGTGTGGCGGATCGCCGATATGGCAGCCATCCAGACGGAGATCGTCCGCCGCGAGAAGGACAACCCAACGCTGGGCCGGAAGAAGCTCTACAAGGCCGGGTATCTCACCGCCGCGCTGGTCGGCGCACGCCCCGAGCCCGCACCCAAGCAGATGGCGGCCGGGCCGTTCAATGCCGAGGCGCAGGACGCAGTCGAGCAGCTTGCCAAACAGGAGGGCTGGTTCGCGTATATGGGCCGCTCGAACGGCGATGATCCCTCCGGTCACTACAAGCCGCTTTCATCGGTGAACGCGGGCGCAGCTGAGGCCAAGATTCTGCTCGGCGGCCGGTGGACAGCGTTCAGCACGCTCATGACCGCCCTGGCGGGGTGGGATTCCGACAAGGCGGAGCTCATTGCCACGACTCATGCGGCGTGGAACGACCTTCTGGCCGCAGGCGAGACGATTACCGATGCCGCCGTCATCGCCCGGTTCTACGACTGGAGCCACGAGAAGGCCAAGTTCGCCGAGACGGCCATCAAGGGTGCGATGGGAACCCTCCGATCCCTCGGCCTCGAGCCGACTGGCGGCGGGCCGCTGTTCGTAGGGGCGGGTGAGGCGCGGCTGTTTGGAAGCCCCGCGTAGCAGTTCTCAGCCTGATCTTTGGGGACATATCGCCATGTCGAACAAGCCGTCTCCTCAAGTCATCTCTGACGCTCTTGCCTTCGGCCTCGCAGGATTCATGCAGCTCTCATTTGCGCGGCGGGCGGAAGGTCTGGTGAATGAACTCCGTCTATAAGTGGAAGCATTCGACATTCTCTCTGCGCTGTTCCCGAATCGAAGGGTTGTCGTCGGCGATCAGCCTCCCAACTGGAAGGATCAGGGCAACGAGGCGATGGACCTCGGCGTGAAGGCAAAGAAGGCGTGGTCGATGGTGGGTGAGGTCAAGTACTTCCGTGGCGTCGGTGATGTGGCGTCGGGGCGCGAGAACGTCCTTCAGGACGCGGCTCGCTTGGCCAGCGCAGATGTATCGAGCGGGTCACCGCGGATTCTCGTCGTGTGTCAGCACTCTCATGGCAAAGACGACTTGTGGAAGAAGGGATCTGGAAGGACCGGAAAGGTGCAGAGGGCGGCGTCAGCCCTACTTCCCAAGACCGTGAACACACCTATCAACACGACGGTCGGCGTGATCGGCGGCATCATCTCCAGCTGGCAACTTCGGACTCCAAGCTCTGCTCAACTGGCGAACGCGAACGCGATTCGCGTTACCCTGCTGAACAAGACTCCATTCCGACAGAAGAGCCAGAATGGTCTGATTCGGATCTGGAACATCGAGCGGCCGTAACGGAGCGAACGGTCGCTGAGGACAACATGTCGGTTGCCCGAGGCCCTCTTGACATGCTCTTCGATTAGCGTACAGTGGACACTAAACATGGGTCGCCCATGATCCCCCCGCAGAACGGAACCTGAACGATGGCCCCCCAAAAGAAGCATTTCGGCGAACTCATCCGCGAGAAGCGGATGGCGAAGAAGTTGACGTTGCGCCGCTTTGCGGAGTTGGTGGACCTCAGCCCGACCTACATTTCTCAGATCGAGCAGGGAAACTTCACGCCGCCGACCGTCGATCGAGTGCGAAAGATGGCGGAGTTGCTCGGTGCAGACGCTGACGAGTTGATGGCGTCCGCCGGGCGGATGGCCGAAGAGGTGGCCGAGATCATCCAGAAGCGGCCCGTCGAGATGGCATCGCTGCTCAGGGCCGTCCAGGGATACACACCCGAGCAGCTCCGCAAAATGAACGAGTACGCCCGCAAGATCAACCAGCCTCCATCCAGCACGAACACGCCGAACCCACCAGCGAAGGACTGAACCGCATGCGGTCACGGATCGCAACCAAATCAAAGGAAGATGTCCCCTACCTCCACGATCGTCAGATCGAGGAGGAAGCGAATGTGCTGCTCGCCCAGTTCGAGACAGAGCACGGCACGATCGCGGGGCCGCCTGTCCCTATCGAGGACATCACCGAGGCATTTCTCGGCTTGGCGATGGAGTGGAAGGATCTTCAGGCGTCGGAAGGGCACCCTGACGTCCACGGCGCGATCTACTTCCCGCAGAGGAAGATCGCGATCGACCTGAGTGTCAATCCCGCCGACAACCCGCGGAAGGAAGGCCGGTACCGCTTCACGATCGCGCACGAGGTTGGCCACTGGCGTCTGCACCGGAAGCACTATTTGAAGGATGCTGCTCAGGGACTCCTAAGCGCCGACATGGCGAACGAACGTCCCAGCTACGTCTGCCGCGACGGCGTCCGGAATCGCGTGGAGACCCAGGCGAACCGGTTCGGAGCGTACTTGCTGATGCCGGCGCGCATGGTCAAGGCTGCGTGGCACGCGGAGCATGGCGTGAACGTCATTGCTCTGGACTCGCTTCGTGCGAACAAGGACAAAATCCTGTTCAAAGAGTTCCTCCACCGTGGATCGACTCCGGCAGCCCAAGACGCTGTCGACGACGTCCTGCTTGAACACGCGGCGAGGCCAATCGCCAAGAAATTCAAAGTGTCTGCGCACGCGATGCGGATTCGCCTCGAGACGCTCGGACTCCTCGTGCAGAAGGTGGAGGTCGGCCTGTTCTGAGCGATCCCTTTTTTTAGCCTTGTCGTTTAGTGTTTACTGCACGTTTCGCCGTTGCGAAACGTGCCGCTCGTGTGTGGCGTGATTCAGTGATCAATCCATCTATTCAGCAAGGAGACTCCGTTGATTGCATTCGATTTTCTCGCCACCGTCAAGCAGATTGATCCCGCCATCCGCGAGCAGTTGTTCTCCGCGTGGCCCGCCCTGAAGCAGCTCGAGTGGAGCGCGATGCGGAAGAAGCGCAGCGTGGAGCCGCTGGCGCGGGCTGTGCAGCTGCTGGCCGCCGACGACAAGCGGAGCATTCACTTGCTGCTTCGCACCTGCCTCGGGCTCAAGCAGGCGTGTGGTCTCAAGGTGTTGCTCGAAGAGCTCCAGGAAAAACACCCCGACCTCGTCGGGGTCTGGGGGAACATCACTGGCCGCTTGGACCGAGTGGTCTGGACCTACTTGAATGCGCGAGACGCGTTCGAGGAGGCCGTCATCTTTGCGCGAGCGGATCACCTCTCCATGACGAGGAGCTGGCATCGGTGGACAGGGGTGCCCTACCAGGACTTCGTGGCAAGCGACGCGAGGATCGCCGCACTACGGCAGGCCCTCATCTCACACCACGATGGTCAGCTCCGCGGCACGCACTGCGAGATCCACCACTACACCCGCAAGAACAGCGCAGAGTATTTTTTCGCCTATCTGCCCGACTGGCCGGACAAGTTCCTGGTGTTCAACCGATCGGGAGAACTGGAGACGCTGGATCTCCCCACCGCGTTCAGCATCCTGTTCGTGTTCTTGCCCGCCACGGGCGCGCTCGAGATGATTGCTCCTGGAGATCAGACAACACTGGCGACTCTGCGTCACGCCTTCTACGAGGTGATGACGCAGACCAGCGTGCCTGAGGCCGACCCCGATCGCCCCGCGTTCGAGTTGGACCACCTGCTCGAGGACACTTTCACGTTCGCTGCGCCCGGCGTGGTCGAGGTGGAGGCTGTGGGCGCCACCAGGCTCCTGGTCTATCCGCGGGTGGATGGCCATGACATTGAAGGCCTGCAGCTGCGGATCACTCGCGGCACGACATGGCCCCGCGTGCTCGCTCGCCTTGACGCCATGCTCGTGAGCATGGATTTGATCCGGCAACAGGTCACGGTGGAGGAGATCTGGATCAAGATCAAGTGCGTGACGGAGGGCGACAAGCGTGCCCGGACGCTTCCGATCACGATCACGCCGCGAGCCTGCAACCTGAAGAGCCAGGACGAGGACGATTTGCGCGTCATCGGTGAGCGTTGCCTCCAGGCATGGAGGATCGACCGTGGCTGATGCACTATCACTCCTTTGTGCAGCCCTCGAGGCGGGCGATCCCACGCTCTCCTCGATCGGCTGGCGATCGATCCCACGGGAGCAGCGGGACGTCCTTCTCGCTGCAGGGCTGGTCGTTCCGGGGCCAACGGCAGAACTGGTGCGCTGCCCGGCATGCGCCCATGCTCACTTCGAGCGAGTGATCAGCCGACCGGGGCCCAATGGCGAGCCTCGCCTCTACATCCGGTGCCCAGCGAACCTGAGGGTACCGATCGATGACGAACACCGTCGGTCGTTTCGGGTGCTCGTGGAGGCGGTGGTCGGCGCGATCGCAGGGTCGTTCAACCTCACGGGAAGCGTCCGCGCACTCCAGCACGATCGGCTCTGGCATTGCGGACGGTTTGAGCAGCGCGCCATTCGCATGGACGTCTACTTCGCGCGCGGACTGGCCAATCGTGACGGTGCGGCTGTCGCGCAGGCGTTGCCCCGTGCTGTCGTGTCACCCCTGATTCTCGTGCCGTCAAACCACCCGTCGGGCGCTCCTTGGCGAGAGCCGACTCCGAGCGTGTTTCCGCTCAATACCGTGGCGGCCTTCGTCGATGGGCGGCTGGTGGTCGATCCGGCGTGCGTGCGACAGGCGTGGCTCAGGGCATCGCGAGGTGACGCGTCGGCTCCGTTCATGTTCCACCGCGCTGGCGACTTCTGGGATGTTGCATTTGAGGGTAGCGACATCCAGCACGTCCGCGACTCAGTTGGTATTGAGTACCTCGCGCGGTTGCTCGCCGACCCACACAAGCACTTCCCCGCAGCAACGCTGCTCGCGGCGAGAGCGGGCATCGACGCACGACAGTTGTCCGGATCTTCGGGCAAGGCGCTCGACGAGGAGGCGAAGAAGTCCATCAAGGCCAAGTACGACGATCTGATGGACCGGAAAACCGAAGCCGAAAAGCAAAACGACCAAGGAGCACTTGACGCTGCGACCACAGAGCTCGACAAGTTGTCCGTCGAGCTCAGCCGCCGACTCGGG
>Ga0163155_10005275_pt1 | contig 12941 bp, 16 predicted proteins | sample OliLakLV19SP4G1_FD_148611 | JGI IMG/M metagenome (GOLD analysis project Ga0163155, IMG submission 148611) | Freshwater microbial mat bacterial communities from Lake Vanda, McMurdo Dry Valleys, Antarctica - Oligotrophic Lake LV.19.SP4.G1 | ecosystem: Environmental > Aquatic > Freshwater > Lake >...
GAAGCGTGATGACCGCTTGCTGAGTTGTCGCTGGCGCATCGCCCAGTCAGAGCGCGAATTCATCGAGCGACGCGAATCCAAACAACCAAGCGACGTCGCTCGGCTGCGGCGCAGCGTCTTCTGCCGAGTAGTTTGAATCATGCGACCCTCCCTGGCGACTTCAGCTTCTTCAAACTAAACCCGACACCGAGCGTGCCCCTCGATAGCGATCTTGAATCTTGCAATTCAAAAACTTCGGCAAATTCAGGCTCGCCCTGCGAAACGCTCGTAGAGAGAGTGAACGACATTACGCCCGCCCCTACGCCGCCCGCGCGCAGGCCTTCGCTCGCGCGCGCATAAGAAGCAGCGTGCAATCGTCGGCGGGGTGCAACGACCCTTGCTCGATGTCGAGCTTATTCGCGAGCGCTGCGAGCGCAGCGGCGCAGTCGCTCGACTCGCAGATCCGCGCGATCTCGCTCAGATACCGGGGCAACATCTCGGGAAACAGGAGCACGCCATCGTCGTCGCGGAACGCCTGCTCGAAGCCGTCGGAGTATATGAGGAGTTGATCTTCGTCGGCGAGTTCGATGACTAACTCCTCGAACTCTTGATCGGGCGTCATGCCTAGAAGCGGGCCGCTCGCGGAAAGGGCGCGCAGACCCGACGAATGCGACACAACGATCGGGGCTGGACCGCCAGCAGTCGCCAATCGCGCGATGCGGTCCCGGCAGTCGATAACCGCGTAGGTCGCGCTTGCGTAACGGCCGACGCGACCCTGTCGGTCGGCCATCAGCGCGTTCAGCCTGCTGAGCGCTTCCGCAGGGGGAACGATGCGACGAAATCGGTCGTGGTTGTCGCAGGTCTCGAGCGCGCGGCAGAGCTGCATCGCCATCAGCGCCGCTGCAACGCCGTGACCAACTGCGTCGGCCAGAAACACGCCAATGTGGCGCTCGTCAAGGCGAATGATGTCGTAAACGTCGCCAGACACACTGCCCGCAGGACGCCACAGGGCTGCGAACTCGACGCCTTCAATGGGCGGTGGAAGCCGCGGCAAGAACTCCTGCTGCAGCACTGCCGCCATCTGGAGTTCTTCGTCGATTCGGGTGATCTCGCTGCGCACGCCATCGGCGACGCGGGCGCTGAGTGCGAGTTCCGCACTCAGTTGATCGAGTTCATCGTTCCGGACGAGGAGGCCAGCGATTGCAGCAGCGAGCGCTCCTGGTGTGGTGTCGCACGAGAAGCGCAGCGCGGTAGGGGCGTCCGACACACTGCGAGCGCTTGGCGCGGAACGCTCGTCGGGCGCGAGGAGCAGCACCGGAACACCTTCTACCTTCGCGTACTCGAGAAGCGCGCGAAGCGCGTCGGTGTCACACTGATCGTCGTCAATGATGAGGAAGAGCGACGGATTCGCAAGCGCTGAAGCGAACACGGAACTAGGTCGTTCGTGAACGACGAGCGTCGTGGCGGGACCGCCGTCAGGCCAACGAGCGCTCGCGAGCGCGTCGGCCACCGCCGCGCCGTTCCTCCCGACGATCATGACCGTTTTGAGCGCGGACACCGCGACTCATCGGCTCAGTGCGGGACGGCATTCAGTACGAGGTCTTACTTCGCGGCGGCCTTCAACCGCGGTAAGTCGAGCGTGATCTTTGATCCGCGCTTGATGCCGAGTTTGTCGAATGTGCCGGGGCGAAGCTCAATCGCGATCTGCGCCGGAGAACCGCTCGGATATGTCTTCAGCCGCTGGTGGTACGCCGAGAGCGACTCGTTCTCGCCTTTCAGTGGCTGCTTTGCCATTGTGTGAACCGCCGTCACGATCCCGAGCGGGCTGATGTAGGCGATGTCAATGTCCATCAGGCAGTCCTTCATCCAGAAGCCACGCGGCTCGGAGTCCGGAAACACGAAGATCATGCCGCCGTTCTCAGGTAGTTCGCTCACGCTACCGAGGCCTTTCGCGCGCGAAGCGTCGTCGAGGGCGGTCTTCAAGGTGAACTCGGTACCACCGATGGTGACCTTCTCGACCGCACCCACTTGGCTTGGATCGCAGGCAGTCGCGACAAGAGCCGTCGCCGAGATCGCGCATGCGAGCGCAGTTAGTCCGAGCGGTCGTAAAGCCATTGCAAATCGTCCTTCCGAATGCGCGACTGGGCTTCGACGGAAGCCAGTTCACGCGTGGTCATTGCCCGCAGCGTATCGACGGTGACGAGCGTGCGGAAGTCTTCGAGCGAGAGTTCTGTTGGAACGGCTAGAAGCCCACTTCGTTCAGCCAAGAGGCCGAGCACCCGCTCGCGACGCACGCCAGCGGCACGCAACTGGGCGAGGCTCGTGTGGTCGTGTCGCTTCGCGAGGCGCTCTCCGTCGTCGCCGTAGACGAGCGGCAGATGCCACCAGCGCGGTGCGGAGGCGCCGAGCAGTCGATAAAGGATCTGTTGTCGCGCGGCGCTCGGAAGGAGATCATCGCCGCGCACGACGTCGCTGATTCCGTACCGTGCGTCGTCGACGACGACAGCGAGTTGATAGCTCGGTACGCCGAGCTTCATCCACACGAGAAAGTCCCCGACTTCGCGACCGGGATCGAATGCGTGTTTGCCCGAGAGTTCGTCGACGATGACTTCGCTACCGGGATCCACGATCAGCCGATGGTTTGCGTGATCGTCGGTGAAGGAAGCCGTTCGTGAACTAGGGTTGGGCCGCAGCGATGGCTCGAAGCGGATTTCGCCGTCTTCCGCGTGAGGGGCACTCGTGGCAAGCCGCACGTCTTTCCGCGACCGTTCGCAGCGGAAGATGTGACCGGCAACTGCGAGTTGCTGCATGGCGACGTGAAAGGGTTCAAGATCGTCGCGCTGCACGGCGAGTTCGCCGTCGTGATCGAGGCCGAGCCACGCGAGGATTTCCAGCGTCTCTTCCATCGCGCCGGGCTTGACGCGTTCAAAGTCGAGGTCCTCAATGCGCAGGAGCACTTCCCAGCCCTCGTTACGGGCGAGTGCCCAGGTCAACGCGAATGTGCGAGCGTTACCGAGGTGCAGCGCGCCGGTCGGTGAGGGCGCGAGTCGCGTGCGGCGGATGTTCATCGCGAAGCAAACGGTATAGTGCACACGGTTCGGGTGCCCCACGGGCGTGTCGTCCCCGTGGGCGTGCAGAAACACCGGTGATTGCCTATGTCCAAGACTCCTCGAGCTCTCACGCAGGATCAGGTCGATGTTCGCCTCGCATCGCGCTCCGAATGGTCGCAGACCGGTGACGCCATCCAGCGGACCTTTGCGTTCGCTGACTTCCTCCACTCGATTGCGTTCGTCGAGAAGATCGCTGCGGAAGCCGAGCGCACGCAGCACCATCCCGACATCTTGATTCGCTACAACAAGGTGACGCTGACGCTGTCGACGCACGACGCGAAGGGGATCACCGCGAAAGACTTCGATGCCGCAGCGTTCGCCGACGCTGGCTACGGCGGAGCCTAGGGTTCAGTGGCGCGGTATGGAAGAGTTAGCGTCCGCCCAGCGCTCGGCGCACGAGCGTTGCTCGCGTTTCGCGAAGTTCTGCGTCTTGTTCTTCGGTCTGCGTCAGCACCTTTAAGTGGGCTGGCTGGACCTGGAGAAACAGGCGGTGCACTGTCGCGAGGTCTACGTCGTTGACGCGCCCGAGGCAGACACCCAGTCGCACGCGGCTCAAGAGCTTCATCGCCTCGTCCGCTGTGAGAAGCCGCGCGGAGCGAAGAATGCCGAGCGCCCGGTGGACGCGGTCGTCGACAAGGGTTCCACTCTGACGTACCAAGACGCCTCGGGCTGTGCGTTCGTAATCGACAAGGCTGGTCACGACGAACTGAGCGAAGTGGTCAAAGAGATCTTGTTCGCTCCGCCCCAAGGTGATTTGGTTCGACACTTGATAGAAGTCACCGATGACTTCCGATCCCTCGCCGTAGAACCCACGCACTGCCAAGTGCATGTCCTTCGCAGCCCGGCGCACCTTCTCGATCTCATTCGTGAGCTTGAGCCCAGGCAAGTGCAGCATCACCGAGAGCCGAATGCCGCAGCCCACGTTGGTCGGACACGCGGTAAGGAATCCCCATCGCGAGGTGAAAGCGAAGTCGAGCGATTGCTCAAGCGAGCGGTCGAGTACCTCGATGGCGTCGAAGCAGTCGCCGAGGCGGGCGCCAGCGCGAAGCACCTGAATCCGAAGGTGGTCTTCCTCGTTGACCATCACCGAGAGTGTCTCGTCGGGCGAGATCGCGACCGCCCTCGGTAGATCGCCATCGGCAAATTGCTTCGAGATGAGGTGGCGCTCGACCAAGATGTTCCGGTCGATCGCTGTCGCTTGCTGCACATTCACCCAGACGAGTGATTGAGCCAAGTCATCGGGCCACCGCGCGCCCTGCACCATGCGGACGACTTCGTGACGCTGCGGAGCGCTCGCCCGATTGACGAAGGGGAATCCGGCAAGATTGCGAGCGAGGCGCACTCGACTTGAAACGACAACGTCGCCGTCGGGACCGGTCCCATTCTGCCACACGCTCGTTTCGTTAATCCGCATCGCGAGTATTGAAGGGAACGTTGCTCACCCGATCGGCTAGGCCCGGCTCACGTAGGCCCGGCTCAAGCCTTCACAGTTCAGACTTCACACTTCGCAGTCGCCAGCGTCCTTCATCTGATGAATGCGATCGCGTAGCTTTGCCGCTCGTTCGTACTGTTCAGCTGACACTGCTTCATCGAGCTCGCGAACGAGGCGGGTACGCAACTCGTGTCGCGCTGCTGCGTCGCGCTCACCGCGGGGGGTACGGCCAATGTGGAAATTCGCCCCGGCCTGCGCCCGCTCTATGAGAGACTGAAGACCGTCTTCAAAGGTTCGATAGCAGTCAGCGCAACCGAGGAGCCCAGTCTCTCGGATCTGAGCCAGCGTGCGTCCGCACGTCGTGCAAGCCTTGACCACTTTCTGCTTGGCCGCCGCTGACTTGGCTGGCGCGCCGACGGCGAACTGCGTGAGCAACTGGTGCACTGGTTGATGGGACGGGAGTACGTACCCCTGCGCCGAAGCGTGCTCCTCGCAGAGGTGGACCTCAAGCGTGGTGCCGTTCTTGATGACGAGCTCATGCACGACGGCAGGCTTGTCGCAGTGATCGCAGCGGTCGCTCGGCACAGAGGATCCCCAAGAAAAAGGAAATCGAGAGGGCAGACGGACTGACGCACACAGGACCGCAGTTGCCACGGGCAGCGTAGCGGTGACGATCGGGAATCGTCCTAGAAAGTCTCCAGTTTCGGTCGAGTAGTTTTGCCGCTAGCGACCGGCGGTGACCCCGTGCTCTGCGAGCGTCCGACGCATCGCCACGAGACAACGCAGGAGTGCCGGGACCGTTTCGAGTGGCTGCATGGTGCTTGCGTCCGAGGTCGCGCGAGCGGGCTCGGGGTGGCATTCCAAGAAGAGTGCGTGAACGCCGGTGGCGATCGCGGCGCGGGCAAGCGATGGGGCACGCTCGGGTCTCCCGCCCGTTGAGGTCTTGTCCCCGCCCGGGAGCTGCGTCGAATGAGTTGCATCGAAGCAGACTGGCCGCCCGAGAGCCAAAAGGTCAGCAATTCCGATGAAATCGTTGACGAGGCGGTGGTAGCCGAAGAAGGTGCCGCGCTCGGTGAGCATGATGCGGGCCGCATCACCGGCGGGGGCCGCGTCCGTGAGCTTCGTCACGACGTTCCTCATCTCATCCGGGGCCATGAATTGCCCCTTCTTGACGTTGACCGCGACCCCGGTGGTGGCAGCGGCGACGAGGAGATCTGTCTGGCGGCAGAGGAACGCCGGAATCTGAAGGATGTCGACCGCCGCAGCGGCCGGCGCGGCCTGCTCGGGGGCGTGGATATCAGTAGTCACCGGCACGCCCAGGGTCTCGCGCAGTCGGCGCAGCCGGTCTAGTCCCGCATCGGCACCGGGTCCGCGCGCCGAACGAATGCTGGAGCGATTCGCCTTGTCGAAGCTCGCCTTGAAGACGTAGGGGATACCGAGGTCGACGCACGCGTCGCGGACGGTTTCGCCGATTTGACGGTTGATCGCATCCGATTCCAGAGCGCACGGCCCGGCGATGACGAGGAGTTGGTCGGCAGGGGCCGAGAACCACGCGTCGAGGCGCTGCGCGATCGCGTCGCGCGGATCAGGGGAACGGTGCGGTCGCAGAGTGATCGTCATCGTTGCAAACGGAGTCTAACAGGCAAGAGATGCGGGCTTGTCTCAAAGGCCGGGGCGAGACGAGCCGAAACAGACCACGACTGTCGTCACGGATGGCGACGATCGTTGCGGGGCGATCTCTCATTTGCAAGCCTGCTGCGGATCCGCGCGCCGAAACGTGCGGATCTTCTCTCGGCCAAGGCTACGGCCGCGAGCAGCACGGAGGAGGCGAGACCATGTCAGCGATGCCGCACGAACCGGAAGCGTTCGGTGAACAGGTCGTCACGATTCTGAAGCGGCATTTCCCCGAGCGAGCGGTGCAGCTCGCTGGACCCATGGACATCGTCATCGATGGGCGCCACCTCGGACTCGACAACTTGTATCGCATGGTCTTGCGTGATCCAGACAACGGCGTGCAAATCGTCGAGACCTATCTGGAAAAGCTGATCGAAGGGGACACGGTCTCAGGCTCGCCGCTGCCGTTCGCGATCGCGCGACCGCGCATCATGCCGCGCATTCAGCCGGAGTCGATCTTCAAACATCTCGAGCGCGAGCAAGTAGCGCATGTGCCGTTTGTCAACGACACCGTTGTCGTGTTTGTGATCGATCTTCCACAGATGACGGTGTCTATCACGACGGAGCAGATGATCCGGTGGGGGGTTCAATCAGAGGATTTAGAATCTATCGCGCGGGAGAATCTCGGTCGCTATGCGCCAGATCTTTCGATTCAGATCATTGATTCGAAGGACGGCGGTCGCGCAGCGATCGTGTCGCGCCAAGACGGTTACGACGCAGCGCGACTGCTGTTGAACCGTCTCTACGAAAAGCTCGCGCCGGAACTCAAGGGTGACTTCTACGTCGCCACGCCAGCGCGCGACACGTTCCTCGCGATGACGTGCGACCCCGGCGATTTTGTCGATCGCCTCAGATCGAGAATTGACGCTGACTACCGCCGTTTGCCGTATCCGATCACGAACAATCTGTTTGTCGTGACGCGCGACGGAGTGGCGGGGACGGCGGCGTGACGCTGCTACGCTCCTCGTCCTGTGCTCCTTCTCATCGATAACTACGACTCGTTCACGTTCAACCTTGTGCAGCGCTTTGGCGAGATCGATCGCGCGCTCGACGTGAAGGTCGTTCGCAACGACGAGATCGATGTCGCCCAAGCGGAGAAACTCGCGCCGCAGGCACTCGTGATTTCGCCGGGTCCATGTACCCCGAAAGAGTCGGGCATCTGCGCGCCGCTCATCGCGCACTTCAAGGGCAAGATTCCCATTCTCGGTGTGTGTCTTGGTCATCAGACCATCGGCGACATGCACGGAATGACTGTGCGACGGAACGACAGGCCGGTGCACGGAAAAACCTCACCGATTCTGCACGACGGCATAGGCGTCTTCTCCGGGTTACCGAATCCGTTTGTTGCGACGCGGTACCACTCGCTCGTCGTCGAACCTTCGACGGTGTCGAAGGATTTCACGGTCAGCGCGTGGACCGAGCGCGGCGAGATCATGGGATTGCGCTGGAACGCCGCTGGCAATGAGCGAGCGCCGCTCGAAGGTGTGCAGTTCCATCCCGAAAGCTTCCTGACGATCGACGGCCCGAAGCTGTTGGCGAACTTCTTGGCGTATCTGTCGCCGGCTCGCGAGTCCGTATCATCCCGCCCATGAACGTCGCCTCCGCCCCCGACATCTGCCGCGCGGTCTTGGAATCCGTCACGCCATCTGGCACCGACGAACTCATCGTTCTCTCAATTCCGAGCACGGCGTACCGCCTGCACTTCAAGCTCGCTGGCCGCGTGACGACGGTCGTCGGCAAACGCATCACTGGCACGATTCGCGGTAAGGCGATGCGCATTCACCCTGCGAGCGCAGGCGGCCAATTCATCGAACCAGTCGACGGCCACCCGCGCATCGTGCAAGGCGTCGTCGTCACGGTCGACGCGGCGGCGAACCGACTGCTCATTGATATGGCAGTGCCCGCGTGGATCGTGGTCGCGGAAGGACAGTTGGCGAGCGACTTCGTGGTCGGTCAGACGGTGAATATGTATGTCGAGAGCGGGATGACGTTCACGCCAGCGTGAAATGAGCGAGAAGAACGCGCGTTCAAGACGTTGCTCTCCAGCTTTGCTTGCGACTTCTAGAGGCGAGATAGAATCCTGCTTGCTCGGGCGAGTAAATCAAGCCCGAAAACTTTGGCGCTTCGGGCGTTCGTGTGGGTAGCGACGCAGGGATCTTCGGTCGCGCGCGGCGAGGACCAGAGACCGGCTTGCTCCGCTCGGGGCGGCTTGACGTCGGTGTCCGCTCCGATCGCGCGCACAGCCGCGTCCCCGGGCGAAGTCGAGATGAATCCCGCGTAGCGGGAATAACCCGCTCTGGAGTGAAACCAAGCCTGCCGCCGCCTTCACATCGCCGCCGGAAGGATGTACGGCGATGTGAAGGCGACCGCGGGCGGTGGAACACCCAACAGACGCAACGAGCGCGCCAGACCCCGAGCGGAGCCGCCCGAAAACTAGTCTTCCTTATCCTCGCAACCACACAAAAGGATGAAGACCCAAAACTTTAGAATCCCCAATAATCCAATTGACACCACCGTCGCCGCCGGCGACAGTGACTTCGATGTGGGTTCGCCGCCAACCGTTGTTTCTCGTCTCGCTGGCCGTCTGCTCACTGGTATATGCGTCTTCAGCGATCGTTTTCAGGGCAGCGCACAGGGCGCAAGGCGACCGGCGCGATGCGCGCACAACATCCGTTGAGGTCACCGTTGGGGCTCGGGACGTCAAGTTCATCGTTGGCCCTCTCCCTCCCCCCCCCAAGCTGATTCCGGCGCCGCATTCGCCGCAACCATTGCATTTGGCGAGCATCGCCTGAATGCTCCGAACCAAGCGCTCGACGCTACAGTTGAGATTGAGAATCGGTCGGGTGTCCCGCTGCTTATTGAAGATGTCGGGCGCTCCTGTGGGTGTGTCGGGATCTCTCCAATCGAACGCGAGGTCCGGCCGGGGCAGTCCACGCTCGTCAAGCTATCGCTTCGACCGAAGAAACTCGGAGCGAAGTATGAACGGGCTTGGATCTCGCTCACGGACGGTCGGTTGCTGGAAGTAGGGCTTCTGGCACAGATAACAGCGGGGTGCTCGCTCGCGCTGCTCAGCCCTCCCCGCCTCGAAGATCGTCATCGGCGATGAGAGCTCTTGGCGGTGACCGATCGCGAGGAAACACTGTCCGCCCAGATCACGTGTTCCCCAAATGTTGCCGAACAGACATTCAGCGGGTGGAGCCAGCTAGGCGGTCCGAATTCGACACTGGATGGAACGTTTAAAATGTGGATAGGCGAACTGGCGATTCCTATAGATTCCGCATCGAGCGAACTCCTTGCGGTTGCGCTCAAAGATATCGGCGAGATTGTGGTGATTCTGCGACCTCGCGAGGAGAAAGCCAATGGTTCCTGATGGCTTCAAAAATATGGTGGCAGCGGCCGCGATTGGCGTGACTTCGCCATGGGCGCTCTCTTTTGCTCCGCCAATCGAAGATAGAAATGCGATCGAAATTCAGTGCGCTGCGGCGCTTCGCGATCTGAAGCGCACGCTGCTTGACCGCGGTTCCATCGATCGATTGTTAGCTGGCAGAAATAGCGAGTTAGCGGATGGGATCTTCCGAGATTACGCTGAAGCGGTAGGCCCAGCTCTGCTCCAAGCCGAGAAGTCTCTGGCGGGACTCGGTCAGGCGAAAGTGACCCCCGCAGAAGTTCGCGAAGCGGTACTCGCATATCGAGACGCCGGGAGCAGCGCGATCGGTGCTACGGGGGAGTTTGTCGCGCAGGCCGGAGGCGAGCGTATCGATCCGGCCCTCACCCGAAGTAGGCTCTTCCTCGTCTTGGTCGCCAATTGGGCGAGGGTTGGCGCGTCGCGTCGGCCAGAACCCGACGGTTCTGGAACGGACGTGGAGGCGATCGTCGACGGCGCGATGTCGGAAGGAGGCCTACTTCGCGTTCTCGGTGAGCAGGTTCGCTCAGACCCGGGAACGGCAAACCTGTGGCTGGATCGTAAGTCGCAATACCTTCGAGCTGCTGGATCTGTTTCGGAGCAGTGCTGGCGTCAAGACTTCTGCGATTCGATCTTGCTCGCCGCCGAACCCACTTCGGCGCTGGTCCGTGATGTTCGCGCGGCGAAGCTTCGAGCATCCACGCACCGCCGTCTACTCGCACGCGAGAACGATTCGTATTCGCGCGACATCTCGAGGCTTGCAGTGAGCGCGGGTGCTGACCAGTCTGCGGTGCGTGCTTGGGAAATGCAGTATCTGCGCGAGGCGTACCCCTCGGTCGTGCCCTCTACACTTCCGTCCGAATCAGCCCGCTCCCTCCTAGAGATTTATGGGTCGAAGTCGGATCGCGAATCCCTGCCGATTGCATGGAGTGAACTTCAAGCGAAACGCACCCTCATGTGGAAGGATCTGGTAGAGGACTACGCCCATTGGTGGGCGCAATCCCAAATCGTGCATGCTGGGGACGCCGCGCCGCCGCAGGCGCTGGTGGAACTCGAAACTGCTGCCTTCGCGCTAGAAACAAGCTGGGTCGAGGCAAGGGCGCGCGGCGTTTCATCGAAGATACTTCGAGATCAACTAGCTGAGATAGCCAAGACTAAGCCGACCAGCGCAATCGCGTTCATGCAACGTGCAGCTGTGCTGCGGGCGGCTTCGGCACCTCAACGAAATCTGGACATTTCGGAATGAAGGAAGTTGCTTGGTAGGCGACTTCCTAGGAATCATTGTTTTGAAGGAGGATCTATGCGACTCAATAACGTCTGGTTAGGTAGGTTAGGAGCGTTACTCGGCGTGGCGGCAGCCTCGTTCGTGGCTGCATCAGCAATTGCTACACAGATTGAAGAATTGTTTGACGACTCTGAGTGTCTTCCGATTAGCCCATGTCCGGACCTTAGCCATTATCTGCTCAACAATGACGTCTGTCCGGGCAGCTCTGAGTCCTGTGGCTACTGCACGCAGCCGCAGAGCCAGCAGGATTGCAACCACAAGTTCAACGAGGTTTGTTTTCGGACGACCTATACCGAGGGTGCGTCGACTTGCGGCGCGGAGAAGTCATGTGGCACCGTGGATGCGCTGGGGCGATGCAGCGGTGCGTCGCTGAATGGGGCGAGCTGTCACCGTCTGACCTGCCTATTAGGCCCGGGCTAATTGGAGCGAGCTGTCGCCGAGGGTCTCCTATGCTACGGGAATTTCTTCTCGTTTCTGCCCTGCTGTGTTTAGAGCACCGAGGCACTTCTATCGAGGTACCAAGACCGGAGATCAAGGCTCCTCCAAGTCTCGACCTTCAGCGCGACTTGGATCGAAGTGAGTTCGCGGAGCGGCTTCGCCGCGCCCTTGGACCGTCGCAGCCATATCGGTCGGAGATTCGGTGGACTGCGTGGATTGCAAAAGCACCTGAAAAAGTCGATAGGCGGTCACCAGCGCAAGATCTTGGAACCTACTTATTACTCAACAGTGTGAGCCCGTCATGGGCAATGACCGCAGTGGGAAGCGAGGTCTCCACCGTCGCCACACCGAAGGGGTTCTTTCGCGCGAACTCGCGAGTTCGTACCGCATACTTTGACCGTGTCGCATCCGACCCATTTGACGGAGCGTTGCTCCTGCTTGCGCAGCAGGAGATGATTCCGGACAACGCTACAGCAGACAATTGGCCCGCAGCGATCGAGTCGTGTCAGCTACTCCGTAAGGACCAGAATGGGACCGAGGTGACGTATTCCTTCGTCCTCCCGACGGAGGATGCCGCTGCGGCCGAGCAGGCGCGAGTTCGAGGTTGGGAGCGCAAAGAGGGTGAAGTTGTTCGGAGTATGACACTCGACATCGCGCCGACTACGCCAAGGTTGATTGAATAAACGACGGTGCTCGCGAGAAGTGCGGAGGGACAGCCATCCCACACATTGCGATTCCGGGTCGAGAGCTGGGGAGATTTCGCTGGAAGATCCCGACCGCAGCGCGTCGTTCGCCAAGTGACTAACGCGGCGCGAACAACGGTCGGGCTCTTCGAGCGATTGGCCTTCGAAGAAATTGCGCTGGCAGACGTCGCGCCAGTGACGTTCGGCGACGGTTGGACTATCTTCGACGAAACGGTGGGCCTTCGGTATGTTGTAGGCTCGACTGAGCTTCAATTGAAAGGCAAGCGTTTTCGAGTTTCGCAGCGGCTGGCCGACGTCCCGCTAGTTCAATTGGGTAGGCTGCTGGAGTCTGCGACTCCACTTGACTAGTTTGTTGTTCGACGGCCACTTGAGCGGGGCAGCACTCCTACTCCTTCACCAGCATCTCAATCGCCTCATCAACGCGCCCGTTGGCGCAGTCAACGATGCGCAGGTCTCCCTTTTTATCGATGAGGTAGTAGTCGGGAAAACTATCAACCATGTACGCCTTTAGGACCGAGTCGTCGGTCAGGCGGCACACGGGATACTTGATCCCTTTGTCGGTCACGACCTTCGACATCTGATCGCCGCCGCGCGGATGGCAGACGCCGATGACGACGACTTTGTCCTTGTACTTTTCGAAGAGTTCGTTGTTGTGCGGGATGCTCTGAATACATGGGCCGCACCACGTGGCCCAGAAGTCGAGGAGTACGACCTTGCCCTTGAGTTCGTCGAGCTTGAGGGCCATTGTGTTTGCCCACTCGGGGCTCTCGATCGCAGGTGGCGCTTTGCCGACCAGAGGTTCGAGCGCCTTAACCCGGGCGGGGTCGCCTTCGGTGAAGGTCTTTGACGCTGGCGCGATAGCAGGCGGCGCGGCGGGTTTGGTTGGGTTGGCTTGTGGCGGCGGGGCGGTCGGGAC
>Ga0163155_10005285_pt1 | contig 12926 bp, 14 predicted proteins | sample OliLakLV19SP4G1_FD_148611 | JGI IMG/M metagenome (GOLD analysis project Ga0163155, IMG submission 148611) | Freshwater microbial mat bacterial communities from Lake Vanda, McMurdo Dry Valleys, Antarctica - Oligotrophic Lake LV.19.SP4.G1 | ecosystem: Environmental > Aquatic > Freshwater > Lake >...
ATTTCTAAATGAAGCGGAAGGAGCAGGATGATGTCTCGCCGAGGACGGCGGCCCAGGTCATAGACCAGTCGATTACTGCAGAGATGCGGTCGAGTTACCTCGACTACGCGATGTCGGTGATTACGTCGCGCGCGCTTCCCGATGTACGCGACGGCATGAAGCCGGTGCACCGCCGCATCCTCTACTCGATGCATGAGAACGGACTGCACGCTGGAGGGAAGACGAGGAAGTCGGCAACGGTGGTGGGAGACGTGATTGGCCGCTACCACCCGCACGGCGACACCGCTGTCTACGACGCGATGGTGAAGCTCGGTCAGGATTTCTCTACTCGCTATCCTTTAATCATTGGACAAGGAAACTTCGGTTCCATCGACGGTGACCCTCCTGCTGCCTATCGTTACACCGAAGCAAAGATGTCGAAGATTGGCGGCGAGATGCTCGCTGACCTCGACAAGGAGACCGTTGATTGGAATCCAAACTATGACGGAAGCCACAGAGAGCCCTCAGTTCTTCCAGCTGCAGCACCAGGACTTCTTCTAAACGGCACGCTCGGTATTGCCGTTGGTATGGCCACCAACATTCCTCCGCACAACCTGCGCGAAGTGGTAGGCGCAGCAATGCACCTCATTGATGAACCAGAAGCAACCACTGAGGACCTGTTGAAGTTTGTGCAGGGTCCTGACTTCCCACTCGGCGGCATTGCGTTTAACCAGGCCGACATCAAGCACGCCTATTCTACCGGCAAGGGAGGTGTGGTGTGTCGCGGTGTTGCAGAGATAGTGGAGGAGAAGAAGGGAACCTCCATCATCATTACCTCCATTCCATTCCGCGTGAACAAGGCGGACCTCATCACGCGCATGGCGGAGCTTGTGCGCGATAAGAAGCTCGAGGGCATCAAAGACCTTAGGGACGAATCCGCTGAGGATATACGCGTCGTGGTGGAGCTTAAGGGTACCGCACACCCACAGGCAGTTTTGAATAATCTCTTCAAGCACACGGAGCTTGAGTCGACCTTCCACTACAACATGCTGGCGCTTGTTGATGGCGTGCCCCAGACACTTTCTCTGAAGGGCATCCTTGAGCATTTCATTGAGCATCGCCGTGTCGTAGTGAAGCGCCGCACTGAGTTTGAACTCCGCAAAGCAGAAGAGCGCGAGCACATCTTGCTCGGTCTTTCCAAAGCGCTCGACCACATTGATGAGGTCATTGCCATCATCAAGAAGTCTAAGGACGTACCATCTGCTGACGAAGCGCTTCAGAAGAAGTTTGGTTTCTCTGAGCGACAGACCGCCGCGATTCTCGCTATGCGCCTTCAGACGCTCGCAGGACTTGAGCGCAAGAAGATTGATGACGAGCTCGCTGAAGTGCAGGAGACCATCAAGCGCCTCAAGAAGATTCTTTCCTCCGCCAAGAACATTCTTTCCGTGGTGCGTCAGGAGCTTGAGGCCGTTATCGAGAAGTATGGCGACGACCGCCGCACCAAGATTGTGAAGGGAGGCGTGAAGAACATTTCGGTGGAAGACCTGGTGCCTGACGAGGAGAGCGTGCTCGTCATCACCCAGGGCGGTTACATAAAGCGCACCAATCCAAGTGAGTACAAGAAGCAGAAGCGCGGTGGCGTGGGTGTTGTTGATATGTCCACCAAGGAAGAGGATGTGGTGACGCAGTTCCTTGTAGCCTCCGCTCACTCCGAGCTTCTATTCTTCACCGATTACGGAAAGGCGTACCAGACCAAGATGTATGACATCCCTGAAGGCCGCCGCGCCACCAAGGGAAAGAGCATTATGAACTTCCTCCCGCTTGCAGGAGATGAGAAGGTAACCTCAGTACTTGCCGTTCCTAAGGGTGCTGCACGCGATGCACTCTCCGTATTCCTCATCACCGAAGGGGGTGTGGTGAAGAAGGTGGAAGCTAAGAACTTCGCTGACGTCAGGCGCTCGGGCATCATCGCTATCTCGCTTAAGGGCAAGGACCGCCTCGTCTCTGCGCACCTCGCTGAGAATGGCGACTCCATTTCTATAGTGACCTCGAAGGGTCAATCTATTCGCTTTGACGAAGCAGATGTGCGCGCGATGGGTCGCACGGCAGCAGGAGTGCGCGGTATGACGGTGAAGAAGGGAGACAGCGTGGTGTCCGCAGAAGTGGTGTCTGCAGCTGCAAAGAAGTCCACACTCCTCATCATCATGAGCAAGGGGTACGGCAAGAAGACCTCAATGGATGAGTACAAGGTGCAGGGACGCGGAGGCTCAGGCATCAAGACGGCGGAGGTAACCGCAAAGACCGGAGAGATTATTGGTGCCAAAGTGCTTACTGGTGACGAAGAGCAGGATGAGGAGATTGTCGTTATTTCAAAGAAGGGTCAGGTGATTCGCTGTGCAGCTGGAGAGATTCCATCGCTTTCTCGCGCAACGCAGGGCGTACGCATCATGAAAATGCGCGAAGGCGACTCCATCGCCTCAATGGTTGCGCTCTAACGCTGCTGCTGTTGATTGCACGCGCCTCTTCTGGGGCGCGTGCTATTTTATAGGTATGCACTTTGCTGATCCGACCGCCAACATCCTCCAAATGGGGCTTCGTGAGGGAATGAAGATTGCCGACCTTGGCGCCGGCTCTGGCCACTACGCTCTTGCGGCTGCAAATATCGCAGGGAAGAGTGGTCGCGTGTATGCCGTCGATGTTCAGGAGGATGTGTTGAAGCACATCCGGGACAAGGCTACAGACCGCGGACTTGCCAACGTCGATACCGTCTGGGGCAACATCGAGAAGCCAGGAGGCACCAAGCTCAAGGATGCGTCCATTGATGCAGTTATCCTTTCAAACACGCTCTTCCAGCTCGAGAGCAAGGAAGCGGTAGTGACCGAAATTAAGCGCATTCTCAAACCCGGTGGCAGGGTGCTCGTGGTTGATTGGGCAGGCGCGTACGGGGGACTCGGTCCACACCCAGACCACGTTGTCCCAGAGGAGGTCGCGCAAAAGATATTCATTGACGCTGGATTCCATAAGCAGAAGGCCTTCAGCGGCGGTCCGCACCATTACTCACTTCTCTTTACTACTGCGCCATGAAGCCCTTCCAAACCGTCGTTCTTGTTGCGTGCGGGTTCCTCGCGCTCTTAGGCCTCTTTCTCTTCGCTACCTTCAATGGCGGAGGTAATGGTGGTGTGCCAGTAGGGCCCGTGACCATCTGGGGACCGCTTCCTGCTGACGCAGTGTACGAGGGCATTGAGAACTTGAAGGGCACCAACAAGGAATTCCAAGAAATTACCTACATTGAGAAAGACCCAGCAACACTTGAGTCGGATCTTGCTGAGGCGCTTGCGGGAGGCTACGGTCCTGATCTCGTTATCATTTCGCAGGAACAGATTCTCTCGCAGGCAGGGAAGTTGAGCATCATTCCGTTTGAAAGTGTTTCAGAACGCACCTTCGTCAGTACGTATCTTCCAATAACCGAGCTCTATCTCACGGACACGGGCTTCTATGGCTTCCCGATTACGGTTGACCCCTTGGTCGTGTACTACAACCGCACGCTCCTCTCCAACGCAGGACTTCCACTCCCACCAAACCTGTGGGAAGTGGTGACGGCGCTCGCCGACCGACTAACGCAACTGCAGCCAGATCAGAGCATTGAGAAGAGCGCGATTGCACTTGGTGAGTACGGGAACGTCGCCAACGCACGAGCCATCGTCTCGCTCCTCCTTCTGCAATCCGGAAGCACTATCACCACCAAGGAAGCTGGACGAGTACGTTCAACGCTCTCTGCTGGAACGTCAGCAAGTGGGAATGCGCCTGCAGTGTCGGCTATGAACTTCTACACACAGTTTGCAAACCCGGTGAAAACCGTTTACTCCTGGAACCGCTCCCTCCCGAACTCGCGCCTTGCGTTTCTTTCAGGCGACCTCGCGCTCTACATTGGCTTTGCGTCCGAACGGAAGTACCTTGCCGCTGCCAACCCCAACCTCGACTTCGACATGGCACCGATTCCGCAGCCAGGCACTGCAGCGAACCCTAAGACCTACGGACTTGCCTATGCGTTTGCGATTCCGAAAGCAGCAGCAAACTTTGAGGGAGCGTTCCGCACCGCCGTTGCCCTTACCTTCCATGACCCACTCAAGATTATCTCGGAGGGCTCCGGTATGGCGCCAGCCCAGAGGGTGATGTTGAACGACACGCCGGACCGCTTTACTGAGCTTTTCTATCCGCAGGCACTTATCGCGTCCGGCTGGCTCTCCCCAGCACCTCGGGTAACTGACACAATCTTCTCTGCTATGATTGAAAACATAACCACCGGCCGGAAGGACGTAGCAGAGTCCCTCTCGTCGGCGGAACTGACCCTGAACGCGGCACTGCCATGATTTCACGCCTCTCGTTCCTCATTCTCCTTTTTGCACTCTCGCTCGCGGTAGTACCGGTTTCAGCAGATGCGCTTGAGTGCGACGGACAGGTGTGTCTGCAGCCTGGCATGGTCTGTGCAGGACCTGAAGGCTCACAGTACTGTCAGTTGCCGGCAGCAGAACCGACAGGTGTCTCTTGTGGTACTAAAACGTGTGATGGCGGGGAAATTTGCTGCAACGCACCTCAGTTCCCTAACGCGCCGTTCTGCTCAACGCAGTCTACCTGTACTGCTATACAAAATCAGGCTACCCAGCCCAACACCACTCCTTCTCCCAGTACCGGAGACGTTACGAACAACAATAATAATAGTGAGGGAAGTAACAGCGGCGTCGCACTCATCAACCCGCTTAAGGTAGACACGGTCCCTGAGTTCCTCGCGCTCATCCTTGCAGCGGTCGTGAACCTCGGCACCATCATCCTCGTTCTCATGCTCGTGTATGTGGGCTTCCTCTTCGTGGTCGCGCAAGGAAACGAAGAGAAATTGCAGAACGCAAAATCCGCGCTTCTGTGGACGGTGGTGGGAGGTTTGGTGCTCCTTGGTGCCCAGGCCATCTCGCTTGTCATTCAGGCCACCGTAGGCAGCCTCCAGTAAGCCATGACCTTCGCCGACCTCGTCAACCAGCACTTCGTTCCCTTCGTCGACTACGCGATTATCCCGCTTCTCTACGCGCTCGCGTTCATCTTCTTTCTTATCGGTATCGTACGTCTGTTGTTCTCGCTTGAGGAAGAGAAGCGCAACGAAGGCAAGAAGTTCGTGCTCTGGGGCCTTCTTGGCATGGTGGTGCTGTTTGCCGTCTGGGGCATTGTAAAGATGCTTCTCGGGGTCTTAACCGGTGCGTGATACCATAATTCCTATGCAGCAACTTTCACTCTTCTTCATCAACATCGTCAAGATTATCGATGTGGTAATCGTGCCGGTCATCTTTTCGGTGGCCTTTGTGGTGTTCCTTTGGGGAGTATTCCGCTACTTCATCGCAGGGGCAGGCGACGAGGAGAAGCGCAAGGAAGGTCGCACGTTCATCACCTGGGGCATCATTGGTTTCTTCCTTATGTTTGCCGTCTGGGGCATCGTGAACCTGCTCATCAACTCGCTTGGCTTTGATACAAAGACGCGCCCAATGCTCCCGCTCTTTGGTAGCGGAGGAGGGGCAGCGGGGGAGCAGTATGCACAGGGTTACGCCGTCCAGAGTCAGGGTACGATCGGAGCAGGGATACCTCCAATCGGTGCAACCGCAGGAAGCTGTGGCGTCATGGGAGTCAGTGCGCTTGGCTTGTGCCCGCAGTACTTTGACTGCGTTAATAACGTCTGTACGAACCGAGACGGGGATTAGTGTGTTTTCCACACAGCGCACTGACCTCTATTGACTCGTAGGTAAGGCGCCGTATCCTATACAAGTACTCACTACCCATATCTCATGAACAAACTCGCTTACATTGGTGCTGCCGCCTTGCTGCTCACTCCGCTTGCAACCTTTGCGGCCGTGACCAGCATCTACGACCTCGGCGCCCTCGTCCTCACCGTCATCAACGACATTCTCGTACCGGTGGTGTTTGCTATCGCCTTTATCGTCTTTATTTGGGGCGTGTTCCGTTACTTCATCGCTGGCAAGCAGGATGAGGAGAGCCGTGAGAAGGGTAAGTCCCTCATGCTCTGGGGCCTCATTGGCTTCTTCGTGATGGTCTCGGTTTGGGGCCTCGTGAACATCCTTGTGGGCACCTTGGACCTCAACACCAACGTTCCGAACTTCCCGGACACTCCAATCCCAACGCGCCGCTAGTAGGCGTTCTCCACTCAAGAAACCCCGCGCGAGCGGGGTTTCTTGCTACTATAGGCCTATGCAATTGAGTGGTGTCTTCTGCGGCTTCATCGACCCGGCTATTCATGTCGTGTTGATTCCGGCAATCTTCACCATGTCCTTCATCGCGTTTTTATGGGCGGTTTTCTACTACGCTATTGCGGGTGAGTATGATGAGTTTGCTCGTGAGATGGCCAAAGGTCTCATGCTCTGGAGCATTATGGCCTTCTTTGTGATGGCGGCGCTCTGGGGCGTAATTGAGGTCATCTACGGTTGGCTCGGCATCAGCAGTGCTATGTGCTAATGCTATACTTTTCTCTATGAACCCTCCTGATCCATTGCCAAGCGACGGTACTAACTTCTTCAAAAATCTTGAAGTCGCTATTATTGACCCGCTCATTACGCTTCTCGCCCTTGCGGCCTTTGTGGTCTTTGTGTGGGGTGTCGTTGAGTTCATCCGCGGAGCGGACAACCAGGAGGCACGCAGCAAGGGCCAGAAGCACATTATCTGGGGCTTGATTGGACTCACTATTATCTTTGGTGCTCGCGCTATCTTGGCGCTCATCAACACCACAGTCTCGGGGTTTAACTAGTGCTGGGAAGAGGACTCGAACCTCCATGCCTTTCGGCGCCACGTCCTAAGCGTGGTGCGTATACCAATTCCGCCATCCCAGCGTTTTTATAGAGTACACGTTCTCTCGCATTTTGTCCGCACCGCTTCTGGTGCGCCCACCAGGGCTCGAACCTGGGACCTTATCCTTAAGAGGGATCTGCTCTACCAACTGAGCTATGGGCGCGCTGGTCTGAATACTATCGGACTTGTGCAAATTCTTCAACCACTTTGTGTGCCGAGGGTGGGACTCGAACCCACACGACATTACTGCCTGGGGATTTTAAGACCCCTATGTCTACCAATTCCATCACCTCGGCGCAGGCATGACGATAGCATACAATAGGGTGAATGCCCGGAGACGGTGGAATTGAATATCAGGGACCGCGTCTTGCGCCCTCACCCGAAAGTCGGGAGAAGTCACCTGCCCTTGATGTTGTAGTAGTGATTCCGTGCCATAACGAATGGCCAGGCATTCTTCGTACACTAGGAAGCATTGCGCGACAGGAGAAGGGTAAGGAACAGGTGCTCAATGGCGCGGTGGTGGTCATCAACAATAAACCTACCGATGCTCAAGAGGTACAGGGTGCGAATATGACAACCTATGCCACGCTCCAGCTCATACGAAAGGGATACCCAGTCGACGTAGGGGACGAAGACCTGAACGAAGACATTAAAGATATACAGGAGAAAAACCTCCACCTCGAGATTATCGACGCGTTCTCGAATCCGCATGCGCACCCAGAGAGCAATGTCGGACGAGCTCGTAAGATTGGGACGGAACAAGGGCTCTCAATGCTGAAGCAAGACCCCTCTAAAGAGGGGGCAGACCGCTTCGACCCGAAAGGTCCGGGCATCATAAGTACAGATGGGGATACAACACTGAGTGAGGAGGTGGCATGGGCGGTGAATCGCGTGCTAGCAGAAAACTACGCTGATGCAGTCGCACTTGGTACGGGTCACGAGTACGACGGTCTCGACCAGGAATCAAAAGAGGCGAGCAACCGTTACTCCCTCTACTGGAAGGTGCAGTCTGCCCACCAGCAAGCGTTTCTTCTCGATGTGTGGTTCAAAAAGTTCGATGGTCTTAGCTATGCTCGACCACGCCCTTCATTCATTGAGAAAGAGCTCGTGACGATGGGTGGAGGATACGCGGCCTATTCCGCGCATTTCTATGTGAAGAGTGGCGGCTATGACGAAACGCGTGGGACGGCGGAAGATACTGAGCTCTCACATGCAATTGCGGCAGCCGGCGGTGTCATCAAGGATATTCGTAAACGCTTTCCTAACGCGTATGCCTACACCCAGCCACGTGTTTCCTTCCGAACAGAAAAGGGGTACGGGCACACGATTGGAAAGTGGAGCCCGAAGGCGGGCGAGCTGGGCGACGTTCAGGTTCCAGCTCCTATGGGGTTCCTGCGCGCAGACGCTTTTCTTAAGGATGTAGATTTTCTTTCTGACAACGAAGAGGGCAAGAAAGAGTTCGAGAAATTGTGTGAGCAATATGAGATAGCTGGTCCTGCGGCGGAGGCTCTCATTACCCTCTACAGAAAATGGGATGGGATGCCTAACAATCGAGAGCACTTCGAACTTGTTGAGAGGGTGAACGACTATTTCAAGGAAGACTGTGGGCAGGTTCCTATGAAGAAGTTTATTTATGACCTTGAGGAGAGTACCCATCGCGCGTCATTGGCTATGACAGAGAAGTTCTCCACTATACTCGAGCAGGTGGGCGCTCCGGATGCATTTTACTGGGATGAATTCTGGAGCTACGGCGAGCAGATATTTGATGGAATCGAAGTACTCGGAGAAGGAATGACCAATGATTTACGCGAAACCTTTCGCGCGTACCGTGCATCCGAATTCGTGGAGCACATGCCGCAGGCATTAGATACACTCAAGGTAGCGGCCTACGCCTTCGGACAGAAGCGTCCGGTTATGAAGAAGTCAGGTGAGCGCATGGTCTTCGTCCAGGACGGATACGAGCCGATAGAAACGGTCGCTGATCTTGAGAAAGAAATTGCAAAACTCACTGAAGAGCAGAAGACATTGATTGGTCAACTTCTGCGGCAGCAGTCGGCTGTTACGATTACGCTTGCTCTCACCACCGTTAGCCATCGCTTCCCAGACCTACTCAACGGAAAGCAGCGCCAGTTCATCGACCTGTTGTTCAAGCAGACTCTCGCAAAAAAGAAGGAGCTCTGGAAGAGTATGGCAGAGGCCGGAGGATGGCCGTCATCTGTTTGAGGCCCGGGCGGGAATCGAACCCGCGCATCGCGGGTTTGCAATCCGCAGCGTTACCACTTCGCCACCGGGCCGGTGTGTTGCGATGATAGCGCGCTTCTACGCGAGAGGCTAGATGCCCTTCGAAATCTCGTCTAAGTGCTGGCGGTGCTCTTCGCCGCTGTCGAATTCAAAGGTAACGCGAGGAAGCATGTTGAAGCGTGCTTCTTTCTTGAGGTAGTCGCGGAAAAGGTCCTTGTGTCGGTTAAGGAAGGCAACAGCGTGCGTGCGCTGTGAATCCGGAAAGACAGAGACGTAGATAGTCGCGTTCTTGTGGTCGCGTGCGAGGTCTGCGCGCGTTGGGGTAATGAGGGTGTCGCGACCTGCTTCGCGCGCTATGTAGGCAGCTGCAAACTGAATTAAGAGGGAAGCGAATTTTTCGTCGCGGATGTTCATGACTCAACAATTCTAAAGCCAATCAAGATATCGCCTGGAGCTGCCTCAGCACGTGCCTCAATTTGGAGACCGAACTCCCCTTCGGTGCGAAGCTCCTTCACGTCTGCACGTGCCTGCTGGAGGTTCAAAATCTTTCCGCGACCAAGTTCGATGTCTCGACGTACCACCTTTACGAGCGTGCCTACGGAGAGTGAGCCCTCCTTGAGGTTCGCACCGAGCACCTGCTTCACGCCGCTGGTACTGAAAACCTTGAGGACCTTTGCTTCGCCAAGGATTTCCTCCTTAGAAATCTTAGGTGCGCGCTCGATAAGAATGTCGTTCACGCGCTTGCCGAGGTCGTAGATGATATCGAAGGTCTCGATGGGGACGCCCTGGCGCTCGCCGAGGTCGCGGGCTGCTGCGTCGGTCGGGACATGGAAGGCAATCACGATGCCGCCTCCAGCAAATGCGGTCTTCACGTCGCCTTCGCCAACGGCACCCACACCTGAGGAGATGATGCGGAGCGTTGCGCTCTCGTGCGTAATCTTGTTGAGCTCGTGCTTAATCGCTTCGAGGCTTCCGGTGACGTCAGTCTTTACGATAAGCGGCAGGACAAGCTTGCCGTCCTCGGTCTCAGCGACCTTCTGCATAACAGTGCGTACAGGCTCCGTTGCTACTTTCTCTGCTTCCTTCTTGGTCTTTACTGAGATGAACGGGGTGCCTGCAGGAGGGAGCTCGCTCCAGCCAGAGATGGAGACGGGCTGCGACGGCCCTGCTTCCTTGATACGGCTACCTGCGAAGTTCTCAATGAAGCGCACGGGTGCGACTGCTGCGCCTGCTACGACAAAGCTTCCCGTTGGAAGTGTTCCGTTCTTAAGTATCAAAGTGGCAGTAAGTCCCTGCTTGGGGTCCTGGGTAGATTCGAGGACGAAACCAGACGCTGGGAGTGTTGCGTCGGCGGTAAGCTCTGCGAGGTCTGCGGTCAGGAGCACGAGGTCGAGAAGTTCATCGACTCCTGCACCTGACTTTGAGGAGACCGGAGCGTACGGGATGGAACCACCGAGGCCTTCAAGGTAGATACCGTTTTCAATAACCGAGTTCTTTACGCGGTCTATGTCTGCACCGTTCTTATCAATCTTGGTGAAGGCAACGACGAAGGGAACGTTCGCTTCCACGATGGCATCGTAGGCTTCCTTGGTCTGCGGCTTCACTCCTTCGTCTGCAGCGATGACCAAGATGGCAACATCGGCAGCTTGCGCCCCGCGAGCCCTGAGTGCCCGGAAGGCTTCGTGGCCTGGGGTGTCGAGGAAGGTGATGGTGCGCTTCTTTCCTTCGTGTTCGTGCTCCGCCTCATAGGCTGAGACGTGCTGGGTGATGCCACCGGCCTCTCCTGCCGTCACATTGGACTTACGGATGTAGTCGAGAAGCGAAGACTTCCCGTGGTCGATGTGGCCCATGACGGCGACAATTGGGGGGCGAGGAGTTAGTGCCATGATTGGCAGATTACACCACAACGCTTCACTAAACTCAAACGAGGCCGTACTCTACTACCATGAAGCGCATCTATCTCGACTGGGCGAGCGCCGCTCCAGTACACAAGGAAGCGAAGCGTGCGTACGAGCGCGCGGCCACAATATGGGGTAATCCCTCATCCCCACACGAGGAGGGGCGCACCGCGCACGAGGTACTGGAGGAGGCGAGGCGCACTATAGCGCGTATGGGGGGCGTGAAGGCGGATTCAGTTATCTTTACCTCCGGAGCTACCGAAGCCAACGGCATCGCGATACAGGGGCACGTGAAGGCATTGGGACGCGCGCCGAAGGACGTGCACCTTTTATATGTGCCAAGCGGACATTCTTCCACTGTAAAGGCTATGGAAGCGCTAAAGAGTGAGGGCTACGACGTCGAGCCACTGGTGCTTACAGACGAGAAGCTAGATTTGGAAACCATACAGCGACAGGTGAAAGACACCACGGCACTTGTGGCCGTCGACCTCATCTGCGGAGAGACCGGAACGCGCTTTGAAACCAGAGGACTCAAGCAGGCCATTGGTCCCAACGTTCTGTTGCTCGTTGATGCGAGTCAGGCACCGTTGGTGGAATCGTTTGAGCGTACACGTTTGGCCTGCGACTTGATAACGCTCGACGCAGCAAAGGTGGGAGGAGTGCGAGGTGTTGGCGTACTGATCGCGCCTGCGCACGTGAAGCTCGCCCCCGTTATTGAAGGAGGAGGGCAGGAGCGTGGCATACGCTCAGGCACACAGACACCCGCTTTGGCCGCAGCGTTTGCTGCTGCACTTTCTGAAGCTATGAAGGGGAGGGAAGCATTTGTTCAACGCGCTCAAAGTATGCGCACCATGTTCGTTACAACTCTTTCTAAAGAATTGCCAGAGGTGTGTGTAAACGGCGGACGAGAACCAGCTCCTCACATCATAAATCTTTCACTTCCTGGCATTGATACTGAATATCTCGCAGCGCTCTTGGACGCTGATGGCATTGCTGTCTCGACCAGAAGCGCATGCGAGACAGACAGTGTTCAGTCTCGCGCGGTGTTTGCGCTTACCAAGGATGAAGAAAGGGCACGTTCGACGCTTCGGGTATCCTTTGGCCCCTCGACCACTCCCCAGGAGCTTGAGATGCTGGCTTCTGCACTTGTCCGGAACGTTCGCTTCCTCAAGGGATAGTCCCAGGTGCAGGTTCTGGGAGCCCGGAGTATACTGGAGCCAATGAACATTGAAGACCTGACGAAATCCCAGCTCCTGCTTTTGACCGTCCTTGTAAACTTCGTGACCGCGATTGCCACTGCGGTGCTTACGGTCTCGCTCTTGGCGGAGACTCCCACGACGGTTACCCAGACGGTAAACCGTATCGTCGACCACACCATTGAAACGGTGACCATGCAGGTACCAGCAGGAGGTTCAAAGGACACTGGTGGTTCTCGCGACGAGGAACTTCTCACAAGTGCCGTTGCGTCAAACGTAGCTCGCACAGTCAAGATTTCTCGCGACAGCAAGGGTGAGGTAATCGCAACCGGTGTCTACCTTCCAAAGAGCCGCGCGATTGCAACGTCACGTGTTGTTGCACTCCCAAGAGAAATCTTTGTGACGTTTGCTGATGGAAGTTCTGCAGAGGCCTCACTCTCAAACAACAGCGACACCATCGGCATTTTCGGCTTCTCCGATACGGCCATACTCCCGAATGCACCAGCCGCTGAGCCGATTGCAAGTACTGAACTTAAGCTTGGTCAGACGGTCATCGCCCTTGCTGAAGGAGGTAACGTTGTCACCGGCATTATCTCCAAGATTGATACCGATGGGGTGACCACCACCCTCCCATTGATTCCAGCAGGCGCAGGGGTGGTGAATCTTGCGGGTAATGTTGTAGGAATTGGAAGCGGAAGTGCAGGGCTGCTCATTGGCGCTGACGGCATCATGACGCTTCTCTCCGCTCCTCCCGATTCGTAATCATTTCTGG
>Ga0163155_10005287_pt1 | contig 12925 bp, 13 predicted proteins | sample OliLakLV19SP4G1_FD_148611 | JGI IMG/M metagenome (GOLD analysis project Ga0163155, IMG submission 148611) | Freshwater microbial mat bacterial communities from Lake Vanda, McMurdo Dry Valleys, Antarctica - Oligotrophic Lake LV.19.SP4.G1 | ecosystem: Environmental > Aquatic > Freshwater > Lake >...
CTCTACGGCTGCCTGCGGCTGAGTGGGGCTAGGGTCTAAGTAGGGAGTGGCTGGGGGCGGGGTCAGCCGAGGCGAGCTGCCGCTGACGGGATAGTCTTGCAGATGGGGCGGCAAAATCCAGTGGACGCGTGGGTCGGGCTGGTGAGCCACTGGTTCAACGGCACCGCGCCAAGCCACGCCGATAATTTGCATGGTTTGGTACACCATGGTGTTCCAGCCCTGCTGCTTCAAGTAGTCCAACCCGGCGGCTACATCGGGGGAGGCCAAATCGTGCAGCAAAATCATGGCGTCGGCTTCTGCTACTTGGTCACAGGCGATCGCATTTTGCAGTGGCCCTGGGGCTTCGGCGTCACCATCAATAAAAATTAGCGACCATTTGCGCTGTTGCTGAGTGGCGATCGCCTCTACAGCCTCAGGGCTGTGATCGACAATCAGGGTCACGGCTTCTGCTACCCCAGCAGATTGCAAAGAACTGAATACACTGGCATAAATCATCGGATCGCTTAACTGCGGATCGATGACGTCCAGCATCACACCCGCCAGCGCCAGATGGCAGGTAGACCAACCCATGTAGCAGCCAATTTCTAACGCTTGCTTCCCTGCAAATAGCAGCGCGTTGTTGTAAAGAATGTGGGCTTCATCTCGGCTCAAAAACCCAACCGTAGGCCGCCGCTGATCAACATACCAATTGTGGGGAATTTCGCGTCGCAGGTAAGGCCATGGGCAAGTCTGCGGATCGCCGACCATCAGATGGGGAAACGCTTCATCTGGCTGCACCAACGCCAGCTCGGCAGACACATAGTCATTGGGTGACAGCAGTGCCCGCTGTAAGACTGTCAGAGTTTCTTCGACCATGCGGAATTGACGAAACATCTGGCTAGCGCGCCGCTGTTCTGCTTCTCCAACCGCGCGTCGGGCTTCAGGATTGGCAGCCCAGGCTTGGATGGTAGACACTAGTTCATCAACGGTAGCCTCGTGATCATGTGCCGGATTGGTGAGCAATTTACCTGTGGTGCCCAGTTCTTCTGGAATCCCGCTGACGGCAGAGGCAATCACTGGCACGCCCTTGGCCATCGCTTCCATAATGGTTAGGGGCATCCCTTCTAGCTTGGAGGGCAAAATGAACAGGTCAGCCGCTTCCAGCCAGTTGGCAATATCCCACTGCTGCCCTAGTAGCGTGACGCGATCGCCCACCTCTAGCTCGGCCAAGGCATACTCTAGCTCAGGCCGCATACTGCCCTCCCCTGCCCAGACAAAATACAGGTTAGACCAAACAGACGTATGGCGCAGAGTCGCGATCGCATCTAGCTGATACTGAAACCCCTTCACAGACTCCAGTCGAGCCGCCGTAAAGCACAACACGCCCTTGGCAGGCACCTTGAGGCTCTTGCGGAGGCGATCGCGCATTGCCCCATCGCGCGGCGAAAAGAAGTGTTCTGGCCTGCCATAGTGAATCACTCGCCCTTTATCGCTGGGTAGCCGAAACAGCTTGTACAGCAGCTCCAGGTTTTCTCGACAGACGGCAATCACCTGTTTTGCCCGCCGATACTGCCGCTCCAACATGCCGAGGTAGTACTCAGCATCTACGTCCTCGCCAAACCGTTGAGCTAGGTAGGGCGCGACAAAACCCACCACAATTACATAGGGGATTGCCATCTGGAGCGCCACCTCTTTTGCCGCCAAGTTAGACAGCGGGTAAGAATCGCTAAATAAGATTAGATCTGGCTGGGTGCGTGGAAAGATGGCTTGGGCCTGGGACAGATCGCTGCCTGTCCGGCCAAACTCTTCTACCGTGTCATAGTCTAGCCACTCGTGTCGAACGCCTGCCCGCTGCTGGCTGGCAATCAGGGGATTCTCGCTCTGAGTTTGCACGACGGTAACCCGATATCCCTGAGCCCGCAACCCCAACGCTATCATGTCGTTATATTGGGCAACGCCGCCCGTACCGGGATCATCGGTATACAGCAGAATGTGTTTGCGCATGACGTGGGGGGTGGCTTGGGAAGGAAGCATAGAAGCAGAAAATGTGCTCAAGTTACTGGGTCAGCCAGCCGTTCTTTCCCATCTTAAAGTCGGTTGCGATGTAATCCCGTCTGGATCTGTGATCAAATATCCTATGAACAAGTCTTTACTCGGAACCATACTGGCGATCGCGACTAGTGTGGGGGCGATCGTATTTCTACAGGTGCCTCAACTGCAACGGCTCAAAACCCGCAGCGAAACTGCTCCTATTGCTAGCATTCGGGGCGATTTGGAAACTGAGAAAACCCGCTTAAATTTACTCCAAACTTTGCCTGCCTTTGGCTTTCAGAACCTCATTGCCGATTGGACGTTCCTCAACTTTTTACAATACTTCGGCGACTCTCAAGCCAGAGAACGAACCGACTATAGCCTCAGCCCAGATTACTTTGAGGTCGTTTTAAAGCACGACCCTCGGTTTCTCGCGACCTACACCTTTCTCTCGACTAGCAGCTCACTCTACGCCGGACTCCCAGAACGCTCAGTCGCCATCACCGCCAAAGGGCTAGAGTCCTTGACTCCAACTGTACCTCAAGGCTCTTACTATGTCTGGCGCAGCCGAGGCATCGACGAACTTTTGTTTTTAGGAGATGCTCAAGCCGCTCGTCAATCGTTTACCACTGCCGCCGAGTGGGCAGACGCATCTGGAACACCCGAAGGCAGGTCGAGTGCCCAGCTTTCTCGCCAAACAGCTGCGTTCTTAGCCAGCAATCCCAATAGTAAATATGCTCAATTTTTTGCCTGGACTATGGTGCTCAACAACGCCCCAGATGATAAAACTCGAAACCATGCCGTTGCCCGGATTCGCCAGATGGGAGGCAGCGTCATTCCCAATCCAGATGGCACCTATCAACTCAGGCCGCCGACTCAAGACTAGATATCGATAGGGTGCTGATGCAGAGCAGATCCGTGGCGTCAATCGTTTTAGTGTTCATCTGGGGCATCTGTTCAAGTGGGGAACCTGTTGAGCTGGGGCACCCGCATTGAGTTGATAGCAGACGTTATAATTCAGGGTATAGAGCTGGTCATGCATCTAATCCGAATGAGAGCTAAATATCAGCCAGAAGGCTAGAGGTATGACAGGCTTTATGAAAGTAGGTTAATATTAGTTAACAATTAAGATTTTGAAATAAGCTAGGTCTTTATACACCCAGCATGAGGCAGGTTTTGCCAACAGCAATGCCTATCGGTTCAGCAGGGTAGACCCTAGGTCTGTTGCCTTGGCGCGAAAAACGTATTTGGAGGAAACGCCTCAGTGAATAAGCGATGGAGAAATGCAGGGCTGTATGCCCTTTTGGTAGTGGTGGTTGTATTCTTAGCAACTGCCCTACTTGATAGACAGCCTCAAGATGTGGAATCCTGGCGTTATAGCCAGTTTATTCGGGAAGTTGAGCAAAGCAACGTTGCCAAAGTCACAATCAGTGCCGATCGGACTCGGGCTTTGGTTTACCAAGAAGATGGCAAAAAAGCCACCGTTAATCTGCCTAGCGATCCCGAACTACTCGATATCTTGACCACCAACAAGGTAGACATTTCTGTTTCGCCCCAGGCAGACGACAATGTGTGGGCACGGGTTCTCAGCACCCTTTTGATCCCCTTCTTGTTATTGGTGGTGCTGTTTTTCGTTCTCCGCCGTGCTCAAAATGGTCCAGGCAGTCAAGCCATGAACTTTGGCAAATCTAAGGCTCGGGTGCAGATGGAGCCGCAAACCCAAGTCACCTTTGGGGACGTGGCGGGCATTGACCAGGCTAAGTTAGAGCTGGCTGAAGTCGTAGACTTCTTGAAAAATGCCGATCGCTTCACCGCAGTGGGGGCAAAAATCCCTAAGGGTGTGCTGTTGGTCGGCCCTCCAGGTACTGGAAAAACGCTGCTAGCCAAGGCGGTTGCGGGTGAAGCAGGTGTGCCTTTCTTCTCCATCTCCGGTTCAGAGTTTGTCGAAATGTTTGTGGGCGTTGGGGCATCGCGAGTCCGCGACTTGTTTGAACAAGCCAAGGCTAACGCACCCTGTATCGTATTTATCGACGAAATTGATGCAGTTGGTCGCCAGCGGGGCGCAGGTCTCGGCGGTGGCAACGACGAGCGAGAGCAAACGCTAAACCAGCTGCTAACCGAGATGGACGGGTTTGAGGGCAACACTGGGGTCATCCTGATTGCGGCCACCAACCGCCCTGATGTGCTAGATGCTGCGCTACTGCGTCCCGGTCGATTTGATCGTCAAGTGGTGGTCGATCGCCCTGACTATGCAGGTCGTCTAGAGATCCTCAACGTCCACGCTCGTGGTAAAACCATGGCGAAGGACGTAGATTTGGAGAAAATTGCCCGTCGGACACCTGGCTTCACTGGAGCCGACCTGGCCAACTTGTTGAACGAGGCCGCTATTTTGGCGGCTCGCCGTAACTTGACCGAAATTTCGATGGATGAAGTCAACGATGCGATCGATCGCGTCTTGGCCGGCCCTGAGAAGAAAGATCGCGTCATGAGCGAAAAGCGTAAATCGCTGGTGGCATACCACGAAGCTGGTCACGCCTTAGTGGGTGCATTGATGCCCGACTATGACCCCGTGCAAAAAATCAGCATCATCCCCCGTGGCCGCGCTGGCGGTTTGACCTGGTTCACCCCCAGCGAAGATCGGATGGATTCTGGACTCTACTCTCGCTCTTATTTGCAAAACCAGATGGCTGTCGCCCTCGGTGGTCGCATCGCCGAAGAGATTATCTTTGGGGAAGAGGAAGTGACCACGGGTGCTTCCAATGACTTGCAGCAGGTAGCACGAGTGGCACGACAAATGGTGACGCGCTTTGGCATGAGCGATCGCCTTGGACCTGTAGCGTTGGGTCGGGCACAGGGCAACATGTTCTTGGGCCGCGACATTGCGGCCGAGCGCGATTTCTCTGAAGAAACAGCTGCTGCCATTGACGATGAGGTACGCAACTTGGTTGATCAAGCCTACCGCCGCGCCAAGTCGGTACTGACCGAAAACCGCTTAGTGTTAGAAAACCTGGCAGCGATGCTGGTTGAGCGCGAAACGGTTGACTCAGAAGAGCTGCAAGAGTTGCTCGCTACCAGTGATGTGAAGATGGCGTCTATTGCATAGACGGTTGCATCTGTCCTAACTGCACAGCAGTTTTCATGATCCCCGTTCTTAGAAGCCCGCTTGTTCACAGGCGGGCTTCTAGCCTGTTGCCGATTGGCTAAATTGACTTAAATCCCGACTGCTTGATCAAACCGAATCATTTCTAGACTGCGATCGCCATACACGCCCTCAATTTGCTCCCGACAGCAGGCGATCGCAAACTCATTCACCTCATGGGCTTCAATCCCGTACATCTCTTGGAAAATATCAGTTTCCACGCGGCAAAACCGAGGGCGATCGGCATAAATCCGGCATTCTCGCGTCTCTGCATCAAAATTCACACACCAGCCGTTCTCTCCCACCAAACTGAGATACAGATCCAGTTCTGGGGGAGAAAGATACAGACCCAAATCGGGACGCTCTGCCGGGTCAAGATTACAGCAGGCACCGCACTGCTTTATACAACGCCACGTTGCCATATCATTGCTCCAAATACTACCTCCACGATATCGTCATCTTTTATAAACTTCCGCATCAATACGTCCCCTTCCTAGGTAAAATGAGCAAATAAACGGTTCGACCCGTCAAAAACATTTACTAGACTGGATTTGAGGAAGCAATGGAACTGATCAGCAGCTTGAATTGGGAAGCGATCGCACAGTTGACGCTAGTCGGAATGATCATGATCGCTGGCCCAGTGGTCATCTTCCTACTGGCATTTCGAGGCGGCGACTTGTAGAGCTTTTGAGCCTAGCTTCAAAAACGGTGCACAAAGGCATAGTGAAAGCTATCTGATAGATGACAGCCTCCCCTAGAATCCTAGATCCTTATTTAGGTATAGGCAGGGTCACCGAAGCATGCACTATCCTTAGTTTTGTAGGCTGAGTTCTGAAAGATTTCTCCTAAAAGTATATTCTTAGAGAGCAATCTTAAGAAAAGCTGTTTAAAAGTAGCTGCCTGAGATTATGCCTTCTGGAACTTAAAACAAGGGAAAAGCATCTAGTTTACTATTAGGCTTCAGGGTTTTAATGTCATTTTTGGCCGGCAAGATTGAGCTACCGTTCTTTCGATTCTGATCTACGCATCTACCCCATCCACAGTTTGCATGTATCTCCCATACACCTGCGAGAAAACCGAGCGGTCGTTTTTTTCGAAGATGATAAGATTGCGTTGACTATTTTTGAGGAACTGTTGTGATCCGCTCTTCAACTTTAGCTCTTCAGACTCCTCTGCCCCAAATCTCCGATAACAACCGCCTTCGGCTTTTCTCTGGCTCTGCTAACACCAAGCTTTCCCAAGAAGTTGCCCGCTATTTGGGCATGGATCTCGGTCCCATGGTGCGCAAGCGGTTTGCTGATGGCGAAATTTATGTTCAGATCCAGGAATCGATTCGGGGCTGTGATGTTTATCTGGTGCAGCCGACCTGCTATCCGGTTAACGATCACCTCATGGAATTGTTGATCATGATCGATGCCTGCCATCGGGCGTCGGCGCGGCAGATCACTGCTGTCATTCCCTACTATGGCTATGCTAGAGCCGATCGCAAGACGGCGGGGCGAGAATCGATTACGGCCAAGCTGGTTGCCAACTTAATTACGCAAGCAGGTGCCAATCGGGTGCTCGCAATGGATTTGCACTCTGCTCAAATCCAAGGCTACTTCGATATTCCCTTTGATCATGTCTATTCTTCACCCGTTCTGATTGACTATTTATCCAACAAGCAACTCTCCGACATTGTGGTGGTTTCGCCCGACGTGGGTGGGGTAGCGCGGGCGCGTGCGTTTGCTAAAAAGCTCAATGACGCCCCTCTAGCCATTATCGATAAACGCCGTCAGGCTCACAACGTCGCTGAAGTGATGAATGTGATTGGCGACGTGGCGGGTAAGACGGCTGTGTTAGTCGATGACATGATCGACACAGCTGGCACAATTTGTGAAGGAGCGCGATTGCTGCGGGCAGAAGGGGCGCGTCAGGTCTATGCCTGTGCGACTCACGCTGTCTTTTCACCGCCGGCATCCGAACGGCTAGCGGCTGGGCTGTTTGAAGAGGTGATTGTCACCAACACCATTCCAGTGCCAACCGAGCATCACTTCCCTCAGCTAACAGTGCTTTCGGTCGCCAATATTATCGGCGAAACCATCTGGCGCATTCACGAAGATAGCTCCGTCAGCAGCATGTTCCGCTAGGGTTGTTGCTAATCACTAACTGGATCTAGGTTGGTTTTCGCTGGCTGAGTGCCCGCCAACCTAGATCCGAACCTGAAAGCCCAGACCCTATCCCTGAGCTGGATTATCCCTGAACTGGATCGCCAAGGCGGAGGCTCTTACCTGCTTCGCTAGCCGGCACTTGGGTGTTGGTAGTTAGTTTGTAGAAGTGGTTAAACCGGGCGGGTACGACGTCAGGCGGCAGGGTTCGGCTGCGGTTGGCATTAAAGTCTTTCTGGAACTTGGTGAGGCGATCGCCCGTCCAGGGGTTGCGAGTGGGCACAATGCAGCGCTGACAGGGGTTGCTGCTGAGCAACGTGACTGCTCCAATTTGAAACGGCACCAGTTCTCCCGACTCAACAAATAGCCCATCTTCCCAAAAAGCAGGAGCTGCCTCAATTTCCAAATTGGCGCGGAAGCGCCGCCGGACTTCTTCAACTGTCATCGCTGGGAACCACGACGCGACGGCTTCTAGAGTGGCAACACTGACTACCGTGGGGCCTGAGGCATGTGTATCGTCGGGGAAGCCCATATGTAAATCTTGCTGAATCAAGACCGGATAGCCAAAAAAGTCGCTGAACCAAGTCGCTAAAGCCCCTCGGTCTTGATCGAGGTTAAACCTGCGCCGATACGCGCTCTGCGCAGGCAAGCCAACACTCTCCCCCTGCCGCCAAACTGTAACCATGCGACCCGCCAAATCAAACTCTGAGCGGATAGTGTGAATTTTTTTAGTGCGCTTGGCATTAATGACGTTGCCCTCGTAATCAAACAAGGCAAACTCGCGATCGTGAGTCAGTGCCCCACCAGCCAGTAATTCGGCTTGAGTCACTCCAACCCCATCCAGCGATTTGATTGGGTAAACGAGAATTTTGGCCAGGTGGGGCATAGGAAAAACTGTAAGGAGTGGTTTGCTGGGCAGTGGACAGCCGGACGGAACGCCCAAATCTGCTGACCCGTCATCACCAGGGTAATAGGCCAGTGCCGCCTCGGGCTGGAGCGCCAGTGCCTGGTCACTGCTGGCGATCGCCGCCTCAAACTGCCCAGCCCGCACCCAAAGTAACCCTTGCCTATACAACCACTGCACCCGCTCCCCGGTGCTGAGATCTGCCGCCTGCAACTGCTGCCGACACTGCTCCAAGGTCAATCTAGGCGGTAGAGCCTCGGCGGCAAAGTCTAAGCTAGCGTGCATGGGCAGGAAAGGGCGTAAATGGCCATAGGGTGGGAGCATTCTCGGCTAGAGTGCCCCGCACATCCAACCTATCATGCCTCGAAGTGGTAGCCTGTAGAATTGATGACTCCATATAGGAAAATGGCTATGAGCGCAGAGGTAGATCCCATTAAGGTGATGAAGCAGCAGGTCGGTATCGCAGCAGCCCAGCGGGTGCAGTCGGGCACTGTCGTGGGGTTGGGGACAGGTTCCACCACCGCTTATGCCATTCAGCATTTGGGCGATCGCCTCAAATCTGGCGATCTAAAAGACATCAAAGGCGTGCCGACCTCGTTCCAGGCATCCGTGCTGGCCAAACAGTATGGCATTCCCCTCGTCACCCTCGATGACGTCGATCGAATTGATGTGGCGATCGACGGAGCCGATGAAGTCGATCCAGCCAAAAACTTGATCAAAGGTGGCGGTGCCGCTCACACCCGCGAGAAAATTGTGGACGGGCTAGCCGATTATTTCATTGTGGTGGTAGACAGCAGCAAGCTTGTGGATAAATTGGGATCGACCTTTCCGCTGCCAGTTGAAGTGTTACCGCTGGCTGTGGCTCCTGTCACTCGGGCGCTAGAAAGGCTGGGCGGCAAGCCCGAACTGCGCATGGGCGTGAAAAAAGACGGCCCTGTGATTACCGACCAGGGCAACATGGTGCTAGATGTTACTTTTTCAGACATTTCTAACCCCGCCGAGTTAGAAAAAACCATCAACAATATTCCCGGCGTCCTCGACAACGGGCTGTTTGTCGGGCTAACCGATCTCGTTTTGATTGGCGAAATTAAGGACGGGCAGCCCGTGGTCAGAGAACTGTAGCAGGCGATCGCTCACCTGCTTCCACAGGAAGTCAGATTGGGTTGAAACACAAACCCACAGGTTTATGTAGGGGCGTTGTGTGTAAAGCTCCTACAGGAAACTGTGGGGTTTATCTCCTAATTAATCAACCGCTTTCACTGCATTTTTTAGCTGTCGATGTACGACGTCAGGCAGAGGCGTTTTCAATAGAGTGCCGCCAATATTGGCTAACTCGGCAATTACCGTTTCTGAGGTATCGGCAGAAACCACCACAAATAATGCCGAAGAGCTAGGCGTTAGCGAGGCTTCCACATCCGTCAGAAAATCTGCATCGGTTGAATTTGCCAAGATTGCTGAGATTCGGTCACAGAAGTGCAGGATAATCCCTTCATCTAGGCGATCGCCCCACTCCCTCATCCCCACCCTGCCCATGAACCCCGACGACGAACTTCGACATCTGGCCGAACTGATGCCTGCTTCTGGGCGGATGTACGTCAAACTCATCGACAAACTAGATCAATCGAAAGTAATCGACGCCCGATTGCCCTTACCGTGGGAGCAAAGCCGTCCGGTCTACCTGAATTTTGACCTGTGGGAAGAGCTAACTCGAGCGCAGCGAGACCTGCTGCTGCTGCGAACCGTGTGCTGGGTGAATGCGCCCCGCTGGTTCCAATTTGATCTGTCGCGGGGGCTGTTACTCGTCGGCACAGTCGGTACCTTCGTGGAAGTGGTACAGGGCGACGCGATCGGCATTGTGGCAGCCGGGGGGCTGACTGTCCTAGCCGGACTACAGATTTGGCGCAATGGCCGCAGTTCTCAGCTAGAACTCGCTGCCGATGAAGCCGCCATCAAAGTGGCCAAACAGCGCGGCTACGCTGAAACTGATGCGGCTCGGAGTTTGCTCAGCGCCATTGAAGCTACCGCCAAAATTGAGAACCGCTTTGGGCTAGATTTTGTCGAACTATTGCGCTGCCAAAACCTACGGGCGATCGCTGGACTGTCAGGTGTGAGCGTGCCCGATCATCTGAGGCAAGAATAGAAATTAGTTTTACTGCGTCTCTACATCCTGCGCCTCTACATCCTGTGCTTCTGCTCGTTCCGCATCATCCATTGCCTGAATTGCCAGCAGCAGTTCCTCTTCCTGCTGTTCAAATTCTGCTTCGGGTAGGTCACCCATATCAAACGCAAGTTGCAGCGACAGCAGCTGCTTTTTCAGGTTGTCTTTTTCATTCAGCTGCGGCTCTGCCTGCTCCAAAATTTTTCCAGCAATCCAGTTCATGCCAGTAATGGGAGCGAGGACGGGGGCGAAAAGGAGGTCGAGAAACATAGGAGGAAAGGGTGAGGGATGAAGGATAAAGGATGAGGGTAGGGGCAAAGCATTGGGTTAGTCTGTCTCGGTTGATCCGGGATGTGTTGGCCCAATGCTTCGCCCTATCGGGGATGTGTTGGCCGAATCTAATGGTCGGGGATAGGTTGCGCCAATGGTCGGGGATGGATTGCCCCAATGCTTTGCTCCAACGGGGGCGATCACGATTCGTCGATGTTGGCAAAGTTATAGGGTGCGGTGAAGTTGTTGTAGCGGATCTTGAGGCGTTCGTCGAAGTGTTTGTCTAATTGTTCTACCTGGTGTCCAAAGTCGGGTTCGGTATCCCACGGGATTAAGTAGGCAGTGTTGTAAATCATGGTGTCGGTGAGCAAATCGTTATCAACGCTTGCCGCTGCCAGTGGACTTAGAGTTCCCTGAAAGGCTTGAATGATCGATTGTTTGCGCTGTTCCATCGCCCGTTCAATACTTTGGCCAATTCGCACCACTTCATCCATGCTGAGAGTTTTACCTTCGAGGCGATCGCGTTCTGCCCGCAGCAGCTCGTTTTCTTGCAGCAACGTTTCTAGTTCGCGATCGCTTTGCCAAAACACTTTGACGCTGACCTCGCGCTGTCCGTCTAGCTGGGCAAACAGGTGTTGCAGCATGGCTCCTCTGGGCAAAATTAATTGCGATCGCACCGTTTCCCAATCGCTAATAATCAGGCCAAACTGCAAGGGCAACAGCGTCCGAAAGCCGCGCTCCATTGCCTGCTCTAGCACCCGCTCATGACCCAACAAATGCTTACGGCTGGTCAAGTATCGCTCTTGTTGCGCTTCAGAATACAGAAACACAAACCCGTCGAGCGCCGCCGTCTGCACAGGCTGTTGATCCAGTCCAGTTAGGTCTAATCCCTGGGGACCCGGCGCGGGAAAAATTCCATACAAGTACAACCCATATCCCATAACTGACTCTATTGGGGGCAATGCTTACCCCCAGTAGAGTACCCATCTCAGCCAGTCACCGCCCAAAGTACGTAAGCTGATACAGAGATCTGCATCCGTGAAAACGCCATCGGTGCCGTTAGCGACGCTGTCGCCGTCGGGTGAGAATACTGACCACTTCAGCGGGATTGGCAGCAGGCAGCAAACTGCTCCAGTCATTGGCGTTGGCAAACCCACGGCTATGTAATTCGTGGATGGTTTTACGTACCCAGTTAGCAAGGATACGGGTATACTCATATCTTTGTCAATTGCTAAAATCGGCAGACTGGGTCGCAAGTGGCTGGGCAGCTGAAGATTTTGGCGAAAACTACGGTGCGCTGGGTTTTCGGGTCAGCGATGACAGTCTAAATTTTGCTAGAAATCACAGCAGGCAAAGGGAGTCGTTAATCAATTTAGGGTAGTTTGCGATCATGAAATCATCTTTCAATCGTCTGATTGCCGTTGGGTTACTGTTAGCGATCGCAGTAATAGCTGCGATCGCCTGGATCTCGTCTTAGGATTATGGATTTAATAAAATCGGGAATTTGATTGCTGGTAGGGGCGAACGGCCGTTCGCCCCTACAGAAGAATGGCGGAGTTATTTAATTCTCATTCCTTACTATGGGTGGTGGCTGCCTCTGGAACTATTGTCTCATTTTCAAGTTCAGTATTCTAGCTTGAGAGGATTGATGAGCCGTTCGCTTGCGTGGCGCAGCCCTGGCGGGAGGCGATCGCCACTCAGCAGTTGACGCTGTTTGAGCAGCAGAACACGCGCCAGGATGATTTTCGGAATCGGTTGGTTTGGGGCGATAACAAACTGGTGATGGCATCGCTGTTGCAGGAGTTTAAGGGCAAGGTGGATCTGATTTTTGACACTCCCACGATTAAAAGACTTGGGATTCTTGGTTCAACGAAACCACTTAAACTAGACTCCTTGCGTCGTCTAGCCCAGAGGTGGGATTCTCCCCAAGCGTTACTTTCCGAGTGCCCCTCGGTAGTTGCATTCCTGCAAGTCCTGTTTGGCTTGAAGCAATATGCCTCAAAAACTGATTCGTCTAGTTCCTGTGAATCTTTTACCTGCTGCCAGGAGGAAGCTAGAACAATGCAGCAGAACCGCATAGATTCAATTGTCAAGGTTCAGCATGTCTTTCGACAGCAAGGTTTTTTGAGTGGTTGATTACCTTTGCCACTACAATCAGGATACCACAAGCAGAGGTAGATCGATTGTGTCGAAACCAGAGATCTTTATTACTTTTCGTGTGACCCAGGAAGAGAAAGATTTGCTCAAACAATACTGTGAGCAAGCGGCAAGAAACCAAACCGATACGCTTAGAGAAC